>Ga0065723_102482_pt1 | contig 17479 bp, 18 predicted proteins | sample TheenrcuSG05Z960_FD_59110 | JGI IMG/M metagenome (GOLD analysis project Ga0065723, IMG submission 59110) | Thermophilic enrichment culture from UC Davis - Sample SG0.5Z960 | ecosystem: Engineered > Solid waste > Grass > Composting > Bioreactor | place: USA: University of California, Davis
CCCGCCGGTCCGCCTTTGTCCGAAGAAACCGCCGCGCGGCTTCGACGGCGTCCGTTTCCAAGAAACTCGCAGGTTGGACTAAACTTTTCGACGGCGGTCCGGAGCGCGTGTTCGTCTTTCGAACAGCGCGACGGGGTGATCGTGCCGGTCCCGGACGAGCAGCGAATTGATGCGGAAACCGGACGGATCGACGCGTTCCCCCCGCACCCAGCGGGCGTACTGGTACGGCAGCCGGATCAGCTCCACTTCCACGCCGTACTCCGCGTTCATCCGGTATTCGAACACGTCAAACTGCAGCTGGCCGACGGCGCCCAGAATGAGCTCGTCCTGGCCGTACGTGCGGAACGCCTGGATCGTTCCCTCGTCGGTCAGCTGCTCGATGCCCTTCTGGAACTGCTTCCGTTTCATCGTGTTCTTCATGGCGACCCGGGCGAACAGTTCCGGCGAGAAGGTCGGCAGTTCGTCGAAGTTCAGTTTGTCCGCCGGTCCGCGGGCGGTCGTCAGCGTATCGCCGATCTTGAACAGGCCGGGATCGTGCAAACCGATGATGTCGCCGGGCCAGGCCACTTCGACGATGTCGCGGTCCTGGGCGAGGAACTGCTGGGGCTGGTTCAGCTTGATGTCTTTCCCCGTGCGCAGATGGCGGACGGCCATGCCCCGCTCGAACTTGCCCGACACGATGCGGATGAAGGCGACGCGGTCGCGGTGGGCCGGGTTCATGTTGGCCTGGATCTTGAACACGTAGCCGGAAAACGACGGCGACAGCGGATCCACCGGGCCTTCCCCGTTTTTGCGCGGCGACGGTTTCGGGGCAAGCCGGAGGAAATGGTCGAGGAACGTCTGCACCCCGAAATTGTTGATGGCGCTGCCGAAAAACACCGGCGTGAGCTTCCCGGCCATCACGAGATCGTAGTCGAACGGGTCGCCGGCCACGTCCATAAGCTCCAGCTCCTGCGCCAGCTGGTCGGCCAGTTCGTCTCCGGCCGCTTCCCGGACGGCCGGGTCCCGGTATCCTTCCACCTCGCGCACGACCAGTTCTTTGTGCTCCCGTTCCCCCTGGAACATTTCCAGGCGGCCGGCGTGCCGGTCATAGACGCCGACGAGCCGCTTGCCCTGGCCGACGGGCCAGTTGACCGGATGGGAACGGATGCCGAGCACCTGCTCCAGTTCTTCCAGCAGGTCGAACGGATCCCGCCCTTCCCGGTCCAGCTTGTTGATGAACGTGAAAATGGGAATGCCGCGCATGCGGCATACCTGGAACAGTTTCTTCGTCTGCGCTTCCACGCCCTTCGCCGAGTCGATCAGCATGACGGCGCAGTCGGCGGCGGTCAGCGTGCGGTACGTGTCTTCGCTGAAATCCTGGTGGCCCGGCGTGTCCAGAATGTTGACGCGAAAGCCCCGGTAATCGAACTGCAGCACGCTGGACGTGACGGAAATGCCGCGCTGCTTCTCGATTTCCATCCAGTCGCTGGTGGCGAATTTGGCCGCCTTGCGCCCCTTGACCGCGCCGGCCAGCCGGATGGCCCCGCCAAACAGGAGCAGCTTTTCGGTCAGCGTCGTCTTGCCCGCGTCGGGGTGGGAAATGATGGCGAAGGTGCGGCGTCTGTCCACTTCTTGCTTCCGTTCTTCTTCTGCGGTCAAAACCATGATCGGTTCCTCTCTTCAGTCTCCCAGCAAAAAGGCGCGCGCCGGCGCGCCGTCCGTTCCTTTCAGTTTGAGCGGCGCCACGAGAAACGTGTAGCGGCCTTCCGGCACGTCCTTCAGCCGGACGCCTTCGACGATCAGGATGCCCGCGTCGAACAACGCCTTGTGGGTCGGGTAGCCCGGCTGATCCCGCTCGATGCCGAGGGCGTCGATGGCCACCCCGCTGATGCCGGTGCCGGCCAGATAGGCGGCGCCTTCCGCATTCAGAAACACGAACTCGCGGTTGAACGTGTCCGTTTCATTGAACGAATCCGTCGTTTTGATGAGCAGCCATTCTCCCGGCTGAAGGCCGAGGGGCTCCAGATGCTCCCGGCCGATGCTCGGCGACACGTTCGTGAAGTCGACCACCCGGGCGGGGCCGATCAGCCGTTCCGCCGGAATGGCGTCCAGCGTCGCGCCGTTTTCGTACACGTGAAGCGGCGCGTCGATGTGGGTGCCGGTGTGCGCGTTGATGCTGATCCGCGTTTCATGCACCGTTCCGGTGGCAAAATCCGAATCGACGGAAAAATGGACCTTCTTCTTCTCGTAGTTTTTCCAGACCATCATGCCGGGATGAATCGTCATGGAGATGTCGTACAGGATTTTCATCGCGCAGCCCCTTTCACTGCTTTACGGTCCAGACGACGCCGCTTTCCAGCTGGCCGTTGACCGGCCACCAGTGAAAGCCGTCTTCGGCCAGAAGCTGCCGGGCCCGCTCCGGTCCCCAGCTGCCCGCCTCGTAGCGGATGAGATCCCCGGCGTCCTTCGACCACGCGTCGGCGATCGGATCGACGAACGACCACGCCGCCGCCACTTCGTCCCAGCGGGTGAAATAGGTGGAGTCCCCGCGGATCGCATCGTAGATCAGCCGTTCGTACGCTTCCGGCGTGTTGAGGCCGGCGACGCAGTTTTGGCAGAAGTCCATGGAAACCGGCGTGATGGAAAAATCCGAGGCCGGCTTCTTCGCGTTCATCCGCAGGTAGACGCCTTCCATCGGATTGACGCGGAACACGAGCAGGTTCGGCTCCAGATTGTGCGCCTTGGCGAAATACAGCTGTTTCGGCAGCCCCTTGAATTCGATGACGACTTCCGTCGTCTTGACGGGCAGCCGTTTCCCCGTGCGGACGTAGAACGGCACGCCGGCCCAGCGGAAGTTGTCGACGAACACCCGGGCGGCGAAGTACGTTTCCGTCAGCGAGTCCGGGTTGCCGACTTCCTCCGCGTATCCCGGCACCGGCCGGTCGCCGATCCGGCCGCTCACGTACTGCCCGCGCACCACGTGGCGCCGCACCTCGTCCGCCGTTTCGAAAATGCGCAGGGAACGCATCACTTTCACTTTCTCGTCGCGCACGTCTTCCGGATGCAGGCGGCTCGGCGGTTCCATGGCGATCATCGCCACCATCTGCAGGACGTGGTTCTGCACCATGTCCCGCAGGGCGCCGGCCTTGTCGTAGTATCCGCCCCGGTCTTCCACGCCGACGGTTTCGCTGAGGGTGATCTGCACGTTGGCGATGTGCCGGTTGTTCCAGATCGGTTCGAAGAACGCGTTGGCGAACCGGATCACTTCGATGTTCTGCACCATCTCTTTGCCGAGATAGTGGTCGATGCGGAAAATCTGCTCTTCCCGGAACACTTTGCGGATCTGGCCGTTGAGCAGGTTGGCGGACATAAGGTCGTAGCCGAACGGCTTCTCGATGACGAGCCGCTGCCAGCCGCCCGAATCGAGCAGGCCGCCTTCCTTCAGGTTGGCGACGACGGGGCCGAACAGCTCCGGCGCCAGGGCCAGATAGTACAGCCGGTTGCCGCCGATGGAAAATTTCCGGTCCAGGGCTTCGGACAGGGCCAGCAGATCCCCGTATTGCGAAAGATCGTGAATGTTCATCGATTTATAGGCAAAATGTTCGGCAAACCGTTCCCAGTCCCCGTTCTTTTCCGCCTTGTGGCGGGCGAATTCGGAGATGGAGCGGAACACTTCCTCGCGGAACTCCTCGTTGGATCTTTGCCGGCGCGCCACGCCGATGACGGCAAAATTTTCCCGCAGCCGGCCTTCCCGGTACAGGCTGTAGATGGCCGGAAACAGCTTGCGCTTGGCCAGATCGCCCGTGGCCCCGAACAAATACAGGATGGTGCCGTTCATATTGCATTCTTCCTTTTTTTACATGGTTAGTTCACTGATAACCTGTAGTTTAACATATCCCCAACGCCGTTTCCATTCAAGAGTTTTTATGGGACCCATCCAACATCCTTATTGATCCGCCCGGCAAACCCGGAAAATGGGCAAAAAAAGAGACCGGATGAGCCGGTCAGTCCGTCAGGCCGTTTTTCAGCGCGTAGATGGCGGCCTGCGTCCGGTCCTCCAGCCCGAGTTTGGCCAGCAGGTTGGTGACGTGGAATTTGACCGTTTTCACCCCGATGAACAGCTCGTCGGCGATTTCCTGGTTCGATTTCCCCTGGGCGATCAGCCGGAGCACTTCCATCTCCCGCTCGGTCAGTTCCTCGTGGACGGCGGCCTGCCGCTTCGGCTGGCGCAGCCGGTTCATCATCTTGGCCGCCACCTGCGGTTCCAGCACGGACTGGCCCCTGGCGGCGGCGCGGATCGCGTCCGCGATTTCCGCCGCGCGGCTCGTCTTGAGCAGGTAGCTGAAGGCGCCGGCTTCAATGACGGGATACAGTTTGTCGTCGTCCACGTAGCTGGTCAGCACGATCACTTTCGTGTCGGGCAGCATTTCCATGATGCGCCGGGTCGTCTCCACCCCGTCCATGCCGTCCATGACCAGGTCCATCAGGATGACGTCGGGTTTGTACGCCTGGGCGAGCCGGATGGCGTCCGCGCCGCCGGCGGCCTCCCCGACCACTTCCAGATCCTCTTCGGTGGTCAGCACGGCCGAAAGTCCGATGCGCACCATTTCGTGGTCATCCACCAGCAGCACTTTGATCGGCCTTGTCATCTGTGCTTGGCCCCTCCCCTTCAGCGTCCAGTATCGGGATGCGGATATCGATGCGGGTGCCCTTGCCGGGCGCGGAAACGATCTGGATGGCGCCGCCCAGTTCGCTCACCCGTTCCTGCATCGATTTGAGTCCGTAGGATGCCTGCTTCTGCACGCCGAGGTCGAACCCGACCCCGTTGTCGCGGATTGACAGGTGGATCGTTTCGCCGTGCTTCTTCAGCGACAGCGACAGCCTGCTCGCCTTCGCGTGGCGAAGGGTGTTGGACAGCGCCTCCTGCGCGATGCGGAACAGGTGGTCTTCGAAACCCATCGGCAGCGCCAGGTCCTCGTCGAAATCCGTCGCGATCTCGATGGGCACCTTCGCCTGCAGTTCCCGCACCAGGTCCCGCAGGCCGTCGGTCAGCCGCCGGCCTTCCAGATGCACCGGCCGAAGGTGCAGAAGCAGCGCCCTCATTTCCGACTGGGCCACGGATGCCATCTCTTCGATGAGGATGATCTGGTGCCGGGCTTTCTCCAGGTCCCGGTCCAATGTGCGCGACAGCGCCGTGGCCGTCATCGAGATGGCGAACAGCTGCTGGCTGACCGCGTCGTGCAGTTCGCGGGCCAGCCGCTGCCTCTCCTCCATGACGGCGGTAAAACGGGCCCGGTTGGCCAGTTCGGCATTGTGGGCGGAAAGCCGCTGCAGGCTCGTCACCTGGTCTTCCCATTTTCGGCGGATGAGCGCCAGCCGGTCGGCCAGCCGGCCGATTTCGTCGTCCCCCATCGGCTCCACCTTCGCCGCCGGGCTTCCCTTCTCCAGATGGATCATGGCTTCTTCCAGCGCCCGCAGCCGGCGGGTGGTCCGGCCGGCCTGCCACGAGCCGAACGCGGCGCCGGCGGCGACGGCGATGACGATGACGGCGGCGCACATCGTGATGAAGCGGATCCATCCCGGAAATGCGTTCAAATACCCGTAGGATCGCAGGAAATACAGCATGCCGCCGGCAAGCAGCAGGCTGAACGCCACCGTTTCGCCGGCGGCCCGCCAAACCATCCCGGTCAGTTTTTTCTTCCGCGCCACCGCATCCATCCCGCCTTTCCGGCCCGTGCCGCGCCTCGCGCCCGGCTTCACACCATCCGGATCTCGATATCTCCTACGATGCAATCCACGATCAGTTTCATTTTGTGGGGACATTGGTCATAATTCGGCGACCGCCATGCGCGCCGGTTCAGAAAGCCGCCTTCCTTCTCGTCTCCGATCGTCACCCGTCCGACGAGCAGGTTCGATTCCAGGGCAAGGCCGTAATCCGGCGGCACAATGACGTCCACGTCCCCGACGAGCCCCTGCAGCATGTAGACGACTTCTTCCTCTTCCTGCATCGCCAGCGACAAATCCATGCGGAGCTCGCTGAACAGGCTGAAGCGGCTCGTGTTCTCGGGCGTCCACGGCCCGCTGTCGTGGCGGATGCTGTCGGCGATGGCGTGGCGTTCCACGCGGCGGCCGTCTTTGTGCACCATGTGGGATTTGATGAAAAAAGCGCCGAGGAAGATGAGGACGACGGCCATGAGCACGATGAGCTGATCGCCCAGCAGCAGAAGGGCGCCGGCTCCCAGCACCAGATACCCTTTGCGGTCCCCGCCGTACTTGATCCTGTGGACGCCGAGCCAGATGAGGATGACGGCGGAAACCGGCGCATAGCCGACCAGTTCGCCGAGCAGCAGATAGGCGCCGGCCAGCATGAACATGATGGCCGTGTTCTTCCGGTTCGTTTCCACAAGCCGTCACCCCTTTCGCCGACGAAACCGTCGGCCATTCCCGGCATGGCCCGCTTTCGGCCGCCGGCCGGTGCCAACGCTGCCCGAGCAAGCGGCCGGGGCCATGCGGCCCGGCACCGCCGGCGGCCCGCCGCGCGATGGACAAAAGCCATAGCACCCGGACGGGCTATGGCTTGGTCCCTTTTCATCTTACCACAATTTCACCCGGTTGTCGGCAACGTCAGTTGCTGCCGGCGCTTCCGCTGTCGGCCGTTTGGCCCAGTTTTTCCTTCAGCGCCTTGAGCTGCAGTTCCACCTGCTCCTGCTTCACGGGATCGACCGCCGCGGCGGACGGTGCCGTCCAGGGCATGCGGGCCACCTGGGCTTCCGCCTCGAGCTGCATGATCTTTTCTTCCATGCGGTGGAATCCGCGGGAGGCGTTGCCCCCTTCGATCACGTGGCTGCTCGTGATTTGCGCCATCTGTTTCTGCGCTTTGGCGATCTCCACGCGGGCGACCAGCTCGTTGCGCTTGTTGCGCATTTTGTAGAATTCTTCCTTCATTTCTTGCAGCTGCGCTTTCAGCTGGTCGGCCTGGGCTTTCGCCTGGGCGTGCAGGTCGGCGTATTCGGCCGCCTTCTGGTCATAGAACAGCTTCTCTTCCAGCGCCCGCCTTGCCAGCGCCTCCTGGCCGGCCCGCAGGGCGGCTTCCGCTTCCGCTTCCTTCTCCGCCGCGATGCGCACCGCTTCCGTCAGGCGCTGATGCATGCGGCGTTCATTCGCCATCTGCCGGGCGACGGTCACTTCCGCCTCGGCGATTTCCTCTTCCATGTCGCGGATGTACTGGTTGAGCATCACCACCGGATCTTCCAGTTTGTCCAGCAGTTCGTTGATCGAAGCCCTCGTCAGATCCTTCACTCTTTGGAAAATTCCCATGGTCATTCGTCTCCCTTCTCTTGTTTTTCAAGTTTGGCCAGTCTGGCTTTCAGTTCTTCGATTTCCTTCAGCAGCGCCTTGCGTTCGATGTCCTTCATCATGTCGTCCAGCTTGCTGCCCGGCGCTTGGTCCTCCGGCGAAGCGGCGGTGCCGCGGTACGCGCCCGGATTCGTCCCGGCGCCCGACGGCGGATAGGTCCAGCCGCCCTGCGCGTGCCCGTAGGAAGGCGGCGTGTCCGGTTCCTTCGGCAGCACGAGCGCGAACAGGATGTACAGCAGGAGCACGGTGCCGGCCGAGAAGAAGGTGGCCACGGCGACGATCAGGCGGAGCAGGGTCGGATCGATCCGGAACGCTTCGGCCAGTCCGCCGCAGACCCCGAACAGTTTCTTGTCGCGGGAGGAACGGTACAGGTTCATTGGCCGTTCGCTCCTTCCTGCTCCAGCTTTTGCCGGAGCCGGGCCAGCTCGTTGTCCAGCATCTGCCGGACGGTGACGCCGGCGTCGTAGATCAGCTGCTCGCCCTGCCGGCGCAGTTCGGCGAGGGATTTCGCCTCCAGTTCCATGCCGCTCACCTGGTCTTCAAGCCGCTGGAAGATGCGCTCGTTGGCGCTCCGGCCGGCGAATCCGAGCCGCTCGTTCAGCTTCTGCTGCAGTTTGGCCGACTCCATGCGGGCGATGTAGTACTGGCGCTTGTTGTACACTTCCCGGTAGTCGTTTTTCATCTGCTCCAGCTGGCGGGACAGCTCCGCCGTCGACGCCGTCGTGTCGTCGTACAGCTTTTTGTACTGCTCGTATTTTTCCTGGTGGATCAGCTTTTCCTGGAGCGCGAGCTTGGCCAGGTCCTCTTCGCCGGCCTTGAGGGCGAGGAGCGCCTGCTCTTCCCGCTTGTTCATCAGCTGCTCCGCCTGCTGGTACTGCGCCTTGAGCTGCGCGGCGTGCTGCAGGCATTGCTGGAGCAATTGTTCCGACTGGCGGATCTGCTCGATCTGTTCATGCAGGTACTGGTCGATCAGCCGCACCGGATCTTCCGCTTTTTCCAGCAGATCGTTCAGGGTGGCGACGCTGATGTCCCGAATCCGCCTCATGATGGTCATCGCTTGACTTCCTCCTTTTCCCGAATGTTGGCGTCATGTCTTTCTTTCTATCGAGGTCCGGCGTTTCTCTCCACTCCTTGCGAAACGGTCCGGATCGCCCGTCAGAACACCCGGCGTCCTCCCTTCAGCAGCGACAGGCCGTACAGAATGAAGCCGATCGCCACCAGGAACCCGATGAGCCAGGAGAACTTGCCGACGAGGGCGATGAGCCCGATGAAGAAGATGATCCATCCCATCACCCTGTTCCCGTTCCGGATCCCGACGTACCCGATCCCCACCATCGCGAGGGGGATGATGTAGCCCATGATCCAGCCGACCCCGAGGCCGAGTTTGTGGAGCAGCAGCAGGATGCCGAAGGCGATCAAGAGCAGGGCGAAACCGGTTCTTCCGTTCAACCGCATGTGGTCCGTTCACATCCTTTCGCTCTTGCCTTGTGTTGTTGTCTTCATTCTAGAAAAAAACCGCCGCGGCCAAAACGGTCCCGCGACGGTACTTTCGAACTCGGACCCGGGTCCACGCCCCGCCTCGGCCCGAAGACGACGCTCCGGCCGGACGGCGGTCCGAAGGGCCGGACCCGGCTTGACGGCACCCGGATCAGAAAAAGTCGCACAAAAACGGCGTCCCCGCGCCGGCCACCGCATCGAGGAGGCCGGCCGCTTCGTCATCGGCTTCCAATTTTCCGTAGCGGCGAAGGTCGGCCGCCCGGCGGTAGCCGAAGAACAGGGCGGAGAAGGCCTGGATGCTGCCGCGGATGACGGGGCGGCCGCCGCCTTCGTCCGTCCGGACGGCTTCCGCCCGGCCCGCCTCGTCCACGGTCACCGCAAACCGGCCGTTGTTCCATTCGGCATGGGCGTCCTCGACGTCCAGCACGAAGGACGCGTCCTTCCGTTCCGCCCAGCGATGGGGACGCTCTTCAAGGGATGCAAACCGGTACTGCGCCAGAAACGCCTCCACGTCCACGATGCGGCCCATGAAATACGGCACGATTTCCTGCTGGAAGCGGGGTTCGGCGCCCAGCAGGCTGAGCGGGTCGTCGACCGGCACGTGCAGCACCGCCCGTTCGGCCATCGAGTCGTGCAGGGCGATGAACTGCCACAGCGCCCGCTCCGCTTCCGGCGTCAGGGCGACGAATTCGTGGACCGTCACTTCCCGGTTTTTCACCTGGTAGTGGAGGTAGCCCAGGTCGCGGCCCGACGCGTCCCGATAGACGGCGATCTCCCCGCCCCGCCGCCGGATGACATGGTTCGTCCACCAGTCGCCGGTGCGGCTGAGCATCCCGTTGTACCGCGCCGCGAACTGCTCATAGACGGGGCCGATGCGTTCGATGATGGCGCCCGCGTCCTTCGGCAGCCGGTCAAAGCCGCCCGGGATGCGCTCGCCGGCGGACACCGGCCACAGATGGGTCGGCACCGTGTATTTCTTGCGGTCGATGGCCATTTCCCATCCGTATTTGCGATAGAACGCATAGGAAAACGGCGTGAGCATCGAGACGGCCTGGCCTTCCTCCTTCATCGCCCGGAGGCTTTGCACCAGCAGGCGGGCGACGAGGCCGCCGCGGCGCATTTCCGGCCAGCTGGAGACGGCGCCGATGCCGCCCATGCCCATTTTCCGGCCCTGCATATAGACGGTGAGCGGGTACTGGATCAGCTGCGCGGCGAGCCGGCCGTCCACGAACGCCCCCCACCTCCATTCCGGCACCGCGCGCCCGATATCTTCCTGCCGCTGTTCGTCCGTCCTTTCATACTGGAAGGCGTACTCGGCCAAGCGCATCGATTGTTCCAGATCGTCCCGGGTCAGCCGTCGGATTTCCGCGTTCGTGCTGCGTTTTTCCACGATTTCATCCTGCCTTTCTCCTGTTCAAAATGGTGCGGCGCGAAGGCGCAATTGGAAACATTTCCCGCGCCCGTTGGAAAAAAAGCTGTGCTATCATCATGGTGGATGTTCCCATTTTACCAAATTGCGGAGGTGCGCGAAGTGAGGAAAACATGGTTGACGCTTCTTTGCATCGCTTTGGCCGTTTCGCTGCTTCCCGCCGTTTCGTCGGCATCCGGCACCGGATCCGGCGACGTGCCCTCGGTGATCGAGGTGGTGAAAGCCGTCAATTTCCGCGAGGGCCCGTCCACCGATGCGAAGATCATCCGGCTTCTCAAGGCCGGCGAACGGCTGTCCGTGCGCAGCCAGCCCAACACCTATTGGTTTGAAGCCGTGGACAAAAACGGCAAGACCGGCTATGTCTCTTCCCAGCCTACATATGTGAAAGTCGTCGAAACGCGGTCGCTGGACGAACCGAACGGCCTCATCAAGCAATCCGTCAATTTCCGCAAGGCGCCCTCCACGTCGGGGGACATCATCCGAATGCTGAAAAAGGGCGAACTCATCCTCATTACGGAGAAAGTCAACGCTTACTGGTACAAAATCACGGACGCCTACGGAGTGACCGGCTACGTCAGTTCGAGCTCCAAATACATCGAATCGATGTTCGAAACCGGACTCGAACCGGAAGAGGAGCTGTTCCTGGGCGAGCCGAACGGCATCGTGGTCGCCGGCGTCAATTTCCGCGAAAAACCGTCCACGAGCGGCAAAATCATCCGGCTGCTGAAGAAGGGTGAGCCGCTGTGGGTGCTGGACCGGACGAACGCCTACTGGTACCAGGTCATGGACAAAAACGGCGTGACCGGGTTCGTCAGCAGCAATGCCAAATACGTGGAAACGAGCTACCAGGAGCCGTGGAAGCGCCTTTCCTCCGGCGAAATCGCCGAACGCGCCATCGCCGTCGGGCTGTCCTACCTCGGCACGCCCTACGAGTTCGGCTCCAGCCGCTACGACACGTCCACCTTCGATTGTTCGGATTTCGTGCGGCAGGCGTTCCTCGAAGGCGTGCAGCTCACCCTGCCGGGCAACTCCCGCAAACAGGCCGAGTTCATCCGGCAGCTGCACGACGGCCGGGTCGTCACGGACTGGCGCAACCTGAAGCGGGGCGACCTGATGTTCTTCATGGAATACAAGGGGTACAAGGCATCCGCCTATGCCGGCGTCGACCGGACGGCGGAAACGGTGAAGCACGTCGGGATCTATCTCGGGGACGGCAAAGTGCTGCACACGTACTCCGTCAATTCCGGCGGCGTGCGAATCGATGACATCGCCGGCACCCAATGGGAATACCGGTTCCTGTTCGGAGGTTCCGTGGTGCGGCAATAAAGCGGCATCTCCCTGCGGCAGGCACAAGTCCATGCGGGCGCGAAAGACTCCGAATACCATTATAGCAGACCAGGGGGGAAAGGAGGATGCCTGAATGGGCGCTGCCGCTGGCTACGGGTACTACACGACCACCGGTGTGATTCTCGTCCTCTACATTCTGCTCGTCATCGTCCTTCGCTCAGGCTGGTTTTGACCGGTCGCCCGCAAAAAAACGCCCGTTCGGCTTGCGATCGCCGAACGGGCGTTTGTTTTTCGTTCCGGCCGGTTGCCGGCGTCCGCCGCTCACGCGGGACGGAACGGCACGAGCCGGTCGTTGAGCGGTTTCGTCTGCGCGTAGACAGATTTGTACACCTGGAACAGCTCTTCGTAGCGCTTCACGTTTTCCGGATTCGGGCTGTACGTGGACGCGCGCTTGATGAACGCGTCCGCGCATTCCTCGAGGGAAGCGAACCAGCCGCAGCCATAGGCGGCCAGCATCGCCGCGCCCATGCCCGGGCCCTGCTCGTTTTCCTAGCTGCACGACTTCGGCGTTGAAAATGTCCGCCTGCATCTGCAGCCAGAGCGGGCTCTTGGCGCCGCCGCCGATGGAAATGATCGTGTCGACGGTTTTGCCCGCCTGCCGGAAAATCTCGATGGACTCCTGCAGGGAGAAGGTGATGCCTTCCATCACGGCGCGGACGAAATGCTTCTTCGTGTGGGCGCCGTCCATGCCGATGAAGCTGGCCCGGATGTTGGCATCCGCGTGGGGCGTCCGCTCGCCGACGAGATACGGGGTGAACAGGAGGCCGTCGGCGCCGGGCTTGACCTCCGCGGCACCGGCCACCATGTCCTCGAACCGCTGGTCCGCCGCGAACGTCTGCCGGAACCAGCTCAGGCTGTAGCCGGCGGCCAGGGTGACGCCCATCGAATAGAAGGCGTTTTCCTTGCCGTGGTTGAAGAAGTGCACCTTGCCCTTGTAGTCCGCTTCCAGGCTGTTCTCGTAGGAAAGGATGACGCCGGACGTGCCGATGCTGCACATCCCTTCCCCTTCCCGGAGAATGCCGGACCCGATGGCGCCGCAGGCGTTGTCGGCGCCGCCGGCAAACACCTTCGTGTTCGGGGAAAGCCCCGTCTCCCGGGCGATTTCGGGCAGCAGGGTGCCGACTTGGGCGTGGGATTCCACCAGCGGCGGGCAAAGCCCGATGTCCACGCCGAGCTTCTCGCACACTTCCCGGCTCCAGCGCTTCGCGCCAACTTCGAGCAGCAGCGTCCCGGCGGCGTCGGAATATTCCATGTGGATTTGCCCGGTCAGCCTGTAGCGCAAATAGTCTTTGGGCAGCAGGAACACGGACGCCCTGGCGTAGTTTTCCGGCTCGTGCTGCTTGACCCAGAGAATCTTCGGAAGCGTGAACCCTTCCAGCGCCGGGTTGCGGGTGACGGCGAGAAGCCGTTCACCCAGCGCTTCCGTGATCTGCCGGCACTGCGCCGTCGTCCGCACGTCGTTCCAGAGGATGGCGTTGCGGATGACGTTCCGGTTTTCATCCAGCAGGACGAGGCCGTGCATCTGCCCGGAGAAGCTGATGCCCTCAATGTCGTCCGGCGAGACGCCCGACGAGGCGACCAGCTTCTTGAGCGCCAGCACGGTTTTCTGCACCCAGTCCTCCGGATTCTGTTCGCTGTAGCCGGCCTTCAGGTGTATGAGCGGGTAATCTTCGCTCGCTTCCGCCCGGACCCGTCCGGTCTGGTCGACGAGCAACACCTTGACCGAACTGGTCCCCAGATCGACGCCGATGACATGCTTCACGACGCGTCATCCCCCTTGACGCCGGCCGTTCAGACGACGGACAGCAGGTATTGGTTCACGATGGTGCGCAGCACTTCGATGCGGCCGGATTTGCTCACGATCGGCTTGTTCTGCAGCGCGTATTCTTCCAGCTTCTTGAAGTCCACCCTGCGGGCGGCGATTTCGGCGCCGATGCCTTCCCGGAAGCTGGCGTAGCGTTCGTCGACGTATTTTTGCAGCGCCTTGTCTTCGATCAGCTTGGCGGCCACCTTCAGGCCGATGGCGAAGCTGTCCATGCCGGCGATGTGGGCGTAGAACAGGTCCACCGGTTCGAAGGACGTGCGGCGCACTTTGGCGTCGAAGTTCACGCCGCCGGTGGTGAAGCCGCCGCCGAGCAAAATTTCGTACATGGCCAGCGTGGTGGCGTACAGGTCCGTCGGGAATTCGTCGGTGTCCCAGCCGAGCAGCAGGTCGCCCTGGTTGGCGTCGATGGACCCGAGCATGCCGTGAATGCGGGCCACCCGCAGTTCATGCTCGAACGTATGGCCGGCCAGCGTGGCGTGGTTGGCCTCCAGGTTCAGCTTGAAATGGTTCTTCAGGCCGTAGTTTTGCAGGAACGCGATGGTGGTGGCGGCGTCGAAGTCGTATTGGTGCTTCGTCGGCTCCTTCGGTTTCGGCTCGATCAGGAACTGGGCATTGAAGCCGATTTCCTTCGCGTAATCGACGGCCATTTGCAGAAAATAGGCCAGGTTGTCGAGTTCGAACTTCATGTCCGTGTTGAGCAGCGACTCGTAGCCTTCCCGGCCGCCCCAGAACACGTAGTTTTCCGCGCCGAGCTCCTTGCCGATTTCGAGCTGCTTCTTCACCGTGGCCGCGGCATAGGCGTACACGTCGGCGTTGCACGTGGTGGCGGCGCCGTGCATGTAGCGGGGGTTGGTGAACAGGTTGGCCGTGTTCCAGAGCAGCTTCTTGCCGGTGTCCTTCATGTACTGCTTGATCATGTCCACGATGACGTCCAGGTTTTTGTTCGTTTCCCGGAGCGAGCTGCCTTCCGGCGCAATGTCGTAGTCATGGAAGCAGAAATAATCGATGCCGAGCTTGTCATAAAATTCGAAGGAGGCTTCCACGCGCGCCTTCGCCAGGTCCATGCCGCTGAGCCGGTCCCAGGAACGCTGCATGGTGGCGCTGCCGAACGGATCGGTGCCGGCGCCCGTGAACGTGTGCCAGTAGGCGACGGCGAAGCGGAGATGGTCCCGCATCGTCTTGCCCATCACGACTTCGTCGGGGTTGTAGTGCTTGAACGCCAGCGGGTTGTCCGAGCCTTTGCCCTCGTACTTGATTTTGGGAATGCCGTCAAAGTAACCCATACCGCCTGATCCCTCCAAATGGTTTTGATACTTGAATCATAGCAAACCCGGCTTAGTTTGTACAGTGGATAAACAAAGTCGAAATGTGCTATAGTAGGGAATCATCAGTTTCGGGACAGGAGCCGCCATGAAAAGAACCGGAGACCAGTATCTCGTCAAGGAAATCAATCTGTCCATCGTGCTGGACACCATCCGCCGCCTGGAGCCGGTTTCCCGTTCGGAAATATCCGCGGCCACCGGCCTCAACAAGGGAACGGTGTCCAATCTGGTGCAGGTGCTCATCGGGCGGAACCTCGTGGAAGAAGTGGGAACCGGGCAATCGAGCGGCGGCCGCAAGCCGGTTCTGCTGCGCTTTCAGCCCGGAGCCGGCCATGCCGTCGGCGTCGACCTGGGCGTCAATTACATCCGCATCCTGCTGACGGATCTGGCCGGCCGCATCGTGGACGAATGGGTGACGGCGCACCGCAACGAAAGCCTGGACGCCGTCCTCGATCTCGTGAAGGACGGCATCCGCCGCGCCGCCGGCCGGGCGCCGGCCTCCTGTTACGGCGTCATCGGCGCCGGAATCGGCATTCCCGGCATCGTCGATCCTTCCGGAAACGTGCTGTTCGCCCCGAATCTGGGCTGGCGCAACGTCGATCTGCCCCGGCTGCTGTCGGCTGAACTCGGCATGCCGGTTTTCGTCGAAAACGAAGCGAACGCCGGCGCCATCGGCGAACTGCATTACGGATCGGGACGGGACATTGCCGACCTGGTATTCGTCAGCATCGGCGCGGGGATCGGCGCGGGCATCATCATCGACCGGGCCATCTACAAGGGCGCGGCCGGGTTTTCCGGCGAAATCGGCCACATGACCATCCATGCGGACGGCAAGCCATGCCGCTGCGGCAACCGGGGCTGCTGGGAACTGTATGCGTCGGAAAGCGCGATGCTGGCCCTGGCGGCGGAAGCGGCGGCGGACGGCAAAGCCGCTCCCGCGACGCTGGAAGCCGTCATCGGGCTAGCCCGCGCCGGCGATCCCGGCGTCATGGACGCGCTCCGCGCCATCGGCCGCAATCTGGGCATCGGCGTCGCCGGCATCATCAACATTTTCAATCCCGGACAGATCATCATCGGAAGCCGCATGGGCATGGCCGCCGAATGGCTGATGGAGCCGCTTCTGGCCGAGGTGGAAAGCCGCTCCCTCGCCTACAGCCGGGAAAAAACGGAGATCCGGTTTTCGGCGCTCGACGGCCGCTCGACGGCCCTCGGCGCGAGCCATCTGGCCATTTCCGCCTTCTTGCGCGATTCGACGGCGGCGCTTCCTTAAATTGCGCCGCCGGCGGCGTCATTATGCTTTGGCGCGAACCAGAAGCCGGAAACGTTTCCAGCAACAAATCCGCGTACTTCGCCCTTCGCCGGGGAAAACGAATGAAAGAACCGGCCGGCCGGTTCAAAACCGTTTGGCGAGGGGGCTTCATCCCGTGAAAAAATGGCTCATCCAGGTCCCGCTGGCGGCGATGCTGTGCCTAAGCGCGGCGGCCCCGGCAGCTGCCCAGGCAACGGCGGCCGCGGACCAGACCGCGGCGGCGGGGACCACGATCACCAATCCCGGCTACACCGTCCCCTACGGCGTTGGCGATCCGCGCCTGAATACCCGCCGCGACAATGTCAGCGGCACGTATTCGGACAACGGCAACGGATTCATCAACGGCTACAGCAACGGCTTCAATGCCGGCACGACCGGCACCGGCACGCGCACGTACAACAGCACGAGGATGACCAACACCAACGACGGCATCATGAATCGCGTGGACACCGGCGTGACGGACGTCAACCGCGCCATTCGCCGGACCACCAACGCGATGCGCGTGAGGGCCAATGCCGCCGACAACAACGCCGGAAACTGGGGCTGGCTCGGTCTTCTCGGCCTGATCGGCCTGGCGGGCATGTTCCGCGGCGGCAACCGGGAGCAGCATCGGACCTGACCCGCGAGTCTCTTCGGCAACACCGGTTTTCCGAAGCGGCGCCGCTTCCGCCCAATCGGAACGCGTCGCCCTGCCTGGACCGCAGGCAGCCACGACCGCCGGCAACGGCGGTTTTTCGTGATGCCGTATCTTTTTTTGGAAGGATGTCCGCAATCTTGACGTGTACTGATGCGGCAGCACTGGGACCGGGTGCTCGGGCACATCCAGAACGAAGTGGAGGCGGCGTCATGAACAAATACAGCCACATCGACCTGACGGTGAATTCGTGGGAGAAGGTGCGCGACTTCTACGAGCATCTGCTTCCCGCCCTCGGCTTTACCCGCATCGAAGACGGACCGCGGCTGTTCCCGATCAGCCCGACGCATTATGCCGTGTTTTTCCGCGATCCGTGCGGCAACCGGTTCGAAATGCTGCACCGGCTGAACTGACGGCACTGCCAGACTTTTTGGCAAACGAAAAGCCTTCTTCCGTCCCCGCGATTGACGCGGGCCGGAAGAAGGCCTTTGATTTTGCGGCAGGTTGCCGGGAAATGTTGATGCCGGTGATAGGAGTCGAACCTACACGGGGGGCTGCCCCACGCGATTTTGAGTCGCGCGCGTCTGCCAATTCCGCCACACCGGCAATCAAGATGGCGTGCCCTGAGAGATTCGAACTCCCGACCTTTTGATTCGTAGTCAAACGCTCTATCCAGCTGAGCTAAGGGCACGCGCGGGAAAAGCTTGCAAAAAAAGATGGAGCGGACGAAGGGATTCGAACCCTCGACCCTCGCCTTGGCAAGGCGATGCTCTACCCC
>Ga0065723_100178_pt1 | contig 17241 bp, 19 predicted proteins | sample TheenrcuSG05Z960_FD_59110 | JGI IMG/M metagenome (GOLD analysis project Ga0065723, IMG submission 59110) | Thermophilic enrichment culture from UC Davis - Sample SG0.5Z960 | ecosystem: Engineered > Solid waste > Grass > Composting > Bioreactor | place: USA: University of California, Davis
ATCCCATCTCGCCGAGCTCGGCCGAGTCCCGCGACCCGGCGTTGATCACCGCGCCGCGCACGCCGCGGCGCTGCAGCGCCTCGAGAGGGCCAAGGCGCGCCTGGCCGAGATCGCGACGGAGCTGGAGGCCGTAGCCGCGGAGCGCGCGACCGCGTCCGAGGAGCTGGAGCGCGCGGAGCGGCGCCTCGACGAGGCGCGGGCGAGCCTCCCCGCCGGCGTCGAGGACGAGGAGAAGGAGGTCGTGCGCACCCGCGGCGTCGTGATCGAGCTCGAGGAGGAGCTGTCGCGCCGCACCGAGGAGCAGGCGGCCCTGGCGCAGGCGATCGAGGAGACGAAGGTGCAGTCGGCACGGCGCGAGACGGCCCTCGAGCTCGTCACCGAGGAGCTGAAGGGCTTCCCTCCGGGGGTCGCCCAGCTCGACGTCTCGGAGCGCGCCGCCAGGCAGCGCCTGCGCGAGGTCACGGACGCGCTCGAGGCCCTGGGCGCGGTGAACCACCGGGCCGCCGGCGAGCTCGAGGAGGTCAGGGCGAAGCGCGAGTCCCTCGAGATCGAGGCCGTGCAGGCGACCCTGGCAGTGGCCGAGCTGCGCACGGCGCTCGAGCGGATCGACAGGGAGACCTCCGACCTCATCGACGCGGCCATCGAGCGCCTGAGGTCGTCGTTCGGCCGGCAGGTGCAGCACCTGTTCGGGCCCGACGCGCGCGGCGCCGTCGAGGTCGAGACCGACGGCCGCCGCCCGACGGGCCTGCGCATCCGCCTCACACCGCCCGGCAAGCAGACCCAGTCGCTGCACCTGCTCTCGGTCGGCGAGCGCACGATGGGCGCGCTGGCGTTCCTGTTCGCGCTGATGGGCGACGGCGCCGGCGGCGGCCTGCCCGTGGCGGTCCTGGACGAGGTGGACGCGCCGCTCGACGAGGCGAACATCCGTCGCTTCGGCACGTTCCTCTCCCGACTGGCGCGTCACGGCACGCAGTTCATCCTGATCACCCACCAGAAGGCGACGTTCGAGGTCGCCGACGCCCTCTGGGGCGTCACGACCGAGCGCGGGGTCAGCCGGGTGTTCAGCGTGAGGCGCCCGGAGGACGCCCGCGCGGAGGGCGCGCACAGGGCGGCGGTGGCCGCCGACTGAGCCGTGGCGGTCCCGGCCTTCCGCGTCCTCAGGTTCGAGAGCGTCGCGTCCACGCAGGACCTGCTCGTCGCGCGGGCCCGCGCCGGGGAGGACGTCACGGGCCTCTGCGTGCGGGCGCGCGAGCAGACCAGGGGCCGCGGCCGGCGCGGCAGCGCCTGGTCGTCGCCTCCCGGCGGCAGCTACCAGTCGCTGGGGCTGGGCCGCGTGGCGCCGCCGTGGCTGACGCTGGCGCTGGGGGTGGGCGTGGCCGAGGCACTGAACGCCGCGTTCGACGCCGGCGCCGCCGTGAAGTGGCCGAACGACGTCTTCCGCGGCGGCGGGAAGCTCGGGGGCATCATCGTCGAGGTCGTGGCCGGCCAGGCGGTGGCGGGCGTGGGCGTGAACGTCGGGGAGGTCGCCCCGCCGGGCGCCGCGTCGCTGACGGGCGCGGACCCCGACGAGGTCTCCGACGTCGTGCTGAGAGGCGTGGGCAGCGGCCTCGAGCTGGCGCTCGCGGGCGGTGAGGCCGTCGCCGCTCGCTTCGCCGCGCTCGACCTGCTGCGGGGCCGCGAGGTCGTCGTGGCGCTGGGCAGCGCGCGGGAGGGCGACGTCGTGACCGGCGTCGGCGCCGGCGTCGACGCGACGGGGGCGCTGCTCGTCGCCGTGCCAGGCGGACCCACCGTGCGCGTCGCCTCCGGCCACGTCGTGAGGTTCCGCGCCGGCTAGGGGCGTGCCCGCCCCGGCGCGCCCCGTGACCGCCGCGCGCACGCTGTGGGTAGTGGACGACAGCGAGGCGATCCTGATGCTGACCCGGTGCGCGTTCGAGCGCGCCGGCTGGACGGTGGAGACGTTCGAGGACCTCGACGGTGCCCAGCGGGCCCTGGCGCACGGCGCCGCGCCCGACGCGGTGCTGCTCGACATCCACCTGCCCGACGGCAACGGCCTCGACCACGTGCGGGCCTTCGCGGAGGCAGGGTCCGCCGTCGTGGTCGTGAGCAACCTGGCGGGGCCGGACCAGGTCGAGATGGCCTTCGCCGCCGGCGCCGGCGACGTGGTGCCCAAGCCCTTCGACCTCAGGAGCCTGCTGGCGCGCGTGGAGCGCGCGACGAGGTCCGTTGGCGCGGCGCGCCTGGCGACGCCGAACGTCGCGCCCGACCCCCGCGCCCTGCTCATCGACGGGGCAGAGATCGCCTGATGCTCGGCGCCGGGCTGGCGCCGCTGTTCGTCGCCATCGTGGTCGTGGCGACCGCCGTGGCCGTGACGATGTTCGGGCTGCTCGCCTGGTTCGTGCTCGGCGGGGGCCCGACCATCGCCTGGCGCGCGCTCGTCACGGCGCTGACCGTGGCCGGCGCGGCGCTGGCAACGGTGGCCCTCGTCCAGCTCGCGCTCGTGGCCGTCAGGCACGAGGCCGCGAGGCGGCGCGTGGCGTGGGCGCGCCGCGCGGGCCGTCTACGGCCGCGCTGGAGCGCCTCGCCTGGATCGCGATGCCGGACGCCATGCCGCTGTTCGCCCGCGCCGCCAGGAGCCGGGACACGCGGTGCGCCCGGGCGGCCCTCCTGGGCATGGCCAGGGTGCTCGCGAAGCAGGCCGACCCGCAGCTGTTCGGCGAGGAGCTCGTCGACGCGATCCAGGACCACCTGGCGACGGCGCGGGACCCGGCCGGCACCCGCACCTTCCTCTCGACGGTGCTCGTGGCCGCGGGCGACCACCTCGCCTGGCTCTGCGCCCGGACGCTGAGGCGCCGCCAGCACGAGGTCGCGCACGTCGCGGCCCTCGAGGCGATCGGCCTCTCGCACCGGCCGGAGGCGCTGGAGCTCGCCACCGAGACCCTCCTCGGCGCCACGGAGGACGAGACCCTCGCCGCGGCGCTGCGCGCCCTGTGGCGCGTCGGCCACGTCCCCGAGGAGGCGCACGACGCCGTGATCGAGGACGCCGACGCGGCCCACATGGGCACGAGGGTCCAGGCCGCCTACGCGCTCACCTGGCTGCCGCCCGACCGCGCGCTGCCGACCCTGTGGACCCTGCTGGGCGACAGGGCGTGGGAGGTGCGACGCGCCGCCGCGTTCTTCGCCCTGGCGGTGCTGTACGGGCTCCTGGTGAGCCTCGGCACGACGGCGCTGGACGTAGTCCTGCCGCACTCGCCGCACCGCGCCGCCGACAGGTTCCGGCTGCTGAACGCCGTAGTCACCGAGAGCCTCTGGTACCGGCCCTGGCTCGCCTTCATCAGGCTGTTCGCCACGTTCAACGTCAGGGCCAAGCGCGGCAAGTGGGGCGCGATGACGCGCCGCAGCTTCGGCTGAGCCCGTCCCGCCGGCGGCCTCACCAGTCTTCGATGTCGTCGCCGATCGTCTCGGCGTCGATCTTCGCGTAGATCCGCGTCGTCTGGATGTCGGCGTGGCGCAGGTGCGCCGCCACGCGCCCGAGGTCGCGGGTCTGCCGGTAGTAGCGCGTGCCCGCGCCGTGCCGGAGGCCGTGCACGCCGGCGGTCTCGTAGTCGACGCCGGCCCTGGCGCACAGGCGCCGGAAGCGCCGCCTGGCGTGGTCGGCGGTCCAAGGCAGCACGTAGGAGGTGTCGCGCTGGCGCTTCTCGCCGGCCTGGTAGTCGGGGTCCTGCGCGAGCTCGGCCAGCGCCTCGCGCAGCCGCCGCGTCATCCGCACCGTCGCGGCCTTGCCGCCCTTGCCCGAGCGCACGCGCAGGGTGCTGGTCGCGAGGTCGACGTCGTCCCACCGGAGGTCGGCCATCTCGCCGATGCGCAGCCCGCCGTGGGCCCCGAGCAGCACCATCACGCGCTCCGCGCCGGCGGCGAGCGCCAGCAGGGCCTCGACCTCGCCGTCCCGGTACGGCCGGCGCTTCTCCCAGGGCGGCGTGGGGTCCTTGGCGACCCGCACGTCGTCGAACGGCCGCGCCTCGGTCGCACCGGCCCACCTGAGCGCCTTGTAGAGCGTCCTGGCGGCCGCGAGCTTCACGCTCAGGGTCGCCGGCGACGGCGGCTCGCCGCCCGTCAGCGCGCCCGACTCGAGCCGCCTCACGTAGACCACGCCCGCGTCGCGCGACGGCCTCAGCAGGTTCTCGCCGGCCCATGCCTCGAGCAGGTCCGCGACGCCCCGCCTGTACGTCCTCAGCGTGTGCCGGCTGACGCGCGCGCCCTTCGAGCCGTGCAGGAAGAGGTAGGCTTCGGTGAGCGCCCAGAGCTCCTCGGCGTCACGCTCGTTCGCGGCCCTGGCCGCGCGGCGCCTCAGCTCGTCGGGCGGCAGCGCCGCCCACGACTCCGCACGCGCCAACGCGGAGCCGTCGTACCGGGTGATCTCGGCGCCCATGCCGGCCAGCTTACACAGGTCTGATAAGACGAGTTATCAGGTTTTTCATAAGGTCGGCTGAACCCGCCGAGAACGGCATCCACTGGTCACGCTTGCCGGCGGCCGGCGGCGCCGGTTGTCGGCGTTCACCCTAGCCAGGGTACGGTTCGCGCCTATCGTGTGTAGCCATGGGACCCACCGCCATCGACCACGTCTTGCTCGCCATGCCGCCAGGCGGCGAGGACCGCGCTCGCGAGTTCTACGCCGGCATCCTCGGCCTCAGCGAGGTGAAGACGCCGGCCGCGTCGTCCGCGAACGGCGGCGCCTGGTTCAGGTCCGGCGACGCCGAGTTGCACCTGGGCGTAGATGCCGACTTCCGTCCGGCGACGAAGGCTCATCCGGCACTGCGGGTACGCGGCCTCGATCAGCTCGCGACGACCGCCCGCGCCTACGGCTCGGCAGTCGAGTGGGACGACCGCTACCCGGGCGTGAGGCGCTGCTTCGTTCACGACCCCTTCGGCAATCGCATCGAGCTCATCGAGACCGAAGCCCATCCGCGACCCACCGCCGGCGAACGCGCCCTACTACGGCAGCTCCTCGGCAACCTCGCCTACCGCACTCGCGAAGCGTTGCGAGGCGCTCCTCCTGGGTTCGCGGACTTCGAGGCGGGTCACGGAGCGAGCACGCCCAAGCGACTGGTGCGAAGGATGCGCGGCGTCCTGAGCGCAGCCCGTGCGGCCTTCGGCGCCAGCAGCGGCGAGGTCGAGTCTCTGCCGAGCCTCTCTGAAGAGGCAGCGGCGCTCGAGGACGCCATCATCGGGGTAGCGGCCCAGATAGAACGCGGCCCGTGGCCTCAAGACTTGACGCCGACCGACCTGCTGCAAGGTCCCGTCGCAGACGCCTTCACCTACGCAGGCCAGCTCACGCTGCTGCGACGCCTGTTCGCCTCGTCCTCCCAACGACCAGGAAGCACCTCGGACGGCCTCACCAATCGCTCCATGCCGCAAGGCCAGGTCATCCCGGAGCTGGCTTACGAGGACGTGACCGAGGCGGCGGACTGGCTGCGCCGGGCCTTCGGCTTCAAGGTCCGTCTGCGCATCGGGGACCACCGCGTTCAGCTCGATTACGGAACCGGCTCGGTGGTCGCCATCAAGGGCGCGCGTACCTCGGCAGCGAGCTCGCACGGTGTGATGGTCCGAGTCGACGACGTCGACGCCCACTTCAAGGCTGCGTTGACAGCCGGTGCCGTGGTCTTGGCCGCCCCGACGACCTACCCCTACGGTGAGCGTCAGTACTCAGCCAAGGACCTCGGTGGGCACTCGTGGACGTTCACGCAGACGATCGCAGACGTCGATCCGCAGACATGGGGCGGCGAGCCGGGCGACTTCGCCTCGTGACCGTTGTGGCACCCCGTCGCATGATGGCGCGCTGACGCGCATCGTCGTGCGAGGGATCCTGACCTGGGACGGCGTGCTGCGGCGCCCGGCCGGCCCGCCGAGGACGCTCGCGACGGCTCCGCCCACGGGGGCAGGACCCCCACGACCCACCGAGTGCCGTGGACCCGAGAACGCTCGCCCTTGACCACGGCGGGCTCCGTGGGCCTCAGCGGATATGAACTGCCGGCGGCACGGATCCCCATCGGGGATCCGCCGTGAGAACAGGTGCGCCCAACCGATGTGCGAGCGCAAGACTGCACCTGTCGGCCAGTCCAAGCCCGGAGCCGTGGCGCCAGATCCGAGCCGCCAGTTCAGCGTCTTCCTCGGTGACGGGCTCGACGCGCAGCTCGTGGAGCTGGAGGAGCGCGCGGGCCATCGGCCAGTCGCGGCCGTGGGACCTGAGCTTCTGGGCGACCTCGGCCCAGCTCGCGGCCGAGCAGCAGGCGCCCTCGCGTAGCGCCTCCTCGACGACGTCGCTGCCCTCCTCGCCCAGCAGGAACGCCATGATCGCCGAGGAGTCGAGGACCTTCACTCGGCCTCCTCGCGCTCGGCCTCGGCCCGCCGCTCGCTCAGCAGCTCGCCGACGAGGTCGAGGCCATGGAGGTCTCCCCTGACCTTCGCGAGGAGCTGGTCGCGGGTCATCAGCACTAGCCCGTCGGGCGTCTCGAGCAGGGTGAGCGGCGTACCGGCCTCGAGGCCGTGGCGCTGGCGGACGTCGGCCGGGATCACAACGCGCCCGCGGTCTCCCATCACGACTCGGTACGTCCCACTCACGTACATAGCGTACCACAGGTCGAGCATGTCTCCCATGTCCGCCCCTGTGGTCCCACGGCACATACATGAGTCCCACAGATATAGCCGACCTCCCATATGTCATCTCTGCGTCCCACAAGAGTAGGACTACTCCCATGAGCCGAGCCGTGGTTGCACCGGCGAGGACCTTCCCCACTTCTTAGGCGGCCGTCTCTACGGAGTCGGCAGCGAACGGCGCCGGCCGCCTCGACCCTGCCCCGCAGGCTCATGGAGCGCGGGTACCATCCGGCATGCGCAAGATCGTCGTACAGGAGTTCATCAGCCTCGACGGCGTGATCCAGGCGCCCGGCGGCCCGGACGAGGACCCGAGTACCGACTTCCCCTACGGCGGCTGGACGGCGCCGTTCTCTGGCGGTGGGACGGAGGCGCGCGAGTTCATGGAGAGCGTGCTCAGCCCCGCCGACCTGCTGTTGGGCCGCAAGACGTTCGAGATCTTCGAGGCGTACTGGCCCGACCACGCCGACAACTGGCCGGGGGTCATGGACGTCACGAAGTACGTGGTAAGCGCGAGCTTCGACGACGATCGCGTCGGGGGCTCCCGCTGGCCGAACAGCAGGCTGCTCAGGAGCGTCGACGAGGTCGAGGCCCTGAAACGCGCGGAGGGCCCGGCGCTGAAGCTCTGGGGCAGCAGCGTGCTCGCGAAGGCTCTCTTCGAGCGCGGGCTCGTCGACGAGCTGGTGCTCATGACCTACCCCGTCGTGCTCGGGACCGGGAAGCGCCTGTTCGACGGCGGCGCCGAGGCCCGCACCTACGCGCTAAGGCGGAGCGTCGTGACGCCGGCGGGCGTGGTACTCGCGCGGTACGAGAAGGCGGGGAGGGTGGAGACCGGGACGGTCGGCGAGTAGGGCGACGGCCCGTGAGGGAGCAGGAGGGCGTCCGGCATGCAGTACGCACCGTTCGACAGGACCGGTCACATGAGCAGCCGCGCGATCTTCGGCGCCGCGGCGCTCTCGAACGTCACGCAGGCCACGGCCGACAAGGCGATCGAGACCGCCCTGAGCTACGGGGTGAACCACTTCGACACCGCGGCCTCCTACGGCGACTCGGAGAGGCTCCTCGGGCCGTGGCTGGAGCGCAACCGCGACCGCGTCTTCCTCGCCACCAAGACCGGAGAACGGCGCAAGGACGCCGCCCGCGACGAGCTGCACCGGTCGCTCGAGCGCCTGCGGACCGACCACGTCGACCTGTGGCAGCTCCACAACCTCGTCGACGAGCGGGAGTGGGAGGTCGCCCTCGGACCCGGCGGCGCGCTGGAGGCGGCGATCGACGCGCGGGAGGAGGGCCTCGTGCGGTTCATCGGTGTCACGGGGCACGGGGTCGAGGTGGCGGCGCGTCACCGCGCCAGCCTCGAGCGCTTCGCCTTCGACTCGGTGCTGCTCCCCTACAGCTACGTGATGATGCAGGTCCCGCGCTACGCCGCCGACTTCGAGGAGCTGGCGCGCGTCTGCTCCGAGCGCGGCGTCGCGGTGCAGACGATCAAGGCGATCACGCGCCGGCCCTGGGGCCCGCGCCCGCAGGACCGCGCGACGTGGTACCAGCCGCTAGAGGACCCGCGGGCGATCGAGCTCGCGGTCCACTGGGTCCTCGCGCGTGAGGGGTTCTTCCTCAACACCGTCGGCGACGTCGAACTGCTGCCGCGCGTGCTGGAGGCGGTGGACGGCTTCGAGGGGCGGCCCAGCGACGAGGAGATGCGGCGGCTCGTGCGCGACGAGGAGATGTCTCCCCTGTTCACCTAGGCTCGCCGCGCCGGAACAGGGCGCCGTGCCTCACTGGCCCTCGAGCTCCGCGGGGTGCTCGAGTCGCCACTTGACGACCTCGGCCACGAGCTCGGTCGGGAGCGGCTGGTCGTAGGGGAACTGGACCGTGACGCCGCTGTTCTTGTACCGGGCGAGCCCGGGGATCGCCTCGCGCATCGCGTCGGTGATCGAGTACAGCGAGACGTGCTTCTTCCAGCCGGCGAAGTAGACGACGTCCTTCTCGTCGATCCGGAACGCCGCCATGCCGTAACGGACGGCCTCGGTGGCACGCTCCGGCAGCGCGTCCTTGATGGCCAGGCGCAGGGCCTGCAGTACCCGCTGGGAGTCCTCGGGGAAGCTCTCGATGTACTCGTCCACCGTCCGAGCGGCCTTCGTCGCCATGTGGGACGGGATGGTAGCACGCGTTCGCCCGGCCGGGACGACGCGCCCTGGCGCGCCCCCAGACCCGCGCTTATGGTGGCGGCGTGGCCGACGCCGACGTCACCATCCACCGCGTCACCGCCGCCAAGGCCCACCTCCTGGACCGCGTGGCGCCGGGCGTCTTCGACTTCGACGTGCGGCCCGAGCTGCTGCGGGAGTTCCTGGCGAACCCGATGAACCACCTGTTCGTCGCCGTCGCGGGCGGCAATGTGGTGGGCATGGCCACGGGCATCAGCTACGTGCACCCCGACAAGCCGCTGCAGATGTTCGTGAACGAGGTGGGCGTCGCGGAGCCGTACCGTCGGCGGGGCATCGGCCGGCGGCTCGTCGAGGCGCTGCTCGCCCACGCCGAGGCCCTGGACTGCACCGAGGCCTGGGTCGCCACGGAGGCCGACAACGCCCCCGCGCTGGCGCTCTATCGATCGACTGGTGGACTCGAGGCGCGGGAGTCCGTAGTTCTGTTCACATACAAGCTACTCCAAGCGGACGAGGGCGCGAATTCCTCGTAGACCTGGCTATTTCCGAAGCGTTTCTTCTGTCCTGGGGTTCGCGCCGTGTGGTCCCTCTTATGCGCCGCGGGCTCTCGACCTACTGACGCAGTGTGCTGCTGAGGGCTTCCCAGTGCCCCAGCTGCTGCAGGGAAGTTCTCAATCGGATGGACCACGTTGGGCCATCATATTGTCGGGCAAGATATCGGCCGGTACAACTCCTATTGGGGGGTATATGTCGAATAGAGGAGCACCACGGAGGGTTCCGCTTTTCGGTGTCCGCGGTTTCGCCAAGAGGCTGCTAACAGAGATCGATCAGCTAAGAAGTGAACTGAAGGTTCGTGAAGTTCAGCTCCGCGAACTTGGCGGACTGACCGTCCTCGAACTCGATGAGCAACGCCGCCGACTGGAGCGGGAGATCGAAGCGCAGACTGCCCGGCTAAACCAGGAGAAACTGGAAGCTCAGAAGAGACTCGATGAGGCCCGCCACGAGTTGCTGCGAGTCCGTCAGCAGATCGTTGAGACTGAAGATCTCGCGCTGCTTCAAGAGGCGGGCGTCTATCAGTACAAGCATCCGCTGTCAGATGCTGTGGCCTATCAGCGGGCGCTCAGCGACATACAGGACCGCATCAAGGCCATGGTTCGCAAGGACGGTGGAGCAGTTGTGGCCTCCACCAGCTGGACTGTCAACGGATCAGCTGCGCAAGGGCGGACCATGGTTCGCGAAATATCCAAGCTCATGCTTCGAGCTTTCAACGCAGAAGCGGACTCGCTGGTCCGAGGACTAAAGCCGTACAAGTTGCAGAGCTCCGTCGAGCGCCTCACCAAGTCAGCGGCCACGATCGCCCGACTTGGCAAGACGATGGGCATCGCTATATCTGATGCGTACCTCCGCTTGAGGCTCACAGAGCTTGAGCTGACGGCGGATTACCTGCAGAAGCTTGCCGAAGAGAAAGAGGCCGAACGACTAGAAAGAGAACGCCTGCGCGAGGAGCAAAGGGCCCAGCGCGAACTCGAGAGGGAAAGGCAACGTCTTGAGAAGGAGCGTCAGCATTTCCAGAACGCCCTCAACGCCCTACTAATGGCTGGCGATGAAAACGGCGCAGCGCGTGTCCGTGAACAACTGGTGGATGTCGAGCGGGCGATCGAGGATGTCGACTACAGGCAGGCGAACGTTCGAGCCGGATACGTCTATGTCATCTCGAACATCGGCTCTTTCGGCGAAGACATGGTGAAGATTGGGATGACGCGGCGCCTCGACCCGATGGAGCGCATCAGGGAGCTAGGAGATGCATCCGTCCCATTCAACTTCGATGTACACGCGCTGTTCTTCTCGAAGGATGCGGTGGGAATCGAGACCGAGTTGCATAGGAGACTCGCGCCGTATCGAGTCAACCTCGTGAACATGCGTCGCGAGTTCTTCCGTGTGACTCCGGCGGAGGTCAAGAAGCACTTAGCAGAACTGGCGGGCGAGCTTCTCCAGTTCGAGGAGATGCCAGAGGCGCTGGAGCATAGGCAGTCGCTGAAGCTCCGTCAGGCCCTTCACAGTGGCCAGCAAGCACGTAGCTGACCTCCGCGGCAGACACCCGCAATGAGCGGGCGTCGTATATCCGAAGATGCTGCATACTGCGTGCTCGTCTCCCCATCCCCGGGCACGCGACCCGCCAAAGGAGCCCAAGTCACCTTCCCTTGTAGTCGACCCGCCGCCACGGCCACGCCTCGCGCAGCCAGGCGCTGACGGCGTCGGCGAGGGGGCCGTCGAGGTGGGCGCGGTCGGCCCTCACCCAGGACTGCGCCTCGACGTCGTGGTCGGGCGACCTGCTCGGGTAGAGGTAGACGCAGCCGATCACGTCGCGGTCGTGGGGGTCGAGCACGGTGAACGTGAAGCCGCGCCTGGCGGCGAAGTCGGCGGCGTGGCGCTCCAGGTCGGCGAGGTTCTCCTCGAGGCTCATGCCGCCCTCTGGCGGCCAGCGGCCGTCGGGGTAGCCGGGCGTGGACCTGATGTGCGCGATGCTGCTCGTCCACGCGCGGTGGTCGGCCTCGTTGTGCTGCGGGCCGAGCGGCTCCAGGACGAACAGGTCGGTGACGAGCGAGGTCGGCGGCTCGAAGCCCTCGGGGACGAACGCCTTCTCTGCCATGCGCGGACTGTAACGGACCGGAGGCCGTTCTCAGCCTCGGCCGGGATACTGGCCCATGACGATAAAGAGGCTTGACCACACGGTGCTCGTCGTCGAGGACCTCGAGTCGACGGTCGCGTTCTTCTCGGCCCTGGGCATGACCGTCGAGGGCGAGGGGCAGCTCGAGGGCGACTGGATCGACAAGGTGAACGGCATGGAGGGCGTCAAGGTGCACATCGTGCTGCTGCGCACCCCCGACGGGAACGGGCGACTGGAGCTGACGCGGTTCCACAGCCCGGACGCTCGTGACGCAGACGCCCTCGCCGGCGCCGCCGAACGCGCTCGGCCTGCGCAGCGTGATGTTCGAGGTCGACGACGTGGACGCCGCGCTCGACGTCGTGCGCCGCCACGGCGGCGTGCTGATGGGCGAGGTGGCTCAGTACGAGGACCAGTACCGGCTCTGCTACGTCAGGGGTCCCGGCGGGGCGATCGTCGCGCTGGCCGAGGACATCAGGCGGGACCAGTCCAGCTAGGTAGGTTTACGGCGGCGCGGAGGCGGCCCCGGCGAGTTAGCGTCTTGCGCGAGTGATCGCATGGGAGGGCGCGCGATGATCGAACACCTGGACCTCCTCCGCCGCCACGGGGTGTGGGCGGACGCCCGGATGCTGGCCGCTCTGAAGGCCGCTTCCGAGCCTCCCGCGGGCGTGCTGCGCGAGCTGGCGCACGTCCGCGGCGCACAGGCCACCTGGCTCGCCAGGATCGCCGGCGAGGAGCCGCTGCTGGCCATCTGGCCCGACCTGACGGTGGCGGAGCTCGAGGAGGTCGGCGCCGTCCTCGACGAGAAGGCGCGCGAGCTCCACACGGGGCTCGGCGCGGACGACCCGAACGGCCGGTCAGGTACCGCAACAGCCGCGGCGAGGCGTTCGAGACGCCGCTAGGGGACGTGCTCCTCCACGTCGCGCTGCACGGGCAGTACCACCGCGGCAAGGCGAACTCGGGCCTCAGGGCCGCGGGGCTGGAGCCGGCGACCGTCGACTACATCGCCTGGAGCAGGCTAGGCCGGCCCTGACGCGCTGATCGGGGCACTGGCGCGCCCGGCCGTCCTCAGAGGGCCGGGCGGGCCGGCTTCGGCGGCAAGGAGCGCGCCGCGTTCTCGATGGCCGAGCGGATCGCGTTGCGCACCGCGTAGTCGACGATCGTCGTGCCCGTGCGCCCGACGCGCAGGTCGGTCATCACGTTGGCGATGTCGATCGAGACGTTGCGCTGCGAGACCTCCGCCACGCCGCGGCCGATCGCCAGGATCTCGGCGGTGTTCGTGTCCACGAACCGGATCTCGACCGCGACGCGCGCCGACACCGTCTCGGACGAGCCGCCGAACACGCCCAGCACGCGGCCGCCTCCGCCCGTCGTCTGCACCCCGAACTCGGTCACGCTGCCAAGGACCATCAGCTCGGCGCCCTCGATGCGGCCCACCTGCGCCGCGGTCTCCGGGTTGATGCGACCCGAACGCGCCAGGTCCTGCTCGTAGAGGATCTTGTCGATCTCGGCGCGCTCGGTGATGCGGAACTGCTGGCTCTCGTAGGCCTCGGCGATGAAGATGTCGGCCACGCCTGAGCCGAGCTCGCGGTAGAACTGCTCGCCCTCCTTCGAGAGGTCGACTGAGCCGATCCTCACGCTGCCCGCTCCCACGGTGAAGCTCGGGACGGCGATGATCCAGCGCTGCTCGCGCGGTACCGGCTCCAGGGTGAACTCCATCAGGTGCACGCCGGTGTCCTCCACCGTCACGGTGGGGGCGCATCCGGCGACCAGCGCGAGCCCGAGGATGGCGAGGCGACGCAGTGTCCGCACGTGCAGGAGTTTAGCCCGCCGCATCGGGCGGACCCGTCACCCGCGCCGCGGGTCCGTGGCCGCGGACGCGTGCCGCGCGCTCGACCGCCTTGTTCCCCGTGCTACCCGCGAACCGCCGCGCGCGGTACACGGTGGCCTCTCCGCGCGGGCCGGCAGCGCGGCCGGCGCGGGGAGAAGGAGGCGTTCCGATGCCACTGACCGAGAACGACGTCCGCGCCTTCCTCGAGCGGTACGCCCAGGCGCTCACCAGCGGCGACGCGTCGCGCATCGCCGACCACTGGCACGTGCCGTGCATGGTCGTGAGCCCCCAAGGCGTCATCGCGGTCGGCGACAGGTCGCAGGTCGAGGGCTTCTTCCGGGCCTCCGTGGCCGACTACCACGCGAAGGGCATCACCGCCGCGCGGCTCGACACCGCCGACGTCACCGTCGTCTCCAGCGCCGTGGCCGCGGCGGACGTGCGCTGGGACCACCCCTCCGAGGGCGGCGGGTCCCTGGGCGGCGAGCACGCCTACTACGTGGTCAGCCGTGGGCCCGACGGACAGCTCGGCATCGACCTCGACTCGCCGGGCGACTAGGGAGCGCGTGTTCGCGGGCGCTCTGGGCTGGGATCAGGGTCCACCGGTACGCGCGCCCGCGGCATGCGGCGCGCGCCTCGTGTAGACGTCCGCGAGGTAGTGCTTCAGCCCGCTGGGCAGGTTCGGCTGCTTGGCCACGGTCTCCAGGTGCTCCGCGTCGACGTGGAGGGCGTCGAGGCGCGGTCCCCGCCACTCGGTGGGGACCCTACGCACGACCACCGGCGCGCGGCGGGTGAGCCAGTCGACGAGGGACCAGTCGTCCGGGCGGCCGTAGTCGAGCTCCAGGGTGAGGTCCTCCTCGTGACCTTCGAGCGTGGCCGACGTCAAGCCGCGGCGCTGGACCTGCACGCTGGCGAACCTCCTCGGGTCCCTGAGCGCCCTCGTCAGGAGGTCCGTCGCCGCGGCCAGCGACGGGAACGCGCCCGGTCTGCCATCCGGCTCCCTGAAGGCGCCGCGACCTTCGACCTCCGGGTCCTGGTGGAAGGCCCGCTTCCTCCCCGCCACCTCCAGCTCTTCGAGGGGCCCCGGGTCCAGGTCCTCCATCGTGGCCAGGTCCCCGTAGCGGGGGACGCCTCCGACCACGACAAGGCCCACGTCGTGCTCCGTGGCCTCGATGAGCTGCAGGTAGGGGTCCTCGCCCCTTCCGCGCAGCACCAGCAGGTCGGCGAGCATGCCCGGGCGCAAGGTGCCGAGGCGTCCGTGCCAGCCCAAGGTCTCCGCCGCCTGCGCGGTGACGGACCTGGCCAGGTCGAAGGCCGACAACGGGCTGCCGTCCTGCAGGTTCAGCCACCACGCCACCTTGAGCTCCTCCAGGAGGTTCTTGCTGCCGGTCGGCGACCAGTCGCTGCCGATCGCGAACGCGATGCCGCTGTCCCTGATGTCGCGCGGGCCCTGGGTCTCGCCGTAGAGGACGAGGTTGCTGAGCGGCGACCAGAGCAGCTTCGACCCCGCACCGGCGAGTCGGCTCAGGTCCTGCGGTCCTAGGGCGAGGGCGTGGACCGCGGCCAGGGAGCTCGCGAGCAGACCGTTCCGCTCCAGGAGCACGAAGCAGTCGTACGCCTTCTGGTCCACCCCCTCGGCCAGGTGGTAGATGTACGCGCCGCCCCTGGCCGCGGCCTCCTTGAGGGTGCTCCGGAACCTCTCGACCTCGTCCTCGCCGGTCATCGTGACGACGCGGCCGCGCAGGACGAAGCGCCGCGGAGCCAGCTCGCCGCCGTCCGCTGGCAGCACGGTCAGGTCCGTCTCTGAGGCTCGTTCGCCAGGCGGGTGAGGAACGCGTCGAGCTCGCGCCGGGTGGGCGGCGCCGACGCCCTGACGGCGGGGGTGAGGCCGAGCTCGACCATGGCCGACCTCACGGCCTCCAGGTGCTCGCGGTGCGGCTCGCTGAACCTGCCCTTCGGCTCCTCGCGCAGCAGGGCGCCGGGGTGGTAGAGGTGCACCACGTTGAGCCCGAAGAAGGGGCCGTTCGGGTCCCTCGTGTCCCACGGTTCCTTCCGCTCGCCCGCGCGCAGGACCTTCCCGGCGACCTGACCCATGACCGGCTTCGCGGCCGGGGTGCCGTCCTTCGCGTGGACGACCCTGAAGACCTCCGAGCCGAGGCAGATCACGAGCTCGGGCTCGGCGATCTCTAGCTCGCGCCGGAGCCAGAGCCGCTGGCACACCGCCGCGACCTCGGGGAAGCGTTCGTAGGTCGAGCGCAGCTCGCCCGCGCCCGCGAACCCGTGCCGCACGCAGGTCTTGACGTCCTGTTCGTCGAACAGGAAGCACTTGACCACGTTCGTGATGTAGACGTCCTCGCGCCTCAGGCCCAGGGGGCGGAGGTAGGCCTCCTCGAGCAGCGCGCCGGACTCGTGCCGGCGGACGCCGTAGCCGTCGAAGTACCTCGTGTCCTCGAAGGGCTCGTCGATTTCGTCGGCCGGGACGAAGGGGTCGCCCTGGTGGTTGCGGTACCTGGTGTTCGGGTAGAAGCCGAGCACCATGACGCCGCGAGGCTTGAGCCGCGTGGGCACCACGGGCATGCACGGCCGCGCCGGCCCCTGCTGGTCGAGGTAGAAGGGATGGCTATCGGGCACGAGGCAGGCCGCGTCTCGGCAACGCGACATCGCCTCGAGGTGGGCCCGGAGCTCGACGGTCACCTTCTCGTAAGGGTCGTACCGAGGCAAGGACGTCCCCCCAGTCACCGCCCGGCAAGGGCGGTCGTACGTTCCCAGGCCCTTCCTCGTGCCTAGAACGCTACACCACATGGAGCTCCGTACCCTCGGGAGCTTGTTCCTCACGGAACGAGACTTCCGGCGTACCAAGCCGCTTCTCCTGCTCGCGCGGTCGGCCCGGGCCCTTACGGCGTACGTCGAGCGGAGGGCCCGGTACGCCGACGGCCTGGCGCTGCTGTCGTCGGCGCTCGAGGGGCAGGCGGCCGGGGTCCTGCCGGAGGGCGTCGCGGCAGTTCTGCGGGCGCACGCCGCCTGGCTCCGCCACCGCACTGGCGACCACCGAGGGGCGCTCGAGCTGGCCGAGTCGCTCCTCTCCGCCGGCCGGGACCGCGGCCCGGAGGTGGCGCTGCTGGCCCACAAGACCGTGGCCGCGAGCCACTTCCGCATGGGCGCCTACGCCGCGGCCGCGGCGGCGTGCGAGGCGGCGATGTCGCTCGCGCGCGCCGGCGGGCACGACCTGGCGGAGCCGGAGATCCTCGAGGTGCTGGGCATGACGCGCTGCGAGGAGGGGCGCTTCGACGACTCCCGCCGACTGCTGTCGCAGGCCCTCGTCCACTACCGCGCGCGGGGCGACCTGTTCGGCGCGGCCAGCGCCCCTTACCAGCTCGGTAACGTCTACCTCAACCTCAGGCAGCCCGAGGACGCCCGGCCGCTGCTGGTCGAGGCGCTGCAGACCGCGCGGAAGGCGGAGGCCGAGTCGCTGGTGCCGCACATCGACTACGCGCTGGGCGTCGCGTCGCTCGAGCTAGGGGACTTCGCCGGGGCAAGGGACCGCCTCAGCCGCGCCCTGTTCGCGGTCAGGCGCGACGGGGACGCCTCGCGCCAGGCCGCCGCCCTCTCGGTGCTCTTCCGCACGGCGGCCAAGGCCGGCGACCGCGCTTCGGCGAAGCGCTACCTCGAGGAGGGGCTGACGATCGCCGTCGAGATCCGCGAGACGCCGCGCGTCCTGAAGCTCCTCATCTACCTCGCCGAGGCGTGGCTCGCCGCCGGCGAGCGTCTCCGCGACGCCGAGAGGCTCCTGCGGCTCGCGCTCTCGCAGCCCGAGGTCGCGCACTGGGCGCGCGAGCTGGCGGAGGACCTCCTCTCCACCGCGGCGGTCGAGGCCGAGCTGGCGGCCCTCAGGGAGCCGGCGAGGAACGGCGCCCACGCCGGCAACGGCCGCTCGAAGCCGG
>Ga0065723_102483_pt1 | contig 17205 bp, 13 predicted proteins | sample TheenrcuSG05Z960_FD_59110 | JGI IMG/M metagenome (GOLD analysis project Ga0065723, IMG submission 59110) | Thermophilic enrichment culture from UC Davis - Sample SG0.5Z960 | ecosystem: Engineered > Solid waste > Grass > Composting > Bioreactor | place: USA: University of California, Davis
CCTGGTGCGGACCCGCATGCCAGGTGGTGTGAGAGGACGGGGGCTAGCCGCCCCCTTCTACTCGATTTTGTCAATCCTCGTAATCCCGGCCCCTGCGCTGCTGTTGTTCGGCGGCTTCGTCGTAAGGATAGGTGATAACCGGCAGGCGGCTTGCTTGTTCGAGAAGTTCCGCCAGTTCCGGCGCCAGCTTCCAGCCCACGGCGCCGAGATTGTCTTCCAGCTGCGCCTCGTTGCGGGCTCCGATGATCGGCGCCGTGACGCCGGGGCGGTGGAGAACCCAGTTGATGGCGATCTGGGCCGGCGTCCTGCCGGCGGCCTGCGCCGCTTCGAATAACGCGTCCAGCACGTTCCAGGTGAATTCGTTGTTGTAACGTTCCCAGGATTCGGCCCATCCCTTTTCCGACGCCAGCGCCACCCGCGTGCCTTCCGGAGGCGCCGCCATGCCGCGGCGGTATTTGCCGCTCAGCCAGCCCCCCCGGAGCGGACTCCACGGAATGACGCCCAGACCTTCATTCAGGCATACGGGGATGAGTTCGTACTCGACGGCCCGACTCAGCAAATTGTACTGCGGCTGCAGGCTGACGAAGGCTTCCCATCCGTGCCGCCGGCTGAGGTCGATCGCTTTCTGCAGCTGCCAGCCGCGGAAGTTGCTGGCGCCGATGTAGCGCACGTAACCGGCGCGCACCAGGTCGTTCAGGGTGGACAGCGTCTCTTCCAGCGGGGTTTTCGGATCCCACGCGTGGACCTGGTAGAGATCGATGTAGTCGGTGCCAAGGCGCCGCAGGCTGGCCTTGACGCTGTCCAGGATGTGCTTGCGGCTGAGCCCGAGGTCGTTGGGTCCCTCGCCCATGATGAACCGGACCTTCGTGGCGATGACGAATTGGGAGCGGTCGCGTCCCTTCAGCCATTTGCCGACGATTTCTTCGGACACGCCCTGCGTGTAGACGTTCGCCGTATCGATGAAGTTGCCGCCCGCGTCCGCAAAGCGGTCCATGATGAGGAAGCTTTCCCGCTCGTCCGCGAACATGCCGAAGGTCATGGCGCCCAGGCACAATTCGCTGACGCGGAGCCCCGTTTTGCCAAGATGGCGGTATCGCACCGCGCACACCTCCCGTTTGGTCAGTTCAAGCAGGCACGCAAAATGCGTTCCACGTCTTCTTTATCCAGCTTCCGGATGCGGCCGATGGGTCCGAACAGCACCGCTTTCCCGGCCATGACCGAAATGTTTTCGTCGCCGATGCCATAGTCGGCGAGGGAAGAGGGAGCGCCGATGGACCGGAAGAAATCTTTCAGCCGCCGTACGCCCTCCAGGGCCGTTTCCCGCTTCGATTTGCCCGACGGGTCCACGCCGAACACGCGGGTGGCGAGCTGCGCCAATTTGTCCCCGGCGTCGTCGACGACGTATTCCATCCAGCGGGGGAACACAATGGCCAGTCCCCCGCCGTGGGGGATGTCGTAGATCGCGCTGATGGCGTGCTCGATGGCGTGGGTCGCCCAGTCGCCGGCCGTGCCCATGCTGATCATGCCGTTCAGGGCCATCGTGCCGCAATACATGATGGTTTCACGGGCTTCGAGATCCCGGAGATCTTCGACGAGCCTCGGAGCGGTTTCGATGATCGTCTGCAGCAGTCCTTCCGCCATCCGTTCCTGATACGGCGTGTTGGGGGCGGTGGAGAAGTAGTTTTCGAACACGTGGCTCATGATGTCCGCGATGCCGTAGACGGTCTGGTCCCGCGGCACAGTCAGCGTGTTGGCCGGATCGCAGAACGAAAAACGCGGATACAGAAAGGGGGATCCCATGCCCAGTTTGTCTTTCGTTTCCCAATTCGTCACCACGGTGTTGCCGTTCATTTCCGAACCGGTGGCGGCCAGGGTCAGGATCGTGCCGAGGGGCAGGGCGTCCTTGACGCGGTCCTTGCGCATGTAGAAATTCCACACGTCCCCGTCATACCTGGCGCCGGCCGCGATCGCCTTGGCGGCGTCCAGCACGGAACCGCCGCCCACGGCCAGCACCAGCTCGACGCCTTCCTTCTTGCAGATGTCGACACCCCTGTGGACGCTGGACAGACGAGGATTCGGTTCGATGCCCGCCAGTTCGAAAACCTGGCAGCCGGCCTCTTGGAGAATGCCCACAACCTTGTCGTAGAGGCCGAAGCGCTTGATGCTTCCGCCCCCGTAAACAAGGAGGACCTTGCGGCCGTATTTTTTCACTTCGTCCGCAAGATGGGCTTCGATTTGTCCCGCACCGTAGTAAAGCACCGTCGGGTTGTGAAAGCGGAACGGATTCATGCGGCAGCCCTCCCAACTGATTTTTGGCATGTGGGGAAAAAAGCGTTGAATTTGCTGAATTTATTGTAGACTACGGCGGACTGAAAGAAAAGCGGCGGGAGGGAGAAGGCAACTCTGGCTTTCCCTTGTTGCCGGCGATCCTTGAAAATCTCATAGAGGCATATAGAAGCTTTTTTGTCATCGGCTGAGCGGAATTTTCCGCTGCTTTTTGTTTCTGGCCGCGCCGGCTACGGCGGCGAGAGCAAGGGCGGCCAGAACCACGGCGGCGATCCCCGCGAGCCAGCCGAGAGCTTCCGGCACGCGAAGCGCCCGCAGCCACAGGATCAACCCCGCCAGGGAGGCGGCCAGCGTCGGAATGGTGAGAATCACGCCGACCTTGCAATAATAGCCCCACGTGATGCCGATGCCCCTGCGGGAAAGCATGTGCAGCCAGAGCAGGGTGGCCAGGGAGCCGATGGGCGTCATTTTGGGGCCCAGATTGGCGCCGATCACGTTGGCGTACACCAAGGCTTCCAGGACGGCGCCTTGCGCGCCGGATTCCCGGATGGCGAGAGCGTCTGTCATCATGGCGGGCAAATTGTTCATGACCGCCGAGAGGATAGCGGCGAGGAATCCCATTCCCGCGGCCGCGGCGGCCAGGCCGTGGTCCGCAAGGCCGCGGATCGCGCCGGTCAGCATGTCCGTAAGCCCCGCGTTGCGCAGACCGTATACCACCACATACATTCCGAAGGAGAAAAACAGGACGCCCCAGGGCGCGCTTCGGATCAGCCTGACCGCGGAAATTTCCGGATGGCGGGAGACGGCCGCCAGCAGCATGGCGGCGGCAGCCAGCGCCACGAAAGACACCGGAACGGCCAGCCATTCGCTGGCGAAGCATGCCGCCGCAAGAACGGCCAGAATCGCCCACGACAGCCGGAAAAGCCTTTTGTCGCGGACGGCCTCTCCGGGCGTTCGCAGCTGCGTAAGGTCGAGGCGATGCGGGATCCTTCGGCGGAAGCAAAGGGAGAGCACCGCGACACTCGCCGCGATGGAAAACAGATTGGGCACCGCCATGCGGCTGGCATACTCGGCAAACCCGATTCCGAACAAGTCCGCCGTCATGATGTTCGTCAAGTTGCTGATCGCCAGCGGCAGGGAAGCGGCGTCCGCGATGAACCCGCAGGCGACGACGAAGGGAATGGCCGCGGTTTTCGGCAGACGCAGGGCCGGCACCATCGCCAGCACGATGGGGGTGATAATCAGAATCGCCCCGTCGTTGTTGAAAAACGCGGATATCACGGCCCCCAGCAGGATGACGGATATGAACGTCCTTTTGCCGTTTCCGCGGGCCATCCGGATGACGTGCAGCGACGTCCAGTCGAAAAAGCCGATCTCTTCCAGCGCCAAGGAAACGAGCACCATGGCAATGAACGCCAGGGTGGCGTTCCAGACAATCCCGGCCACTTCCGCCACATCCGACAGCGTAACGACCCCCGAAAAAAGCGCAAACAAGGCGCCCAGACAAGCGGACCAGCCGATGCCGAGCCCGCCCGGGCGCCAAATCACCAGAACCAGGGTGACCAAAAAGATCAGAGCCGCAATGACCGCCAAGTCCTGAAGTCCTCCCGTGATGAAGCAAAAGCCGCATGTCCGATACGCCCATTGCGGCAGGAATCACGAAATTCATTATAAGTTCCGGTGCAAAATTTACAAGAGGAATGGAAGTTTAAATAAAATATATTATGTAGCCTTTCTCGATAAAAACTCGGCAACTGGCGCCGGCAGGGGACTGCCGTTCGAGCTGCTAAAAGTTTAAGATAGAATCATGCACCCGTCGTTCGATCGGGGATATTCACGCATCAAAGAAGGTGCCTGCGATTCAGCGACCGCATCCAAAACAGCTCCCGTTTATCCCGTTTATCGAGACCGTCACCGTCGCTTCGGCAGGCGGCGTTTTGTTTACGCTTGTCGGGGTCCCCATGGGCTGGATGCTCGGGGCGTTGACCTTTGTCCTTTGCTGGAAGGCTTGGTCGGGGAGAACCCTGGAGCTTCCCAGATGGATCTACAATTTGGCCTTGATGACCCTCTCATACGGCATGGGGCTCTCTTTCACCATGGACAGCCTGCGGTACATCGCGGGCCAAATCCATGTTCTGATGCTTGCCACCATTCTCATGATCCTCATCGGCTTGGCCGCAGCCGCAATGGTCGCCAGAGGCTCACCCATATCGGCCGAAAGCAGCGTACTGGGCAGCATGCCGGGCGGAGTCGTTCAGATGGTCGAATTGAGCGGAGAGATCCGGGGAGCGGAACCGACCGTGGTCGCCGTCATGCAAATGTGCCGGTTTTTGGCCGTCATTTTCATCGTTCCGTTCGCAGTGACCCATTTTCTCGCCGGCGGCGCCGTGTCGGAAGCGGTTTTGCACCACGTCCAGACCATGCCCGGCAACGCGGCATCGCCGGCTTCCTTCGCGGTGCTTGCTTTTTTGCCGATTTCCGCTTTCCTTGCCGCACGGTTCAAAGTGCCGACCCCCTGGATGATCGGCCCGCTTGCGACCACCATCGTATTTGTCGCGGGAGGATGGGAATTTCCCCGTCCAACCGCGGAAATGCTGAGCGTCACGCAAATCCTGCTCGGGACCGGCCTGGCCCTGGGCTTCAGCCTGGAACTTTTGCGGGAAGTGTTCCGTTTCCTTCACTGGATTCTGCTTGGAATCGGGACGACCCTTGCGCTTACCGCCGTGCTTGCCTACTTCGTCAGCCTGGGCGCATCCCTGGATCCGGTCACCGCATTCCTGGCCTTGTCTCCGGGCGGCATTGCGGAGATGGGAGCGACCGCCCTGACGGTGGATGCGGACGTTCCCACCGTCACCGCGTACCATTTGTTCCGGCTTCTTTTCATCCTGCTTGTGTGCCCGCATCTTCTGAAATGGGGATTTGGCCTTTGGACGAAAAGAAAAGAGCGGAACATTTCCGGCCGGGACATGGAAGAGTAGGGGAGAAAAGCCGGAAGTTATTTTACGACATTAAATTTACATAATAATATTTATGTAAACTTACCATTGGTTTTTCCGGTCATCCCCGGCCCGGCTGGCGTTTCACCATCCGGGACACCCGCGCATATGATTGGATTGGGCTTCTGCAAAAGCCCAAATTCGGGAAAAAAGGAGGCCGGTCTTGTTGGAGCGACAATTTGTGCCGGGAGGCGGCTACGGGTACGGGCCCTACCATCCTCCATTTCCGCCGCATTTTCCCCGGCGGCGGTTCATTCCGTTTTTCTTTCTTTTTCCGTTCTTTTCCCCGGGTTTTCCCTTCAGGGATGACGACGAGCGAAGCGGTTCAACCTTCATCCATCACCACGCCAGGGAAGGGGAGACGCTGGACAGACTGGCGCAAACGTACAATTGTCCAAGGCCCATTCTTGAAGCCATGAATCCGCACATTCCGCATCCGTCCGCCCTGTCTCCCGGAATGGTCGTATACGTCCCGCGGCTGGACAAAATGGTTTGCCACCGGATGTACATGGAGCAGGAGGAACACGAGGGAGCCGCCCTGCAGCCCGGATACGCCTGGCCGATGACGGGGGCGTTCGCGGGAGGGGTTCCCGCATATCCGGGACTCTGAGGCGTTTAGGCGTGCCCGGCCCATTGGCTGCGATATTCCGTCGGCGTCAGGCCGACTTTTTTCTTGAACAGGCGGCTGAAATATTTCTCGTCCTGATAGCCGACCATGCGCGCGATCTCGTAGGTTTTGCGCGTGGTCGACCGCAGCAACCGCTTGGCCTGCTCGATGCGCACCTGCGCGATGTAGTCCGTCAGGTTGACGGATTCCACGTGCTTGAACAGAAAGCTCAAATATACGGGCGAAACATACACTTCCTTCGCGATTATGTCCAGGGTGAGATTCCGGTTGTAATTCGCGTGGATGAACGCTTTCGTTTTTTCCACAATGGCGTTATTGCCCGATTTCCTCAGCTCCCCGGTCACCGACAGCAGGCGAACCAGGAAGCTCTGCACCGTCTCCACGAGTTCTTCCAGCGTGGACACGGAAAGCAGCGCTTCGATCTGTCCGGCGGTGATGAGCTCGCCCAGTTTGAGCTGCGGATGAATGTCGCGGATCGCGCCTGCCGCCTGGATCATGGATAGCAGGGCGAGCGTTCGCGTCTCCTCGTGCGGGATGCTGTGTTCCTCCAGGAAGCTCGCGAACCGGCGAAGCCATTCTTCCACTTCGGTTTCGTTGCACGCCTTCATGGCCATCCGCAATTTTTCCCCGTCCACGCCGTCCGGACGCGCGGCCGGTTTTCGCGTATCCTCCAGCTGCAAATCCGCGTAGTCGATGACGGATCCCGGGCCGGTGTAGTACTTGTGCTGGATGGCCACTTTTGCGTCCTCGTAAGCCTGTTTCCCCTCCAGCAGCAAGCTGCCGTACAAACGGCTGACGCCCGCCGTCGCGGTCAGCCGCAGGGTGCGTTCGATATTGCGGATCACTCCCCGAAGCCGCTCCCGCAAGATCCCGGCCTGCCCGGGGCCGTCCACGTTGACGAGAAGGACAAGCCGGCGGTTTTCTTCCGGAAACAACACTTTGGAGGGCCATTCTCCCAGCGTTTCCTCCGCGACATTGAGGACGGCGAAATGCATGAGCTGCTCATCCTCGTACGAACCGGCATTCCAGCGGCAGGAATCTTCGATCTGCAGCAAAACCAGGAGAAAGGGGCCGTTCCGCAAGGAAAGTCCGAGGTATTCCGTTTTTTCCGCAAAGTCTTCGGGCGAGATCCGCGCGCCGTTGATCAGTCCGAGGAGAAACCGGTCCCGCATGACCGGCGCGTATTCGCGGAGCTGCCGATTGATGCGGCTCTCCGCTTCCCACTCGTTTTTGACCCGCTTGACGACTTTCAGCAGATAATCCAGATCCGGCGGCTTGAGCAAATAATCCGAAGCGCCCAGCTTGATCGCCTGCTGCGCGTACATGAATTCGTTGTACCCGCTCAGGATGACGGATTTGACGGGGAGATTCCGGTTTCGGATTTCTTCCAGCAACTGCAGGCCGTCCATGACCGGCATCTTGCAGTCAACCAGGATGAGATCGGGCGGCTGCTCCAGGATCCTTTCGAGGGCTTCCCGGCCGTTCTCCAAGGTGCCGGCCCATTCGAAGCCGTGTTCTTCCCACGGGATGAGCTGGCGCAAAGCCTTGCTGACGATCGGCTCGTCATCGATCACCATGACTTTCATAGAGCAACCTCCAATGTTCCTCGCTTTCGATCGGCGGAAGATGGATCGTCACCCGGGTTCCGCGGCCCACGGCGCTTTCCATTTGCAGCGCGTATTTCCGGCCGAACAGCATGGTCAGCCGTTCGTTGACGTTGCGGATGCCGTACCCGCTTTGTCCGGAATCGCCGTTCAGCAGGGCGCGAACTTTTTCCTCCGGCATGCCGCATCCGTCGTCCTCCACGGTCAGCCGGATGCGGTCTTCCAGCTTTTCCCCGGTGATGCGGAGCACGCCCGGCGTTTTTTTCTGCTCGAAGGCGTGTATGATGGCGTTTTCCACGATCGGCTGCAACATCATTTTCATCGTGTAATAGGGCTCCACCGCAGGATCGATGGCGTATTCCGGCCGGAAGCGGTGGGGAAAGCGGGCATGCTGGATCCGGATGTAGGCCTTGATTTGCCGGATTTCGTTTTCCAGCCGGTAATAATCTTTCCCCTGGTTCAGCGAAATGCGGAACAGTTCGCTCAGCGACTGCACGACTTCGGCCGTCTCGTGGTCCCCGTGGATTTTGGAATTCAGAAAAATAAAGTCCAGCGTATTGTACAGAAAATGCGGCTCGATCTGCGCCTGCAGCGTTTTCAGTTCAATCATTTTCTGATGGGTCTGGCTGATGTACACTTTCCGGATCAGCTCGTTGAGTTCATAGACCATCTCGTTGTACTTCTGGGACAGCTTTCCGATTTCGTCCCGCGTCTTCACTTCGACCTTCTGGTTGAAGTCGCCCTTTTTGAAATTGTTCATCGAGCGAAGAAGTTCCTTGAGGGGACGGGTGATGCCGCGCGAAAGCAGCGCCGAGATGACCGCGACCAGCACCAAAAGGGAGAGGGACAGCGCCAGCGTGATGTTCAGCACGATTTCATGCTGTTTCTTCACCTCATGGAGGGGCAGCAGGCTGACCACGTTCCATTGGTACGGTTCGATGGAAGCGGCGGACAAAAAGTAATCCTTCCCGTTCACGTTCATGACGACGGGCTCCCGGGCGCTCAAGAGCCGTTCTTTCAGGCCGAGATCCCGTTCGACGGTTTTTTTGAGTTCCTTTTCCTGGTCTTTGCCGGCCACCAACTGGTAATTGTCGTCAAACAGAAAGATGTTGGTCGATTTTCCGATCTCGATGTTTTCAATGATCGCCTCCATCGACTCCCGCTTGAGTCCGAGAAACAGCATGCCCAGCTTCCGATCCCGGTCGTACAGGCTGACAATGCGGCGTCCGACCATATTTTCCTGATAGTTGCGGCCATAGATGAACAGCGCGGAACTGGAAGATTCCCAGTGCGCCTCACCGTCTTTGGAAGCGGTCGCAATAAAGGTGGGCGTGTTTTTCAGTTCCTCGTAAGGAATGGTTGATCGGTAGTGCTCGGCATAATCGCCGAAGACGAAGCCGTTTTCCCCGAAGATGACGAGAAAGGAAATAAAGGTTTTGGCGTTTTTCAGGTTGGAGAGGTAGTTGAACATGATCTTCTGGGCATCGGTGGGGGAATCGGCTTTCGGCTGGCTTAACAGGAACTGGATCGTCTCGTTGTTGGCGATGTAGGCGGTGAGACCTTCCGCGTCGTCCAGAATGGACCGGATGTTGTCGGCGACGAGCCCGATGGTCTGGGTCTGGTGCTGCACCAGTTGCTCCTCGAGGAACCGGGTTGCAATGAAATAGGAAGACACCCCCAGGCACAGGAGCGGAATCAGGACCACCGCGAGGAAGCAAACGAAAATTTTGGATTGCAGCCTTTGGAACGCAAACATCGCCGATCTCCAATGTCCCGACTTATTTTTCTTTTAAGGTAGCAAAACCCTGTGTTTGACATCAACAGATCCCCGTTCCGTCCACGGGGTTTTCGGCGCAATTTCTTGAAATCGTCCACCATATCTAAAACCAGATGCATTGTGGAAAGAAGTGCGGGAATTTACGATGAAGGAGCACAACTTCAACCAGATCCAAATGAGGAGGGTATGGAATGGACAGAAAGATCCGGAGAGTTGCGACGGGTTTGTGCCTCGTGCTGGTTTTGCTCCTGGCGGCGTGCGGGGGAAACAACTCCCAATCGTCTCCGGAAAGTCCCCGGGCCACGGGCGGCTCCCCGTCGGCTTCGGCCGCTCCAGGCTCGCAAGAGGGACAAGGCGATATCGACTGGAGCACGGTCAAGGCGGACATCCGCTTCGTCTGGCCGGGAACGTCGGAAATCGAGAAGGACATGGCCGAAAAGTTCAAGGCCGCGATGAAGGAAAAGTATCCCGGCGTGAACATCGAGTTCATGTACCTGTCCTGGTCGGACATGGAGAAGAAGCTGGCGGTGATGATCAATTCCGGGGATGCGCCGGATCTGACCCAGACGCAGGACGTGACCAACTTGGTGCAGATGGACGGCCTGGAAGACCTGACGCCTTTCCTGGAACAGGCGGGCGACCGGCTGAAGCCGGATAATTTCCTGCCGGGCACGATGGAATATTCCATGATCGACGGCAAAGTGTATTCGATCCCGCAGCTCGGCCAGGCGTTCGCCCTCATGGTCAACGAGGAAATGCTGAACGAGGTTGGCATGAAGGTGGAAGACCTGAAAACTTGGGCCGATCTGGAACGGGCCGCCCAGCTCATGACGAAGGACGGCAAATACGGGTTCGGATACCCGGTTGGCGTTCCCCGTTTCGCCTGGCGGGTGCCGTTCACGGCGTCGTTCAGCAACGACCTCGTGCTGGACGACACGTCGGAAGAAAGCCGGCAAAAATATCTTGAACTCCTGCAGCACTTCAAAAACCTGGAGGCCTACCAGCCCGAGGCGCACGTCACCTGGGGCTATCCGGAGATGTTCCGGGCTTACGCCAACGGGGAAGTCGGCATCATCGCCGCCGGCTCCTTCTTCAGCTCCAACGCCTATCCGATCAATCCGGACATCCTGAAAGTGACCCGGGTCATCCCGTATCCGCAGGGTCCGTCCGGTTCGGGGCCAAAGGCGCCGACGCTGAACGTCGGATACGCCATCTTCAAAGGCAGCAAGAACAAAGAGGTGGCGTGGAAGCTGCTGGAGGAAATCACCTCGCCCGAATTCAACGCCATGCAGGCGGCCACGATCCACTTCTCCGCCATCAAGGGGACGGATATGTCCGGGGCGGACCAGATCATCGAGCAGGTGTATCCGAAAGCGGTGGAGGACCACAAGCAGATTACGCAAGAATTCTTCGACGTCGCGTCCGGATTCGGTGTGGAGGCGCCCAAGATCAAGGGGCAGCCCGAAATGGAGACGGCCTTCCAGGAAGAAATGATCGCCATGCTGACGGGCAAGAAGACGGTGGAGGAAACCTACGAATCCATCAAGAAAGCCCTGGACGCGATCAAGGCCAAATATCAATAACTCTGGAAAACACCGACCGCAACCGGGACTGCCCGTCCGCAAGAGGGACGGGCAGTCTTCCCAAAGTTCGAAAGTGCAGGAAAGGAGCGGTTGCCGCTTGCATGGTCCGGTCACCGCCAAACCCGCCATGCCGCCTCTTGCCCGCCCGCGGCGAAAATGGAAGGAACTCGTAAAGGAATTCGGTTTCGGTTACCTGCTGTTGGCGCCGGTCGCCCTCTACATCGTCGTGTTTCAGTTTTATCCGCTGTTTGAAACGATCCGGCTCAGCCTGTTCGACTATTCGCTGGTCTCCGGCCGGCCAATGCGGTTCGCGTGGTTCGAGAATTACGAGAAATTGCTGGTGCGGGATGATGATTTCTGGCCCATCTTCCGCAACAGCGTCCTGTGGGTGCTCGGGTCCACCGCGCTGCAATTTCTCGTGGCCATTCCCGCCGCCATGTTGCTCAACGCCCGGCTCCGCCTTCGGGGGCTCTGGAGAGGACTGACCATGGTTCCCTGGGTGTCCCCGATCGTCATCATCGGCATCATCTGGAAGTGGATCTACGACGGGCAGTACGGCCTGCTCAACCATTACCTGAAAATGCTGCATGTGATCCGGGACAACATCATCTGGCTGGGGGACGCAAACTGGGTGTGGCCGGCGTTGCTCCTGACGTCCGCGTGGAAAGGGTTCCCCTACGTCGCCCTGATGCTGCTGTCCGGGCTCCAGGGAATTTCCCGGGACTGTTTGGAAGCGGCCCAGGTGGACGGAGCGAACGCATGGCAGCGGTTTGTCTGGGTGACCCTGCCGCTGCTCAAGCCGGTAATGGTGGCGACGGGGCTCGTGTGCATCATCTCCACCTGGACCAAGTTTGAAATGATCTGGGTACTGACCAACGGCGGCCCGGGATTTGCCACAAGCATTTTCGCCCACCTATCTGTATACCCAGGCCTTCCAATACTACGATCTGGGCACGGGCGCCGCGGTGGGGACCATTTCCATGCTGTTTATCGTCGTGATCACGCTAATCTACAGAGCCCTGTTCGACAGGGAAAAGGCTTGAGGGTGAAGCGCGTGAGAACTGAAGCCATGTCGCAAGGTTTGAAATATGCGGGCGTCGTGTTGTTGATGGCGTTTACCCTGTTTCCTTTTCTGTGGATGCTGAACACGACGTTCAAGGTGGACGAGGAAATTTTCTCCTCCGTGCCGACCTGGAAAATCCGGCAATTCACCCTGGAGCACTACGCCTGGGCCATGAGCGAACGCGGCATCAATCTCGGACGGCTGCTGATGAATTCCTTCACCGTCTGCGCCATCACGGCGGCGATGACGGGAGTCGTCGCCTGTCTGAGCGGTTACGGCCTGGCCCGTTACCGGGTTCCGGGCGTGGGCCTGGTGGTCATGTTGATCGTCCTGGCGCAAATGATCCAGGGCCCCCTGATCATGATTCCCTGGTACAAGATGGCTGCCGCCTTTCACTTGCTCAACACGAAGACGGTGCTGGTGCTCATTTACGGCACGATGACCATTCCCGTCGGCGTCTGGCTGATGCACGGGTTTTTCCGGACGATTCCGCGGGAATTGGAGGAAGCGGCCTACATCGACGGGGCGGGAAGGGTCAGGACGCTCTTCGTCGTCACCGTTCCGCTGGCCGTTCCCGGCCTGGTGGCGATCTGCCTTTATGCTTTCATCCTGGGCTGGAACGATTACCAATACGCGCTCATTCTGACCAATTCGCTGGCGGCGAAGACCATTCAAATCGGCATCGCGGAAGTGATGGACAGCATGGGCAAAACGAGTTGGGGAGGCATCCTGGCCAGCGGGGTGATCGTCATCCTGCCGGTGGTCATCCTTTTCGCTTTCATTCAACGGTTTTTGATCGAAGGCATGACGTCGGGAGGCATCAAAGGATGAACAAGGACCGGTTCCACGGCATTATTCCGGCGCTCATCACGCCGTACACGGAAGACGGGGACATCAGCGAGCCCGTGACCCGCCGGCTGGTGCGGCATCTTTTGTCCAAAGGCGTAACCGGCTTTTATTTGAGCGGCAGCACGGGAGAAGGGTTCCTGCAGTCGATCGAAGAGCGCAAGAAATTTCTGCAAATCGTGCTGGACGAAGTGCGGGGCGCCGTGCCGGTCATCGCCCATATCGGGGCGATGGACACCCGCACATGCACGGAACTGGCGCGGCACGCGGCAAAGGCCGGCGCCGACGCGGTGTCCGCCGTGCCGCCATTCTACTACCGGCACGGGCCCGAACAGATCCGGCAGCATTACCTGGATATCGTCCGGGCGGCGGATATTCCGCTGATCATCTACCATATCCCCGAACTGACGGGCGTAAAGGCTTCGGTGGATTTTTACCGGGAACTGTCGCGGGTGGACGGCATCATCGGCATCAAATTCACATCGAAAGACATGTACGAGATGCAACAGATCCTCGATGTGTGCGGCGAAGACTTTCTCGTATTCAACGGACCGGACGAATGCTGTTTGGCGGGGCTGGCCACCGGCGCCTGCGGGGCGATCGGCAGCACCTACAACATCATGCCGGAGAAATTCATGGCGCTGTACCGGCATGTCCGGGAGGGCCGGCTGCAGGAAGCGCGGGCGATCCAGTTCGAGGTGAACCGGCTGATCCGGGAGCTTCTGAAATACGATTTCATCGCTTTCGAACGGGAAATCCTCCGGCTGCAGGGGTTCGACGTCGGAAATCCGCGCAAGCCGCTCCAGCAGCTGACCGACGCGCAGCGCGGGGAAATCCGGGCGATCGCCGAGCGGTTTCCGTTCCTGGGCGTCCGGGAAGCGGAAGAAGCCGGTCCGGCGGGCGCCTGAATTGCCGCGGGGAGACTGACCGCCCATGAAGGAACCGTATCGTCTGTTCGACCTGACCGGCAAGGTCGTGCTCGTGACAGGCGGCAACCGGGGCATCGGACTCACCCTGTCCGTCGGCATGGCCGAAGCGGGGGCAAAAATCGCCATCGCCAGCCGCGGCCGCGAGTCCGGTGAAGCCGCCGTGGAACGGATCGGCCGAGCGGGCGGGGAGGCGGTCTGGTTTCCCGCCGATCTCGCCGATCCGCCGGCCATGCCGGACCTGGTTCGCCGAACCGTCGAGCGCTTCGGCCGCATCGATGTGCTGATCAACAACGTGGCCGCCCGCATCGACAAGCCGGCGGAAGAACATACGGCGGAAGACTGGGAACACATCCTGCGCGTCAACGTGATTTCAGCCGCGCTGCTGGCGCAGTCGGCGGCCATGGAGATGAAAAAGCGGGGCGGCGGGAAAATTTTGTACATTTCCTCCAATCTGTCGCAACGGGCGATCGACCGGCGCAGTTCGTACGGCGCGACCAAGGGGGCTTTGGAAGCTCTGGCTCGCCATCAGGCGCTGGAGTGGGCCCGGTATGGAGTGAACGTGAACGTGCTGGCGCCGGGAAGCACGGAGACGGAGGAGCTGCGCGGCAGGATGCGTGCGGACCGGGCGCGCTACGCCGTCCTGAAGCAAATGATTCCGCTCGGCCGGCCGGCGATACCGGAAGACATGCTGGGGACGGCCGTCTTTTTGTGTTCGGACGCTTCCGGTTACGTGACGGGGCAGACGTTTTTCGTGGACGGAGGCTGGACCATCGCTTCCCTGCCGTCATCGGTGCTGTTCGAAAGGGCGAAGGAGGAGAATCAGGAATGATCGGCGTGATCGATGAAGGGATGCGCATGGAGGCTTTTCGCCGGCCGGCCGTACCGGATCGGGGAAAGGCGGAGAAGGCGCTGGAAGCCGCGCTGCGAAAAATTGACGGGAATCTGGAAACGTTCGGCAGCCGGTTTCCCGGCACCGTCACGCGCGGCAACGTCTATGGGCTGCGAACGCCGGAAAACGAGAATCCGACAAAGGATCCGGTGGAGATCGGCGGCAATTTCGACTGGACGACGGGATTCTGGACGGGAATGCTGTGGCTGGCCTATGAGATGACCGGAGAACCCCGATACCGGCGCATGGCGGAACTCCACGTGGAAAGTTTCGCGGACCGGATTCGCCGGCGGGTGGACACGGACACCCACGACCTCGGCTTCCTGTATACGCTGTCCTGCGTATCCGCCTGGAAGCTGACCGGAAACGAAAAGGCGAAGACCGCCGCTTTGCAGGCCGCGGACCATCTGATGACCCGCTATTTCGAAAAAGCCGGCATCATCCAGGCGCACGGCGACCTGAACGACCCGCGTCTGCGGGGCCGGATCATCATCGACTGCCTGATGAATTTGCCGCTTCTTTATTGGGCCGCCGAAACGACGGGGAGGGAGACGTACCGGAACGCCGCCCGCCGCCATGCCGAAAATACTTTGAAATACATCGTCCGGCCGGACGCTTCCACGTATCATACCTATTACTTCGACACGGAAACGGGAGAAGGGAAGCACGGCGACACCCTGCAGGGCTTTTCCGACGATTCCTGTTGGTCCCGGGGGCAGGCGTGGGGCATTTACGGATTTGCGCTAAGCCATGTTTACTTGAGAGACCCGGTGTTTTTGGACGCCTCCCGCAAACTCGCCCATTATTTTCTGAACCGGAGTCCGCAAGACTTTGTGGTCTATTGGGATCTCGTCTTCACCGACGGCAGCGGCGAGCCCCGTGACAGCTCGGCTTCCGCCATCGCGGTTTGCGGACTGCTGGAACTTTCCAAATGGCTGCCGGAAGAGGAGGGCGGGGGATACTTCCGGAACGCGGCGGTCAGGATCCTCGAATCGCTGATCGACCGGTATTCCACCGTTTCGGACGACCGGTCCAACGCGCTGCTTTTGCATGCCACTTATTTCAAAAAGCGCGACTGGGGAGTGGACGAAGGCTGCCTGTTCGGGGATTACTTTTATCTTGAGGCGCTCGTCCGGATGCTGCGCGACTGGGACATGTACTGGTAAGTAAGCCGCCGTCTCTTCCGTTCCCGGTCGAGCGCTCGCTGCGGATCGTTGTTCCAGGCGGAACGCGGCCGATAGGGCGCCCGCTTCCCGCGCTTCCGTTGACCAGGGTATGGCCCGGCCGGACCAGACGGGGAACGGGGCACGTCCCCGTATGGCCCGTTCCGCCGGTGACAACGACGCGTATCCGGTTTTATCCCAAACAAGCTCGCAAAATCTTTTCCACGTCTTCCTTGCCCAAACGCTTGAATTCCCCGATCGGCCCGAAACGGACCGCTTTTTCGGCCATCAGCGGAATGTGTTCGTCGCCGATGTTGTAATCGGCCAGCGACGTCGGGGCGCCGATCGACCGGAAGAACGCCTTGACCCGTTCGATGCCCTCCAGGGCGACTTCGCGTTCGGTCTTCCCGGCAGGATCGACATCAAACACGCGGACCGCCATTTGGGCGAACCGGCCCGGGCCGGCGTCGACGACGTATTCCATCCAGCGCGGAAACACGATGGCCAGTCCACCGGCGTGGGGAATGTCGTAAATGGCGCTGATTTCGTGCTCGATGGCGTGGGTCGCCCAGTCGCCTTCCATCCCCATGCTGATCATGTAATTGAGCGCCATGGTGCCGCAGTACATGATGGTTTCGCGCGCTTCGTAGTTTTCCGGTTCTTCCAGCGCCTTCGGCGCGGTTTCGATGATGGTCCGCATCACCGCCTCGCACAGCCGTTCCTGCAGCGGCGTGTTGGAAGCGGGAGAGAAGTACTGCTCGAAGACGTGGCTGATCATGTCGACGATGCCGTAGACCGTCTGGTCACGGGGCACGGTGAACGTGTTCGCCGGATCGCAGAACGAAAAGCGGGGATAGCAGTGGATGGAGCCCATGGAAAGCTTGTCGTTGGTCTCCCATTTGGTGATGACGCTGTTGCCGTTCATTTCCGATCCGGTCGCGGCCAGGGTCAGAATCGTCCCCAGCGGAAGGGCGTCGCGGGGTTCGGCTTTTTGGGTGTAGAAATCCCAGACATCCCCGTCGTATTTCGCGCCGGCCGCGATCGCCTTCGAGGCGTCCAGCACGGAGCCGCCGCCGACGGCCAGCACGAGATCGATGCCTTGCGTCCGGCAAATTTCGATGCCCTTGTAAACGGAAGACAAACGCGGATTGGGATCGATTCCGGGCAGCTCGAAAACGTTGCATCCGGCATCGCGGAGAATGCCGATGACTTTGTCGTACAGGCCGAACCGCTTGATGCTGCCGCCGCCGTAAACGAGCAGGACGTTCTTGCCGTATTTCAAGACTTCGTCCGCCAGATGGGATTCAATTTGGCCCGGCCCGTAATAGAGCGCCGTGGGATTCTCAAAGCGGAACGGATTCATACGCTGCACTCCTCGTATAGTAGTTTTTGAAGGCAGTTGCCTGGCCGATTTCCAGTCTCCTCGGGGACTGGAGGCCAC
>Ga0065723_102484_pt1 | contig 17192 bp, 14 predicted proteins | sample TheenrcuSG05Z960_FD_59110 | JGI IMG/M metagenome (GOLD analysis project Ga0065723, IMG submission 59110) | Thermophilic enrichment culture from UC Davis - Sample SG0.5Z960 | ecosystem: Engineered > Solid waste > Grass > Composting > Bioreactor | place: USA: University of California, Davis
CTCCTTCAGAATTTCCAGCACGATTTGGGCTTTTTGTTCCGGTGTAAACGTTCTGCGGATGGTTGTCATCAACTAAGAAACTCCTTTTTTGTTGTCTAGTTTTCGTAGTCCATTATAATAAACCCGGGAACAGCGAGTTGCTTGCCTTCGTGCAGGATAGCCTCCGAAACGCCTTGGCGAGCTTGACTTTTTTCCAGGTATTCCAGAAAGATTTTGACGCCGCCGAAGTTGGTCGCATTTTGCAGGGAAAACTCGGTCTTGATTTTGCTGACGGGTGTGGTAGACTTCACCTAAAAGGTGCTCCTCTCTTTGGGTGATGTTGTTCTGGATAAACACCATTCTACCAAAGATTTCGGAGCCCTTTTCACGTTTTCAAAGAGCGATACTTTCGAAATTCAGGTTTATTTCATATGAGGGGGTTTTTCGACTGCATTTTTATCGTAGCACTCCAAATAACGGGGTTTCAGTATGAGGGTGTTTTCAAACTGCACTTTTCTTGACAACTCCACAAATGGATTCGAAAATAAACCGCTCGCTTCTACATTAGGCACCTCACCAGTCATGCTTCCCGCAAAAAATCCTGCTCGAATCATGCTTGTCGACATGATGGAAACGGCTCTTTCTATCGAATAAATGATACCGCCGACCAAAATAAACACAAAGCCTAAAATTCTAACTGTTTTCAAACCCTCTCCCCCTTTGTCTTTATTCAATTAAACAAGTTCAAACGGAACAATGGTATATCACGTTCGGGTGACCCCGCTCGTATGCCCGGTTTTTTGCTTCGCAGAGCGGGAAGGGAAAAGATGACCGTGTCTACCCGGCGAAGCCGGAGCAACCCAAAAGACCCGAACACCGCGACATACACAGCAGAGGCAGCGTATTACACATAGATGGAAAAGTATGTCAAGACCTGGTTCCAAGGTGGTTTTCCACGTTTGTGGCAGGGAGTGATTCGGATGCAGGCATGTTGGATCACGAGCGCCGCTCTTGTCATTGACGCGGACAGCCACGTCCTTCTGAAAAGAGACCCAAACAGAGGTTGGGAACTGCCAGGCGGTCACTTGGATGACGGTGAGTCGATATTGGAGTGTGCGATTCGCGAAGTCAAGGAAGAAACGGGAATAGAAGTTGAAATCGTAAAGTTTTGCGGAATTGCCCATGATGTCAAAAACCGTCGTTGCACGTTTTTTTGGATTGCTCGCCCCATCGGCGGGCAATTGCAAACAGGTTCGGAAAGCATGGATGCCGGTTTCTTTGGCAAACAAGAAGCGTTATCGATGATTGAGCGTGATGAGTTTAGAAATGAAGTCGCGAAATGTCTCAATTTTGATGATCATCCGTTTTACATTGAATGTTAAGCGGTGTGAACGGTGGTATACTGGGATNGNAGGGGGGGATGACCATCATGACGGAGAAAGAGCGTTGCCGAAATTGCGGAGGCACTTCTTTTGTCCGGGCCACGGATTTTGTGAACTTGCGGCCGCTCGATAAAAAAATGGCCATTGGTTCGGAGAAAATTTATACGGTTTGCCTCGACTGCGGAGAGGTCTTGTCCATCAAAGTGAAAAATCCGGAGAAGTTGAAATAACCTTATATCGCGGGGAGCTTGCGCCATGGCCAAACACCGAATTTTTTCAACCAGTTTCTCCAGTGTTTATCCCCACTATATTTTGAAGGCGGAGAAAAAAGGACGCACCAAATCGGAAGTGGATGAGATCATCCGCTGGCTAACCGGATACAGCCAGGAAGAGCTGGAAGCCCAGCTGGCAAAAGGGACGGACCTGGAGGCGTTCTTTTCGGAGGCTCCCCGATTGAATCCCGCGCGGACGTTGATCAAGGGCGTCATCTGCGGCGTTCGGGTGGAAGAGATTGAAGATCCGATCATCCGGGAAATCCGCTACATGGACAAGCTGATTGATGAGCTGGCCAAGGGAAAAGCGATGGAGAAGATTTTGCGGAAGGCGTAAGGGCTGTCCGCCGACCCCAGTTTCTTGCCCAAAAGGAAATACTTGACAACGACGCCATCCTGTGTTATATGGTGAGCAATCACTCACTCATGAAAGCGGGATGACGTCCATGTCCGCCGATCTGCATGATGCGCTCCTGGCTCATATCCAGGAGAAGAAAAAGACGGAAAAGCAGCAAAAGGTGCTGGAGGCGGCCATCCGGCTGTTTGCGGAAAAAGGATACGCCAACACGTCCACGGCCGAGATCGCCCTGGCGGCCGGCGTGTCGGAGGGGACGATTTTCAAGCATTACGGTTCGAAGGACCGCCTGCTGCTCGCCATCATTTTGCCCTTTTTCCGCGAGATGCTGTCCCGGATGGTGAAGGAAGCCGTGCGGGAGACCTTTTCCAGCCAGACCACCCTGGAGCAGTTTCTCCGCGGCTTCATCACGCACCGGGCGCAATACCTGGCCGAACACCGGGACATCTTCCGGGTCATGTTCAAGGAGCTTGTTTACAACAACGAATTGAGAGACGAGCTGAAAGCCTACGCGGCGGAACAGCTCCCGGCGGCCCTGACCCCCATGTTCAATCGGTTCAGGCTGAGCGGGGAACTGGGCGATCTTCCGGCGGATACGGCCCTGAATTTGACGGCTGCTTTCCTGGGCGGCTTTTTCGTCATGCGCTTCCTGTTTACGGACCGCGCCGCCATAAGCGAGGAAGAAATCGGGGAAGCCGTGCGGTTCATCCTGAACGGGCTCCGAAACAGAGGCGCGTAAGCGGGTCGACGGGGGAAAGCATTGCCGCCCCGGTGTTCCCGCCGTTTGCTGCTCCGGCCGTGATCGGCGTGGCGCTGTACGGCGCCGGGGCGCGGATGTTCACGAAGAAGGACGGCCTCAAAGCGGCTGCCAGCATCAGGTCCGGGCTTGGCCGTCGTCTCCGCTATGTCCCGGCTCATTTGGAAGGGTGATTTCGCATGCGCAAAGGGTTGACTCCGGATAGGCGGACGCATATAATAAAAAATACCAACTAACCCTATAGGAAATGTTAAATATATGCCGACCATTTGAGTGGAGGCCCCGATTTCAGCGGGTTTCAATTTCCGCTGATGCCGGGGCCTCATGATTTTTCAGAAAAAGGCCAGGTGGCGTTGCATGAAAAGAAAGATCCATTTCCTTCGGGTATTCCGAGGAGGGGTTCCCTGGATATTACCGGTTCTCGTTCTGGGCGTTTGGCTGTTGGCATCGGAACGCAGCCTTTTGTCGACCCGGATTCTTCCGGCTCCGTCCTCTGTTTTACAGTCGGGAATCGAATTGGTTCTGTCGGGGGAACTGTTCGGACATCTCGCCGTAAGCTTTCGAAGGGCCGCCACCGGTTTTGCGATTGGCGGAAGCATTGGCTTTCTGTTTGGATTGGTCAACGGTTTGATCCCGATTTCCGAAAAGCTTTTTGATACGACGATCCAGATGTTCCGCAATATCCCGCATCTTGCATTGATTCCGCTGGTTGTTCTCTGGTTTGGCATCGGAGAAGAGGCAAAAGTGTTTTTGGTGGCGATCGGGGTGTTGTTTCCCGTTTATGTGAATACATTCCACGGCATTCGCTCGGTCGATCAGGGGTTAATGGAAATGGGAAAAGTGTACGGACTGCGTTCGTGGTCGCTTTTTTGGCAAGTGGTCTTGCCCGGCGCGCTTCCCTCGATTTTGGTGGGCGTACGCTATGCGCTGGGGGTCATGTGGCTGACGCTGATCGTGGCCGAGACGATTGCCGCGGATGCGGGGATCGGCTTCATGGCCATGAACGCCAGAGAATTTATGCAGACGGACATCGTTTTGCTTTCGATCCTGTTATATGCGCTATTCGGAAAGCTGGCGGATTCGTCGGCCAAATGGCTGGAAAGAAGATTTCTGCAGTGGAACCCGGGTTACCAAAAAGGATAGGGGATGGATATCCCTTAAAAGGAAAGGTGGTCGGTTATGGCTGTGCGCGTGTGGAAGTCATCCGGTTCCGGCGTGGATCTGAAAATCAGGGGATTAAGGAAAGAGTTCGGGAACCGGCAGGTGCTGAGCGGCATTGATCTGGAGATACAGCCGGGTGAATTTGTGGCGGTCATTGGACGGAGCGGATGCGGAAAAAGCACGCTGTTGCGCCTGATCGCCGGATTGGAAGAGCCGACGGCGGGTGAGCTGTTATTGCGGAATGTCCCGGTTCGCAAACCAAGTCCGGAAGTTCGCATCATGTTCCAGGATCCCCGGTTGTTGCCCTGGAAGCGTGTGGTTGACAACGTGGCGCTGGGCCTGGGGAAAGGGGAGAAGGACAAAGCCAAGACAGCCTTGAGGCAGGTGGGACTTCACGACCGGGCCCATGAATGGCCTTCCGTACGTCTCCGGCGGACAAAAGCAAAGGGTGGCGCTCGCAAGAGCGTTGGTGAATCGCCCCCGGCTGCTTTTGTTGGATGAGCCTCTGGGAGCATTGGACGCGCTGACCCGGATTGAAATGCAGCGTCTCATCGAATCGCTCTGGCTGGAGCAAGGGTTTACAGCCGTTCTGGTCACGCATGACGTAGAGGAAGCGGTTGCCTTGGCCGATCGGGTGGTCCTGCTTGAACAGGGCCGCGTTGCGATGGATGTGCCGGTTCCATTTTCCCGTCCGCGCCAAAGGGGCCACGGGGCGTTTGCGGCACTTGTGGATCAGGTTCTCAGGCGGGTACTGGGAGAGGCGGGTCGGGCATGGGAGGAGACGGACGGACCCGCAATGACAGAAGCGGCGGAAGGAATGACGCCCGTTTACGCGTTACGGAGGTCATGATGAAAGGGGGGTCTTTTTTTGCATCTTCACATGCAACTTTTTGGTTGCATATAATGGGCCCATGCACGGGAAACGGGATGCGATTTTCAAGGCGCTGGCCGATCCGACGCGGCGGCTCATGCTGGACGAGCTGTCCGAACGCGGCGAAATGACGCTGTATGAACTGACGGCGCGACTCATCCTGAAACACCGCCTGGCCATCTCTTGGCAGGCGATCGCCAAGCACCTGGCGATGCTGGAAGAAGCGGAACTTGCCGTCTCCCGGCGGAGGGGGAAGTATCGCGTCATCGCGTTCAACCGCGAGCCGCTGGAAACCCTGCTCGAGAGGTGGCTGAAGCCGGACGGCCGGAAGGCGTGACTCCGTCCGTCCGGACCGCCGGCAGCGTGCCCGCATCGCATTCCCATAAGGAGGCCAACCAGGCGGCGTCGAGCTGTTGCTTGAACCCAACGAACACCCCGCCGCCAAGGAATATCAAAAGAGCATCTTTGCCGACGGCATTCCGGCGACCATGTTCGGGGTTCGGAACGTTCAAGCGGAATACGAGCGGCTGTCGGCGGAAGGCGTTCGGTTCACCATGCCGCCCACCCGGAAGGGCGATGTCACGCTCGCGGTGTTCGACGACACCTGCGGCAATTTGATTCAGATGATCGAGTACCGGAATTGATGCGTTTGCGCGTGATGCGAAGCCGGACGGCGGCCGGGACGGTCGCCGTCCGGCTTGATTTTTCCCGCGGCGGCCGATGGTACACATTTTTATTGTCGGGTTGCACAAATCTACGATTTTTCTCCTGTTCTTTCCGCGGGGTCGCACAAAACTTTCGATTTGAACACATTTCATCAAAATTCCAACCCGCGGATGATATAATGATGGGGACCTCGGTGATGCGGGAGGGGAACAGGGAATGCCAAAGGGAATGTCCGGATTGCGATTCCTGTGGCCGCAAACCCTGCGGACCAAGCTGTTTCTGGCATTCGTTGCCCTCGTCCTGCTGCCGTTCGGCGTGCTCAGCATTTACAACTATCAGCGTTTCGAGGACCTGATGCAGGAGAAGATCAGCGAGCAGAGCTCCGAACAGCTGCACCGGATGATCATGTCTCTGGAAGACCTCATGAGCATCGCCTTCAAAACGTCCATCCTGTTGGAACGGGACAAGACCATCGAGAACATCCTCAAATATCCGCACAATCGTTCCGTGCTGGAAAACAAATATACCATGGATGAGAAATTCATCAGCATCAGCAACAGCTTCTTCCTGCATACCCCCTTCGTTTACTACACCATCATCGATTTTCACGGAAATGTATACGCTTCCTACACTCCAAGGGACAAGCTGAATTACCGGACCCTGACTTCGGAGATGTGGTTCAGCGAAATCATGCAGGGCAAAACCAAATACCGCTGGGTGTCCAACGAACCCAACTACGTCTCCTCGGATTTGTCCACGAGCCCGTACCTGATGTCCTACTACAGCCTGTTTATGGACCGAAGCTACAAACCTTACGGCGTGGCGCGAATCAGCATTGACTACTCCGCCTGGTTCCGGTCGATGAACCGCCGGTCGCCGAACGAGCATACCTATTACATCATCACAAAGGAAGGGGAAAGCGTCGCCCGGACTTCCCAGGACATGCGGCTGCCCGATGCCGTGATCCGGGAGATCACCGGGGCCGAAGGAAGCGGATACCTGTACGACCGGGTCACCAATTCCATCGTGAATTACACCCATATTGAATCCGTGGACTGGTACATGGTGAGCCAGATCCCCTCCAGCGTGCTGTTCAAGGAACTCGGCGCCCTGAAGCAGAATTTCTTCCTGACCTTCGCCCTGTTCGTGCTGGTGTTTATCATCCTGTCATTTTTCATCGTTTCCAAGATCACCAAGCCCCTGCTGCACCTGAAAAACAAGATGGGGGAAGCGGTGCAGAAAGGCCTCCGGATCAGGCTGCCTGAAGAGAAGTATCACGGGGAAATGCGCCAGCTGGCCGCCACGTTCAACAAGATGATCGACGACATGAAGGAACTGATCCAGCGGCTGAAGGCCGAGGAGCGGCAGAAGGAAGTGGCCCGCTTCCAGATGTTGCTTTCCCAGGTCGATCCGCATTTTCTGCTCAACACGCTCAACATGGTGAAATGGATCGCCATCCGCCGCGGGGAACCGGAGATCGAGGAGATTTGCGTGTCCCTCGGGAAGCTCCTCGAAACGAGCCTCAACACGGAGCTGGACATGATCCATCTGCGGGAAGAGATCGGTCTGGTCGAAGCCTTCGTGTTCATCCAGAAAATCCGCTACAAATCCAAATTCGAGATATCCTACGAGATCGACCCGTCCGTCCAGTACGCGCTCGTTCCGAAGTTCAGCATCCAGCCGCTGGTGGAAAACGCCATCCAGCACGGCATCGCCCAGAAACCCGACCAGGGCCTCATTCGGGTCAAAGCGTGGAAAATTGCGGACGGCAGGGAAGAGCATCTGATGATCGTGGTCGAGGACAACGGCATCGGCATGGAAAAAGCGCGCAGGCAACAGCCGTCCGTGCGGAAGCGGCAGGGCATCGGACTGCGGAATATCCGGGAGCGGCTGGAGCTTCTGTTCAGGAAAGAGGCCGGCCTGTCCATCGAATCCAGCGACGCGGGAACGAGGGTCACCATCCGGATCCCGTTCCTGCTCTCCACGCCCTACGAGGGAACCCAGACGCGGGAAGCCTTGTGAGGGTCATGCAGCTGCGGCGCGGGGTGAACAACATGTACAAGGTGCTGCTGGTGGAAGACGAAGTGTTCGTCCGGGAGTCGGTGAAGGAAATCATCGACTGGGAAAAATGGGGGTTCACCGTCGTCGGAGAAGTCGGCACGGGCACCGAGGCGTTCGAATTCATCCGGCGGGAGAACCCGCATCTTGTCATCACCGACATCCTCATGCCCGGCATGGACGGCATCGAGCTGCTCAAACGGACGCGTGAGGCGGGGTTTGCCACCAAGTTCGTCATGCTGACCTGCATGAACGAACTGCATTACGCCATCCAGGCGATGGAATACGGCGCCGCCAGTTATATTCTGAAGCTGTCCATGAGCGTGGAAGATCTGCGCAAAACCTTGAGCAAAATCAGCAAGGAACTCAGGGAGCAGGAACAGGAGCGCAAACGCCAGGCCCTGGAGCAGATTCCCGCCAGCGACGACTATCTGTCTTGGGAAGAAGAGAAGGAATTCTACCAGGCGTTCGAACATCGGAACGTGGAGCGCTGCCGGGAGCTCATCGACGGCATCTGGCGGAAATTCCGCGCCGACCGCCCGCCCCTGCCCCTCGTCCGGCACGTGACGGAGAGGCTGGCCGAGACCTGCCACCGCATCGCGGAGCAGCCGTTTCACGTGCGGGAAATCGAAGGGATGGATTCCGTCGACGAACTGCACGCCTATCTCGCGGACAAAATCCAATGCCTGGCCAGACGCATGGCGGAGGAGGCGGGCGAACTCACTTCGCATCCCGAAATCAACAAGATCATCGCCTATATCCATCAGCACTACGACCAGGACATCACGGTGAAAATGATGGCCCGCTACGTCGTCATGAGCGAGAACTACGTGAGCGCGTTGTTCCGGAAAAAAACGGGCAAGAACCTGATCGGCTACCTCCACGAAGTCCGCATCAACAAGGCGAAGGAGTACATCGAAAACACGGTTTTGCCCATCAGCGAAATCGGCCGCCTGGTCGGCTTCGTCAACGACAACTATTTCATCCGGATCTTCAAGCGGCATACGAAGCTCACGCCGAGCCAGTACCGCGAGCTGTGCCTGAGGCGTCAGGGCAGGAAGAACGCCTGATCACGTCCGGCTGCGGCGGCCTGCGGCGCGCCCTGAACGGGGCGATTTTTTGTTTTGCGGCGGCATTGCACAAATCTATTTCCTCCCGGTTTGCACCGTTTGCATAAATTTCTTCCATCGGTCCGATAGTTTTGTTTATTATCCGTTCTCCGGCTCCCCGCTATGCTTTAAGGTAGGCTTTTGGTACCACTTTCAAGGTTACGGGGAGACGGATCGCGGTGAAGATGGCCAGAAAATTGGCGGCGTTTGCGTGTTCCCTTCTTCTGGTTTTCTCCTCCATCCACCTTCCGGCGGCGCTGGCGGAGGAGCCCGCGCCGGCCGGGCCCCTCCCGTCGGATGACGGACAGATCATCCAGTCCCTGAACGGAAACTGGCATTTCCGCATCGACCCGGCCGGCATCGGCGAACAGCAAGGCTGGCAGGATCCCGGCCACGACCGTTCGCAATGGGACCGGCTCCGGGTGCCGGGCAACTGGGATGTCCGGAACGAATACAGCGATTACGCGGGGATTGGCTGGTACGCGCGTACGTTTGCGGTTCCCGCGGAATATGAAGGCTTCCGGGTCAGATTGAAGTTCGAGGCCGTCTATTTCCATGCCCGGGTGTGGGTGAACGGCGTCTTCGTCGGCGAGCATTACGGCGGGTATACGCCGTTTGAGTTTGACGTGTCCGAGCTGCTCCGTTACGGAGGCTCGGACAACCTGGTGGTCGTGGCGGCGGACAACCGGTACGGCACCGGGGCCTGGTGGAAATGGGGCGGCATCAGCGGTGATGTCGATTTGATCGTGAACAACGACGCCCGGATCCTCTGGCAGAAAATCACGCCGGAACCGGATCTCGCGTCGGGCGAAGCCGTAATTCGCACCGAAGTCAAGGTGGAAAACGACGCCGGCGAGGACCGCACCTTCCAGGTGCGGCTTCGCATCCGGGACTGGGAGACCGGCGCGGTTTTGCGGGACTGGACGACCGATCCCGCCTTGTCGGCATCCGTAACCGTGGCGGCCGGGTCGGCCGGCACGGCCGCGGTCAGCACCACCCTGCCGCCGGCTTTGGTGGAGCTGTGGCATTTTGACGATCCGAATCTCTATGTCATGGAAACGCACCTCGAGGAAGACGGCACCCTGCTTCATCGGATCGAAGACCGCTTCGGCATCCGGAAGGTCGAGATCGTCGGGACGGAATTCCGGCTGAACGGGGAACCGGTCCGGCTGGTCGGCTTCAACCGGGTGCCCGACGACCGCGTCAACGGGAACACGGAACCGGATTATCTGGTCATGCGGGACCTGGACTACATGAAAACCATGGGGGCCAACATGGCCCGCATCTTCCACACCCCCCTCTCCCAAAACGTGCTGGACTACGCGGACGAGATCGGCATTCTGCTCATCGGCGAAATTCCCGTGTGGGGCGGCCGGACCGCGTACGACATGACCTATGCCAGGCAGTGGCTCCGGGAAATGATCGAGCGGGACTACAACCACCCGTCCATTTTCGCCTGGAGCGTGGCCAACGAAATCGACGGCAACGAGCCGGCCGGCATGGAATTTATCCGGGAGCACATCGATTACGTCCGTTCGGAGCTGGATTCGTCGCGATACTTGACCTACGCGATGCATCAGGGGAAAATCGGCGCCACGCCCGACGGCGACGCGGCGCAATATGTCGACTTCATCAGCGTGAACCTGTACGGCGACGGAAGCAGCGCGGTGAACCGCCTTCACAGCCTGTGGCCGGACAAACCCATATTCCTCTCGGAATTCGGTTCCTCCCAGACGTCGGAAGACCCGAACAAGGGCAATTTCACAGTGGAGGGGCTGCTGCAGGCCTACAAAAGGGACTACATCATGGGCGTGTCCCTCTGGACGCTCAACGACTACCGCAGCAACTACCCGGGAACGCCGCCGTCCCAGAACCGGGCCTGGGGCGTCACCACGGTATGGGGCGAGAAAAAACGCGCCTTCGAGCGGGTCCGCGCGGCGTATGCGCCGGTCCGGCTGTCCGTGGAGCACAGCGCGGCGGATTTCGTGCCCGGCACCGCGGTTCTGTCGAACATCCGGGTGATTCCGCGCAGCGCGGACGCGGACATTCCGAGCTACACCATGCGGGGCTACAAACTGAAATGGGAGATCTACGACAGGAGCGGCAGGGCCCGGGAAGGCGGTCTCCTCGATCTGGACACCATCCGGCCGGGAGCCCCCGAAATCCGCCTGCCCGTGTCCTGGATCGTGCCGGATGATGCCCTGTACATGCGCGTTTCGGTCATTACTCCGCTGCAGTATGAAATCGTCGAGGCGATCAGCGATCTGGATGTGCCGGACGCGCCCGTGATCCGGGATGTTCTCGTCGCCGACGGTGCGGTGCGCGTCATTTTTGACAAGGTAAACGGCGCCCGGGAATACAGGGTGGTCTATGGCGAGACGACGCTTGCCGCTTCTTCGGAGGCGACGATCAACAACTTTGTCGACATCACCGGGCTTCAGAACGGCAAAGCGTATCGTTTTGCCGTCGTGGCCATGAACGGGAAGGGCGAAAGCAACAAATCGCCCGTGGTGACGGCGGTGCCCACGTTCCTGTACGACCGTCTGCCGCCCGTCCTCTGGGCCGCGGTCCCGGTCGAAGGCGGCGTCTACATCGGCTACTCCGTGGAAAATGAGGATGCGGAATTCACCCTCGAATACGGGGAATCGCCGGATCGGACGACCAACGTCATCACGGGCATCCGCAACCGGGGCGCCTATCTCGTGTCCGGCCTCGAAGGCGGCAAAACCTATTACTTCCGGATGAAACGCGCCGGAAGCTACGGGGAGAGCGGATTCTCGCAGGCGATCGCCGCCGTGCCGGAAACTGCGCTTCAGCTGCCGCCCGCGCCGGAAATTGTGGCCGCGGCCGCCGGCGACGGGCAGGTGTCGCTGCAATTTACGACCGTGCCCAAGGCGACCGGCTACGTGATCCGTTACGGCACGAGTCCCGGCGAGACCCTGGGCGAAATCCCGGTCCGTTCCGCCGCCGTCGGCCAGTATGTGGTGAGCGGATTGCAGAACGGGACGGCGTATTATTTCGCCGTGCGGGCCCGGACCGCAAGCGGTCTGTCGCCATGGTCCGGGGAGGTCAGCGCCGTGCCCGCTCCGGTGCAGGCTCCCGGGCTGTCCCATCAGGTGGATCCCGGCGAAGGGGAATGGGAAGCGGGCACGGTCCGCACCCTTCGTTTGCACCTCAGCAATTTGGGCCTGGCGGCGTTGCAGGCGGAAGTGGAACTGCAGCTTCCGGCCGGTTTCACCGGCGCCGGCCTGACGCAATCGGTGACGATCCATCCCGGCGACACGACGGAGGTGTCGTGGGACATCGCCATCGATGCGCTGCAGGAGCCGGGCACGTACCATCTCACGGCCATTATCCGCTACGGAGACGGGGAAGAACTGCGGGTGGTCATCCCGGTCACCGTCAAGCGGTACGAGATTCTTTTCGCGGAAGACTTTGAAACGGATTTGAGCCGCTGGACCACGGCGACCGGAACCGGAGACCTGTCCGCGGACGCGGATTCGCAGGCGTTCCGGCATCTGGCGCCAAGTACGACCACCTTCGCCCTTTCCCATGCCGGCGACGGCGATTGGGCGGATTACATCGTCTCGGCGAAGATGAAGATGGTCGGGGCCCTCAACCCCACGCTTAAGTCGGGCGGGTATTCGGCGGGCATCGTGTTCCGGTACCTGGACGCCAACAACTTCTACCATTTGCGGCTGGATCACAACTTTGGCAACGGCGTGTCCAAAGTGCAGCTTTACCGGTGGGTGAACGGCGCCCCATCGAACCTGCGCGAAGTCGTCTACGATTGGACGGACGGCCAGTGGTATACCCTGAAGGCTGCCGTTCGCGGCAACCAAATCGACGCGTATGTCAACGGCGTGCTGATGTTCAGCGTTACGGATTCGAGTCTCGCGGCCGGCAAGGTCGGTTTCCGGACGTACGGAGCCGAAGCGCTGTTCGATGACGTGATCGTCACGGATTGGGGCGAAGGCGGCGGGCCGTCCGTCGACCTGACGGCGCTGGAAGACGCCATCCACTACGCGGAGTCCCTGCTCGCGCGGCATCCGGCCGGGGATCAGCCGGGCGAGGTGCCTCAGGAAGCGGCGGACGAGCTGCTTTCGGAGATCCAGCTGGCCAGGCAAATCCTGAGCGACCCGAACCTCACGCAGGAGGCGGCGGACAGCGCGGCCGCGCGGCTCAACGACGCGGCGGCGCGATTCCTGGAACAGGTCATCCCGGACCCGGCCGAACCCGTCATCCGGCACGTCATCCGGCTGGATGCCCCTCATCTGGACGCGGGCGGGCAGACCGCCTTGACGGTCCGTCTCCACAACGCCGGACATACGCAACGGTCCGTGACGCTGACGCTGGAACTGCCCGGATTTCTGACCGCGGATCAAATCGAAAAAACGGTGACGCTGGACGCCGGCCAGGACGGGGAAGCCTCCTTCACGCTCACGGCGGCTCCCGATGCGGCGGCAGGCACATACAACTTCATCGTCAAGGTTGCTTATGACGGGGGACAATCGACCCTGGCCGAAACGGTTGCCCTGCAGGTCAGGCAGTATGAATGGCTGTTCACGGAAGATTTCGAAGGGACCGCCGACCGCTGGACCCTTGTGTCGGGTACCGGGGGCGTGAAGGAAGACGACGGCAGCCGGGCGTACGAGCTTGTCGCTCCGGGAGCGACATCTTCCGCTCTGGTGACGGCCGGAGACGCTTCCTGGAACGATTACACGGTGCGGGCCAGGATGAAAATCGCTTCGTTCCATCCGGACAACAACGGCTATTCGGCGGGGATTCTGTTCCGCTATGTGAATAACAGCAATTTCTACCATTTCCGGGTGGACAAAGACCGGGTGGACAAAGACTCGAGGGTCCAATTGTACAAGTGGGTGAACGGTTCGGCGGTCAACATGGGTTCCCGGAACGTCCCATGGAGCGTGGGCGCCTGGGCGGAACTCAAGGTGGTCGTCCAGGGCGACACCATCACGGCTTATTTCAACGGCCAGCCGGTGTTCAACGTCACGGATTCGGCCCATGCCGCGGGCAAGATCGGCTTCCGGTCGTATGCCGCCACGGCCGTCTTCGACGATGTGGCGGTGTACCGGGACATCGCGCCCATCGACAAAACCGCGCTGCAGGCGGCGATCGGCCACGCCCAGGGCCTGCTGGACGGTGCTGTGGTGGGCACGGAGCCGGGACAATACGCGCAGGAAGACGTCGATTTGCTGGCGGACGCCATCGCCGCGGCCCGGGCGGTGCTGGACGATCCGCAGGCAAGCCAGGAAGCCGTCGACGCGGCGGTCGACGCCCTGAACCAGGCCGTCGCCCGCTTCCAGGCGTCGGTCATCACCCATTACATCTGGTTCCAGGATGATTTCGGCGACGGCGATGCCAACGGATGGACGATTTACAACGGCAACTGGTCCGTCGTCCCTACGGAAGACGGATACGCGCTTCGCGCCAACGCCCTGAGCCCGGTCACGGAGTCGATTGCGCTGGCGGGAGATCCGCAGTGGGCGGATTATACGGTGGAAATGGACGTCCGCTACGACCAGGTCATCAACCCGGACGGCACGGCGGCGTCGGGCCTGATCGCCAGGTACTCGGACTACAACAATTTCTACCTGCTTCGGCTCAACCAGAACGGCAACGCCGAGCTGATGAAAAAAAAGGGCGGAAGCTACACGCTGCTGGCCAGCGCCCCCTTGAACCTCGAGGCGGGCAAAACGTACACCCTGAAGCTGGATCTGGACGGCCGTCAACTGACGGGATTCGTGGACGGCGTGCAGCTCATTTCCGTGGAGGACGCCGATCTGGCCGCGGGGATGATCGGGTTCCGGGCCTACGGCCAGGTGATCCGCATCGAACGGGTGAAGGTCACTTCCGACGAGCGCCCGGCCGGTGCCGACAAAACCGCGCTGCAGAACCTGGCGGAAACGGCGGCGCAGCTTGAGGCCGACGATTACATGCCGGCCGGCTGGGCGCAGCTGCAAGCGGCGCTGGCCCTGGCGCAGGGTGTGCTGGATGCGGAGGACTCGACCCGGGCGGAAGTCAACGCGGCGATGGAAGAGCTGCAGTACGCGATGCGGAATCTGGCCACCCGGCCGGACGGCCTGCCGGACGGGGTGGAGAAGGTGCCGTACCGGATGGATACCCTGAACCAGGCGGGTTGGTGGGCTCCGCTCGCCGTCGACGGGGATACGGCCTATCTGGCCTACAACGAGCCCAGCGTCCGCGAAGGGAACCACCACATCGCGGTGGCGGTGCGGGACGGCGGCGGCAACTGGAGCAAGCTGCCGGCCATGAACGGTGCGGCGAGGGCTGAATATATCGATGACCTGGGCCACAACCAGCCGTCCATCGCCCTCGACGGGAACGGCATCCTCCACATGTTCGCGTCCATGCACAACGACACGTGGCGGTATTTTGCCCTCGATCCGGTCAGCGGGACCATGCAAAACCGTTCCGCGGACATGCCCGACCAAGGGGACCTGCTCACGTATCCCGTCACCGCCAGGGACCCGAACGGCGACGTGTGGCTGATCATCCGCTCCGCTGCGTCCGACCGCAGGGTGGGAAAACTGTACCGTTACGACCATGAGCAAAAGACATGGACCAAGGAAGCCATCTTCGCCTCCGCTCCGGGCCGGTCGGTGTATCCCGACGACATGCTCGTCGACGGCGAAGGGAACGTGCACATCCTGTTCGAATGGGCGCCCAATCCGGCCGCCGCGGTTCGCCATGAACTGTCCTATCTGAAATATGATCCGGACACCAAGACTTTCCACAAGGCGGACGGTACGGCCGTGGAAGCGCCCGTCACGCCGGAAACGGCGGACGTGATTCAGCCCCTCACCGAGGGCGAAGGATACAACGACACCTTCGGCGTGCAAAGCGCAAAGCTGGTGCTGGACGAAAACGGGCGGCCCATGGTGGCTTACCGTTACCGTTCGGCGGACAGCCAGGGCATGTTCGTCGTCAAGTTCGCCCGTTTCACGGGCGAGGCGTGGGAGACGGAAACCGTCTTCCGGCTGGCGGAAACGAAGGCCGCGATCGACATCACGCATCACGCTTCCGGCACGCGCATCTATTATGTGCTGGCTTCCGGCCAGGATTGCGCCCGGGTGGCCGTCCGCCAGGGCGAAGGCTGGGTCAACGCTTCCGTCGCGCCCGGCATTCCCGCGGAACGCCTGTCGGCGGTCACGAACGACAGCGGCGTCGACATTCTCTACCTGGCGGATGTGGAAAACGAAGCGCTCTATTACGCCGAACTTGATTCGGTCGATTTGGAAGGGGATATCCCGCCCGCTCCCACGGGTCTTGTGACGACGGGAGTGTCCAACCTCCGGGTGGACCTGGCCTGGACGGCGCCAAACGGCGGGGACGGCATCGCCGGCTACCACATTTACCGGAACGGGCAGCGGATCGGTTCTTCGCCGGTTCCCGCCTTCAGCGACATGGAGGTGGAAGCCGGGACCGGGTACACGTATACGGTGACGGCGGTCGGGATGTCCAACCTGGAGTCGGCGCCCAGCGGCGCGCTGGACGTGATCACCTTGGGCCATCCCGCGCTGCCGTTCCAAGATGACTTCGAGCAGAACGGAATGGTGAACTGGAGGGTCGTCAGCGGAACCTGGACGCTGGAGGCGGGGGATTCCACGCGCCTTGTGCAGTCGAACACCGCCGGGGAAGGCCTGGTCTTCGCGGGCAACCCGCATTGGACGGACTACACGGCGGAGATGGAGCTCACGCTGAACGACATCCGGGACCATGCCGCGTCGGGGCTGCTCGTCCGGTACGTCGATGAAAGCAACTATTATATCCTGCGGCTGCACCAGTCCGGGCAACTTCAGCTCTACAAGAACGCAGGCGGCTCGTTCACGCTGCTGGGCAGCGCGTCCGCGGCCGTGTCCGCCGAATCGACCTACAAGCTGAAGCTCAAAGCGGAAGGCGATCATCTCACGGCCTACCTCAACGGCGAAAGAAAAAATCGCCGTCACGGACGATGCGTTCCCGGCGGGGCGCGGTCGGCGTCCGAAGCTACAACCAGTCGATCGCCGTGGACAACGTCACGGTCAAAGCGGTTCCGAACCGGACGGCGTTGCAAAACGCGATCGCGCAGGCCCAGACGCTGGCCCTGCAGACCGCGGTCGGCACGGAGCCGGGTCAGGTGCCGCAAGCCGCGATGGACGACCTCCTGGCGGCGATCGCGGCGGCCGAGTTCGTGCTGCGGGACGACAACGCCGGGCAGGAAGACCTGGACGCCGCCATTACGGCCCTGCAGGCGGCCATCGCGGCGTTCCTGGCCGCGATCATTCCGGAACCGCAGGCGCCGGCGTGGGAGAACGGGGTGCTGCAGGCATCGAACGTGGGCGTCACGGAAGTGACGCTGTCGTGGAGCGGGGCCAAGGATGAACAAGGCGTATCTGCGTACCGCATTTATATCAACGGCACGCCGGGCGACCCGCTGGCGGCGGAAGACCTGACGGTGACGGACGGCGTGTACAGCCACACGGTCACGGGCCTTGCGCCGGAGACGACCTACGTCTTCAAGGTGGAAGCGGGCAATGCCCGCAACCTGTGGAGCACCG
>Ga0065723_100553_pt1 | contig 17146 bp, 15 predicted proteins | sample TheenrcuSG05Z960_FD_59110 | JGI IMG/M metagenome (GOLD analysis project Ga0065723, IMG submission 59110) | Thermophilic enrichment culture from UC Davis - Sample SG0.5Z960 | ecosystem: Engineered > Solid waste > Grass > Composting > Bioreactor | place: USA: University of California, Davis
CCGGAAAGGAAACGGCAGCCGGCATGCCGGATTTCCCGGCGGAAATCCGGCATGCCGTTTTGTTGCCGGACGTGGTGTGCGGGAGCGTGATGTTGGCATGAAGGAAAGCAAACTGTACAGGGCCTGGCTGCAATATCCGCTGCCGGAGGGGAAAGCCGTCCGGGAAGCCGGTGCTGATGGCGCCGGCATACCCGGCGGCGTTCGCGTATTCGGCGGCCTGACGCCGGTGCTTCGTTCGGCCGTGGCGGAACTGGCCGGGGCGGCGGACCGGGCGGACATCATCGCAGGAGCGGCCGCGGCGACGGATTGGAGGGCGTACGGCATCGACGACCGGCTGTTGGCCGGCCTTCACCCGGAAGGGTTTCTGCTGAGGGCATTGACGGCCGCGGGAGCGGGAAGCGCAACCGGCGGCAAGCCGCGGATATTGCTCATCGGCGGTTCGGACCGCGGCGTCCTGTACGGCGCGTTCCATTTGATGCGGCTTTTGGCCATCGGCCATCCCCTGGAGCACCTGGACGTGACGGAAGCGCCCGGGAGCGAACTCCGCATGGTCAACCATTGGGACAACGCCGACGGTTCCATCGAGCGGGGGTACGCCGGAAAGTCGATCTTTTACGCCGGCGGCGAGTTCCGGGAGAATCTCGGCCGCGTCCGCGACTACGCCCGCCTGCTTGCCTCCGTCGGCATCAACGCCGTTTCCATCAATAACGTGAACGTGCACGAAACGGAAACGCTGTTCATTACGGAACCCTGGCTGCCGAAAGTGGCCCGGGTGGCGGACATTTTCCGCGAATACGGCATCCGGCTGTTTCTGTCCATCAATTTTGCCGCGCCGGTTCAGGCGGGCGGACTGCCGACGGCCGATCCGCTGGATGAAGGCGTGCGAACCTGGTGGAAGCGGACCGCCGCCGCGATTTACCGGCACATTCCCGATTTCGGCGGGTTCCTGGTGAAAGCCGACTCGGAACATCGGCCCGGGCCGTTCACGTACGGACGGGATCATGCCGACGGGGCCAACATGCTGGCGGAAGCGCTGGCGCCCCATGGCGGGCTCGTCATCTGGCGCTGCTTCGTCTACAATTGCATGCAGGACTGGCGGGACCGCAAAACGGACCGGGCGCGGGCGGCCTACGACCATTTCACGCCGCTGGACGGCCGGTTTGCGGACAATGTCATTTTGCAGATCAAGAACGGTCCGATGGATTTCCAGGTGCGGGAACCGGTGCATCCCCTGTTCGGCGCCCTGCCCAACACGAACGTCATGATGGAGTTCCAGATCACGCAGGAATACACTGGCCAGCAGCGGCATCTGTGCTATCTGGTGCCCCAATGGAAGGAAGTACTGGACTTCGACACCCATGCCCGTGGGCCGGGATCCGCGGTGAAGGACATCGTCACGGGCCGGTTGTTCGGCGCTTCGCACGGCGGATTCGCGGGGGTATCCAACATCGGCGACGATGAAAACTGGACCGGCCACACGCTGGCCCAGGCGAATTTGTACGGTTACGGCCGCCTTGCCTGGAATCCGGACCTGTCCGCCGAACAGATCGCGGAAGAATGGGTGCGCCTCACCTTCGGCAACGACGGGCGGGTCGTGGACGTGATCACCGGCATGCTGATGGATTCGTGGCCGATCTACGAGAAATACACCGCCCCGCTCGGCGTCGGCTGGATGGTGACGCCCCACACCCATTACGGACCGGACGTGGACGGCTATGAATATTCGCGGTGGGGCACGTACCATTTTTGCCGACCGGAACGGCATCGGGGTGGACCGGACGATGGCCTCAGGGACGGGATACACCGGCCAATATTTCGGTCCGAACCGGGATATGTACGAGCGGCTGGACACGTGCCCGGACGAACTGCTGCTGTTTTTCCACCACGTGCCCTATTCGCACGTGCTCCGGTCGGGCAAGACGGTCATCCAGCACATCTACGACACCCATTTCGAAGGGGCGGAGGAGGCGGCGCGGCTTGTCGAACGGTGGCGCAGCCTGAAGGGGCTCGTCGATGACGAGCGGTTTGCCCAGGTGGAATCGCGCCTGCAGGAACAGGCGGAACACGCGAAGGAATGGCGGGACGTGATCAACACGTACTTCTACCGCAAGTCGGGGGTGCCCGACGCCCGGGGGCGCCTGATTCATCCGTGACTGCGCGGAGGCGCCCGGCCGGTTGCCTGTACGGTGCTTGGCTGATGCCTGGCCGTTGCGTGGCAGGTGTCGGGTCATTTCGCGGCCGGTGCCGGTCCGTCTCCCTCGCTGATGCGGACAGATTGTCCGCAACGCGGCAAAAAAACGCGCCTTTTTCGCGGAGATGCGGACAAAATGTCCTCATCGGGCGCAATATACCGGGGGTTCCTGGGGCGATGCGGACAGGTTGTCCTCATTGCGGACCAAACAACGGGCTGCCGTTCAGGCAGCCCGCTGTCCATTTCGGAGCGGCAATCCGCATTGGTCGGTATTCCGGTTCGCATTTTCCGATTCGTCCTTCTTTGCTTCGGTTCGGCTTTTTGGCTCGCCTTTTTTGCTTCGGTTCGATTTTCGGGCCCGCCAATTCCGCTTCGGTCGACATTCCGGCCCGCCCATGCCGCTTGGCCGGTTCGTCTTGTGCCTGGCCTTATGCGAGGCAGGCGCGCAGGATGCGTTCCACGTCGTCCCGTTCCAGACGCTTGTAGCTGCCGATCGGTCCGAAGCGCACCGCTTTCTCCGCCATTTCGGGAATTCGCTCGGCGCCGATGCCGTAGTCGGCCAGGGAAGAAGGCGCGCCGATGGAGCGGAAGAACGCCCGCACCCGATCGATGCCTTCCCGGGCCAGCTCGCTTTCCGACTTTCCGGCGGGATCGACGTCAAACACGCGCACGGCCATCTGCGCGAATTTTCCGGGTCCCGCATCGACGACGTATTCCATCCAGCGGGGAAACACGATGGCCAGGCCGCCGCCGTGCGGAATGTCGTAAATGGCGCTGATTTCGTGTTCGATGGCATGGGTCGCCCAGTCGCCTTCCAGGCCCATGCTGATCATGCCGTTCAGCGCCATCGTGCCGCAATACATGATGGTTTCGCGGGCTTCGTAGTTTTCCGGCTCGGCGAGAACGAGGGGCGCGGTTTCCACGACCGTTTTCATGACCGATTCGCATAGCCGGTCCTGCAGCGGCGTGTTGGCCGTGTGCGAGAAGTATTCCTCGAATACGTGGCTGAGCATGTCCACGATGCCGTACATCGTCTGGTCGCGCGGCACGGTGAAGGTAAGCGTCGGGTCGCAGAACGAAAAGCGCGGGCACAGATGGATGGACCCGGTGGACAGCTTGTCGCTGGTTTCCAGGTTGGTGATGACGCTGTTGCCGTTCATTTCCGATCCGGTGGCCGCGAGTGTCAGGATCGTGCCGAGGGGCAGCGCGTCACGGACTTTGTCCCTGCGGGTGTAGAAATTCCAGACGTCGCCGTCGTATTTGGCACCCGCCGCCACCGCCTTGGCCGCGTCCAGCACCGACCCGCCGCCGACGGCCAGCACCAGCTCGATGCCTTGCGACTTGCAGATCTCAATGCCCCTGTAAACCGAAGAAAGACGCGGGTTCGGTTCGATGCCCGGCAATTCGTGCACGGTGCAGCCCGCCTCCCGGAGAATGCCCGTCACTTTGTCGTACAGGCCGTTCTTTTTGATGCTGCCGCCGCCGTAGACGAGCAGCACCTTGCGCCCCCAGCGGGTGACTTCCTCCGCCAGGCGGGCTTCAATCTGCCCCTTGCCGTAATAGAGGGCGGTGGGATTTTCAAAACGGAATCGTTCCATGGTGAACGGACTCGCTCCTTTCCGGTCATCCTGCCTTGCCGCGGATGCGGCCACTTCCACTTTACCACGGCGGCGGACGAACGGCAAAGGAGCCGGCGGGAGAATCGGCGGCCGGGATGCGGAATCGGCGAAAAGCTGCCAAAGCCGCCAAAGCCATAAAAAGCCACAAGAGCCACAAAAGGCGCCAAAACCGCCAAAACCGCCAAAAAGAAAAAGGCCTGCCGGTCAGAGCAGCAGGCCGATCGCCAGCAAATCGAACAGGGCCAGGGGCAGGACGGTGCTGGCGTACGGATTGTAGTAGCCGTAACCGTAATAGTAGGGCGGGTACGGCGCCGGATACGGCGCAAACGGCTGGCGCGACGGTCCGGATCCGGCGGTGTCCAGGTACACCCAGTGATCGTCGACGCCGACGATCACCCCTTCGATGATCTGGCCGCTGTGCGTGCGGATCCGCACGCGCCGGTGCAAGTGCCGGCGGCAGACGTTCTGGACCCGTTCCCGGCACTGGTGGACGGCCTGCATGAGGCCGGGGTCGGCTTCGTAGACGGTCTGGACCGTACCTGTCGGAACACTCATCGTTTGGCGGGCACCTCCAAAGCGTGATGGTGTATTGTATGCAGGTGCCCGGAGATGTGCCAACGCCCGGCCGGCCGGGAACGGCATCAACCCGTCGCGTTCGACGGACCGGTCATTTGACGCTGACCAGGATGGCGACGGAGACGATGAGCAGGATGACGGAGGCGATGGACGCCAGGGCGGCCGCCTTGCGGGAACGGATGCCGATGGCAGCCAGGCCGCCCCGCGCGAAGGCGATGCCGAACAGCACGAGACAGGCGGCGGACAGGCCGACCACCAGCCCGGGAAGGCGCATGACGAGCCGGATGAGGATGATCAGGGACAGCAGGGTGCCGAGAATGTAGCCGAACAGCCGCACGAAAAACAGGATCGGGTTCATGCCGGTGTTCCTCCTCGATCGGATCCGCTTTTTATTTTGTCATTGCAGGGGAATGAACACGTCCACCGCGAGGCCGCCTTCCGGCGGATTCGTAAGCCGGATGTTGCCCCGGTAATGGCGCACCCGCTCCCGGATGATGGCCAGGCCGAGTCCGTGATGTTCGCCGTCGGTGCGGGTGGTGTAGCCGGACTGCAGCATGTTTTCCAGTTCCGTGTCGGAAATGACGCGTCCGGGATTGGACACCCGGATGTGGAGACGGGTGTCTTTCTCCTGCACGAACAGATCCACCCGGCGGTCCGGTTCGGGCAGGGAGGCGACTTCGTCAAAGGCGTTGTCCACCAGGTTGCCGATGATTTTGACGATGTCCACGGACTTGATGCCGAGCTTGACGTCCTTCAGATCGGAAATGTCGTAGACGAGGCGGATTTTCCGGTTGGCCGCGGACACCACCTTCGCCTGGATGAGCGCGGCCAGCGCGGGATTGCCGATGTTGATGATGTCGTTGATGACGCGGATCTCGCCGATCAGTTCGGCGGTGAACGCCTTCAGGTCCTCCCATTTGTTCAGGGTCGCCATCGTGTGGATCGTCTGCACCTGGTTGAGGAAATCGTGGCGTTGGCCGCGGATCGTCGTGAACAGTTCGTTCACTTCGTGGATATAGGCTTCCTGCGTCTTGCGGACGGCGATGTCGCGGCGCGTCTCGAACAGCCGGACGGCCGCGATGATGATGACGATGGAAAGCAGCGAGCCGGTCAGCACGATCAGCGCCAGGAAGCGGAACTGGTCGTTCAGCCTGTCGCGGATGAAAGCCTGGTCGGCCGTGATGCCGATGACGTACGGAATGTCGGGATTTTGGACGGGCACGTACATCCGGTAAAGACGCTGGCCGTCGCGGACGATTTGCCGGGTGACGATCCGGTTCTGCTCCATGGCGGTTCCGACGCCTTCCAGGTCTTGCTCGGCATCCGCCATCCGGTATGTTCCGTACAATATGGGATTACGTTTGAGATGCAGCCAGGTTTCATGGCCGTCGCCCCGCTGGATTTTCGCTTCCTTTCCGAACACGCCGTGGTTGAAAACGGTGATTTCCCGCAAAAAGGCGTATTGTTCCAGCAGCTTGGCCGCCACCGCATCGGGACCGAACTGTTCGTTGAAGTCGCGCATGCCGTCCGGCCCGATGGAGGCGGAGATCACGTAATTGGCCGAACCGTCGTAGAAATAGCCCCGCTTCTGCATGTCGTCCGGATCCCCGCCGGTTTTTTCAAAAGGACTTGCCCAGAAACCGGGCAGCGACTGGCCAAGCCCGGCCTCCGCCGGTTCGCCGGAAAGAAGCCTCTCCAGCGCTTCGCTTCGTTCCCCTTGCCGGATCGCGCCCAGATGGGCCCGGTCCGGTTCCGTCCAGCGGGTCGACACGAACTGGCCGTCCGTTTGCTGCAGAAGCGAAATGTTGGCGACGGACAGCTCGTCGCGGAGCGTTTCGAGTTCCCGGTTGGAAACGTTGGCGATGTCCGGATCGAGGGCGTATTTCACGGCAATGGAAGCGGCCCTGAGCTGCTGGGCGAGGAGGGACTCGACGTACGCCTGCCCGTTGACGGATTGGTCGATGGCCATTCGCATCTGCTCGGCGACGGACTTCATGTTCTCTTCCAGTTCACCGGTCAGAATCGCTTTCGTGGAGAAGTAATAGGCGGTGTTGTTGATGGCGATGATGATGATGATGACCGCAAGGGCCAATGCGGTGCGCCCGGCGAACGAGGGCATGGGTACTCACACTCGCTTCGTTCGGAAAGGTGGGTCCATTGTCTCTCCTCAAATATACCATTAATCCGGCCCGGAAACGCGCGGCATTTCCGCGAAAGTCGACCCGAAATGCCGAATCCCGTCCGCTCGTTTGTCTGAATCGTCCGGATTTGATATGCTTACCGGAAGAAGCGTCATTCGTTCGAAAGGGAGTTTGTGGCATGCTGATCCTGCTGGGACGCCTGCTGGTGTTTGGCGTTCTCGCCGCGTTCGCCCTGTTCTGGTTGCTGCGCCGTTCGGCCGGGCGGCCGGGCGGGCGGCGGCCGCGCGAGACGTGTCCGTCCTGCCAGGCGTCCATCGCCGTTCCCGACAAAGAGCCGGGATCCTGCCCGGTTTGCGGAACGCTCCTGGCCCGGTCGCCGGAGGGCACCCTGCGGATCCGCGTCAACTGACGCCGGCGGTTTCGGGCGCGGTTCGTCGGCCGGCGGTGCAGGAAACGCGGGAACGTTGTCGAAAAGGGGAAGAAACGGGAGGGGGCGTCCATGCGCAAATATTTCACGGTGGAAGAAGCCAACCGGCTCGTGCCGATGCTTCGCATCGAACTTGCGGCACTGAAGCGCCTCAAACGCGAGATGGAGCAAAATCTGGCCCGCCGCCGGGCGCTCTTGTCGGTCGCGGGCGCCGCCGGTTTTGACGAGTTGATTCTCCGGCTGGAGTGGGAAATCGAACGCGCCGCCCTGGAAGCGAAAATGCACATGAACAACATCAGCCGGACCGGCGCGGAGCTGAAGGATCCGGACATCGGCCTCATAGATTTTCCGGCGTGGAAAGACGGCGTGGAGGTGTGTTTGTGTTGGCGGATGGACGAAGAGAAGGTGTCGTACTGGCACGGCAAGGACGCCGGCTTCATGGGCCGGATGCCGATCGAGGACTGAGAACGGCCGCAGGGCGCGGCGGGGAAGCGGCCTTGCGGCCAGGCGCGCGGACGGCTTTGCGGGTGTCCGTGCGGCCGGCGGCCGTGCGGGCCCCCTTGCGCCGGGCGGCTTTCGCCCTGCTCGCGTTCGCGCTGTGGGCGGCCTGCCTGGCGCTGCCTGCACCGGCGCTTGCGGCCGGCGTCCACGCGTCCCCGCCGGTAGCCGCCGAACCCGGTCACGGCCACGGGCACGGCACGGACGGGCACGAACCGGGCGGCGAACCGCTGCATGACGGCGGCTCCGCCAACGGTCCCGCCGGCGATCACGATGCCGCCGGGCGAATGACCCTGCGCGGGCTGGCGGCCTCTTTCGGCCTGGAAGAAGGGTTGCTCGTCGCCTTTTTCGTCTTTTTCCTGCTGCTGGCCGGCGCCGTGCTGTGGTGGATTTTGTCCCGCGGCTGGACGGAATCGGTGAAGCGCCACGTCGGCCGCCACATCCTTCAGCTGCAGCGGCTGACGTTTCTCTCCGTTCTGGCCAATCTGCTCCTCATGTTCGGGCGGCGGGGCGGATTCGACGATCCGTCCGTCGTCCTTTCGCTGGCGGATGAACGGGAGGGCATGGCCTGGCTGGCGCTGCTCCTGCTGTCGGCCGTCGGCCTTTTCCTGCTGCAGAGGAGCAAGCTGTTCGACACGCTGTGGCTGCTGTCGGCCATTGCCGCCGCCAGCGCCATCGGCCACGCCGACCAGTCGCTGAACATGATGTTGTCGGCCCTGTTTTCCGCCATCCATCTCGCCGCCGCGGCGCTCTGGATCGGCGGCCTCTACGTGCTGCTGGCCCTCAGGGGACGGCATCGCCGCGATGCGGAGCGGCTGACCCCGAACGCGATGAACGCCTCCGTCGCCGCGATGGTGCTCCTGTTCGTCAGCGGGCTGGTCAACTCCGCCATGTATTTGCCGGATCTGGGCCTCATCAGCCAAACCCGCTGGGGCCTGATTCTGGCGGGCAAAACGATCCTGTTCGCGCTGCTCGTCGTGATGGCCGCGGTCTTCCGCCGGCGCAGGAGCGGCGCCGGTTTCGTGAGGCTGCAGCTGCTGCTGGTGCTCGTGATGGCGGCCGCCTCCGGCGTCATGCCGATTTCGCCGCCGGTGCCCGACGAGGGACCGCTCCATTGGCACGAGATGGGCGACGATCTCCACATGACGGCGGAAATCGAACCGCTGGCCGTCGGCGAGAACGCCTATCGGGTGACGGTGTGGCTGCCGGCGGGAAGCGGCCCTCCCCGTTCGGTGGAACTGGAACTTGTGCCTGATGGCAAAGCGGATGCGGCGCGCACGGTTTCGCTGGAACGGGTGGAGAAGGCGGCGGACCAGGCGTTCCCCGGATTTGACGACTACCGGTACGAAGCGTCCGGCCCGCACATCGACCGGCCGGGGCGGTGGACGGTGGTCGTGCGGATCACGGACGCCGCCGGCCAGGCGCGCGAATACGCCCGGACCGCCGCGGTCTACTGAAGCACGAACCGTTCGAGAACCCGGCGGACGCCTTCTTCGTCATTGGCGGGCGCCACCAGGTCGGCCACCTGCTTCAGCTCCGGGACGGCGTTGCCCATGGCGACGGCAAACCCCGCCGCCTCCAGCATGTCGCGGTCGTTCCAGCTGTCGCCGAACGCCATCGTCTCTTCGGCCGGAATGCCGAAATGGGCCGCCAGAAACCGGAGCGCATCGCCCTTTCGTCCCTTCCGGATGGGTGAATTCCAGATAGTGCGGTTTCGACTTGGTGATCTGCACCGGTCCCGCCGAACAGGCCGGACGAAAATGGACGAGGACGCCCGTCCAGTACGTCCGGCTCGTCGATGATCAGCAGCTTCGTCTGCGGCCGGCGGATGACGGCGGCGAAATCGGCGGCCACCTCGAAGGGGACGGCGGAGTTGGCGCTGTACGCCCGGACCTTCGCGTTGTCTTCCGGCACGATGAGCCGGTCGTCCACGTAAGCCTGCAGATGCAGGCCGTGCTGCCGGCAATGGTCGTAGACGGCCTGCGCCGCGTCGGGCGGCACGGTGCGTTCGTACAGCACGTCGCCGCTTGACGCGTGCTTGACGAGCGACCCCTGGTACGTGATGAGCGGAACGTCCAGCCCGAGGTCGGCGGCCACGTTCCTGGCGGATGCGAACATGCGTCCCGTGGCCAGCGTGATGATGATGCCGCGGGCGGCCGCCTCCGCGAGGGCGGCACGGGTGGCCGGCGTGATGCGCCCTTGGCTGTCCATGAGGGTGTCGTCGATGTCGATGGCGATGAGTCTGTACATGGTTTCTCTCCCATGGCGCGTATTTTTGCCAAACCGAATTATACCGGATGCGCGGCCGGCTTGCATCCGCGAAAACCTTTTTCTATAATGAAAGTCATGAATGCGGGCCCTGAGGCCCGGCAACAAGTGCATCCCGCCAAACGCCGTGAAGGAGAAGAGTAGGCGAGGTTTTGGACCGACAGGGACGGGGCGCCGAAGACTGAGAGCGCCTTGCGGAATCCGGACCGCCGAAGTTCGCTCCGGAGCGGCGGCCTGAAACGGCTGCGCCGGCCGCCGGCCGGCGGTGCCGCGCGATTTCCCGTCTGCGGGAAGTCATGCGCGACCGCCCGTCACGGGCCAGCCGCAAGTAGGGCCAGCCGGACAAGCGTCCGTTATCGCGCCAAGAGTGTCCGCCCCGGGCCGTTCGCCCCGGTCGCCGGCATCGTCCGGCACGGGTCCGCGGAAAAGCGGGGCGGGCAGAAGAAGGGTGGTACCACGGCTCTGTCGTCCCTCGGACGGCAGGGCTTTTTCATTTGGGCCCACGTTTGTGACCACCATGGTTTCAACGATCCACCATGATGCAGGGGTGAGCGAAGGTGAGAGAACAACTGGAACGGCTCCGGCAGGAGGCCATCCGCGAGCTGGAGCAGGTGAAAACGAGCGCCGGACTGGCGGAACTGAGGGTCAAATTCCTTGGCCGCAAGGGCGCCCTGACGGAAATTTTGCGCGGCATGGGCTCGCTGTCGCCGGAAGAGCGGCCGGTGATCGGCCAGATCGCCAACGGGGTGCGGGAGGCGATCGAGACGGCGATCGAAGCCAAAGAGCGGGAGCTTTCGGAAGCGGAAACGGCGGCGAGGCTCGCCCGCGAGACGATCGACGTGACGCTACCCGGCCGGCTGCCGCCGGCGGGCGCGATTCACCCGCTGAACCGGGTGATCATGGAGATCGAGGACATTTTCACCGGCATGGGCTTCACCGTGGCGGAAGGGCCGGAAGTGGAGACGGATTGGTACAACTTCGAGGCGCTGAACCTGCCGAAGGACCATCCGGCCCGCGACATGCAGGACACGTTCTACATCACCGATGAGATTTTGCTGCGCACGCAGACGTCGCCGGTGCAGATCCGCACGATGCAGGCGATGGGCGGCCGGCTGCCGGTCCGGATCATCTGCCCGGGCAAGGTGTACCGGCGCGACGACGACGACGCCACCCATTCCTTCCAGTTCACGCAGATCGAGGGCCTCGTCATCGACAAAAACATCCGGCTGAGCGACCTGAAGGGCGTGCTGCTGGAATTTTCCCGGCTCATGTTCGGCAAGGACACGCAAATCCGCATGCGGCCGAGTTTCTTCCCGTTCACCGAACCGAGCGCGGAAGTGGACGTCACCTGCGTGCATTGCCGCGGCAGCGGCTGCCGGGTGTGCAAGCACACAGGCTGGCTGGAAATTCTCGGCTCCGGCATGGTGCATCCGCGCGTGCTGGAATGCGGCGGCTACGATCCGTCGCAGGTGAGCGGCTTCGCCTTCGGCATGGGCGTGGAGCGGATCGCCATGCTGAAGTACGGCGTCGACGACATCCGCCACTTCTATTCCGGCGACGTCCGGTTCCTGCAGCAGTTCGCGCGGGCGTGACGGAATCGCCGGCTGATGACACAAGCGGAAGGGAGAAGCGGACATGAACGTCTCGATGAAATGGCTGTCCGATTACGTGGATCTTGCCGGCCACGGGGCCGAAGACATCGCCGCGAAACTGACCAGCGGGGGCATCGAGGTGGACGCGGCCGAACCCCGCAACAAGGGCGTGAAAGGCGTCGTGGTCGGCCATGTGCTGACCCGGGAAAAGCATCCCGACGCCGACCGGCTCAGCGTCTGCACGGTGGACGCCGGGACGGGCGAAGTGCTCACCATCGTGTGCGGCGCGCCCAACGTGGCCGCCGGGCAGAAGGTTCCGGTGGCGCTTGTCGGCGCGGAGCTGCCGGGCGGCGTCAAAATCAAGAGGGCGAAGCTGCGCGGCGTGGAGTCGCAGGGCATGATCTGCTCGGCGAAGGAACTCGGCCTGAACGACAGGCTGCTGCCGAAGGAGCTCCAGGAAGGGATCCTCGTGCTGCCGGCCGATTGCCGGATCGGCGATCCGATCGAGCAGGTGCTGGATCTGGACGACGCGGTGCTGGAGCTGGATTTGACGCCGAACCGGTCCGACGCCCTCAGCATGATCGGCGTCGCTTTCGAAATCGGCGCCCTGCTGGACCGGCCGGTGCGGCTGCCGGAAGCGGACGCCGCCCGATACGAGGACCAAAGCCTGAAACCGGCGGCGGAGCGGTTCCCGGTGTCGATCGAGGCGCCGGAAGCGTGCGGCCGTTATGCGGGCCGGGTGATTGAAGGCGTGAAGATCGCGCCGTCCCCCCTCTGGTTGCAAAACCGGCTGATGGCGGCCGGGATTCGCCCCATCAACAACGTGGTCGACGTGACCAACTACGTCATGCTGGAATACGGCCAGCCGCTCCACGCCTTCGACGCGGACCGGCTGCCCGGCGGACGCATCGTCGTGCGCTTTGCGCGGCAGGGCGAAAAACTGGTGACGCTGGACGACGTCGAGCGCCGCCTGGACGCGGACATGCTCGTCATCACCGACGGTGAAATCCCCGTGGCGCTGGCCGGCGTCATGGGCGGCGCCAATTCCGAAGTGACGCCGGAAACCCGCACGGTTTTCCTCGAGTCGGCCTGCTTCTCCGGCAAGACGGTGCGCCGCGCGGGCCGGCGGCTGGGCATGCGGTCGGAGGCGAGCCTCCGTTTCGAGAAGGAAACGGATCCGGCCGCCGTCGTGCCCGCCCTGGACCGGGCGGNCGCGCTCATCGCGGAACTGGCCGGAGGCCGGATCGCGCCGGGCATCACCGAAGCGAAGGCCGCCGTCCGGGAACCCCGCAGGGTGAGCGTCACGCTGGAGAAGACGAACCGGCATCTCGGCACGGCGCTGTCCGCCGGGGAGGTCGGAGACATTTTCCGGCGGCTGCACTTTTCATACGAGCTTGCGGACGGCCGGTTTGACGTGACGGTGCCGACCCGCCGCGGCGACATTTCCCGGGATGTGGACCTGATCGAGGAAGTCGCCCGGATTTACGGGTACGACCGGATCCCGACGACGCTCATGCAGGGCGACGTGACGGCGGGCGGCCTGACCAGGCCCCAGTCGATCCGCCGGGAGCTGCGCCGGCTGTTGGCGCTGGCCGGCCTGCACGAAGTGATCACCTATTCGCTCACCGGACCCGGCCGCTGCGAAACGTTCAGCCGCCTGAGCCCCGGCGCCGTGCCGATCCGGGTGGCGATGCCGCTCAGCGAGGAACGCAGCGTGCTGCGCACGTCGCTTCTGCCGAACATGCTCGACGCCGCCGTCTACAACCGCCACCGCAGCGAAGGCGATCTGGCCCTGTTCGAGATCGGCAGCGTGTTTCTGCACGGCGGCGGGAAACTGGAACAGCTTCCCGCGGAGAAGGCGCGCCTGGCCCTGCTCCTGGCCGGCAACCGGGTGGCGCCGTCGTGGACGGACCGCGGACGCCCGGCCGATTTCTACGATTTGAAGGGCCTGATCGAACGGCTGGCGGACCGCCTCGGGCTGCCGGAACTCGCCTGGACGCCGGCGCGGCTGGACGGCTTCCACCCCGGGCGGACGGCCGACATCTGGCTCGTGAAGGGCGGAGAACGAAAACTCGTCGGTTATGCGGGCGAACTGCATCCGTCCCTGCAGGAGGAGCTGGAATTGCCCGGCGCGCTGGCGGCGGAACTCGATCTGGATCTCGTGGCGGAAGCGGCGGACTTCGACGTGCGCTTCAAGGCCTTGCCCCGCCATCCGGCCGTCGACCGCGACATCGCCGTCGTCGTGGACCGGACGGTCGAGGCGGCCGGACTGGTGCAGGCGGTCCGCCGGGCGGCCGGCGACATGCTGGAAACGGTGCAAGTGTTCGACGTGTTCGAGGGCGAGCAATTGGGAAGCGGAAAGAAGAGCGTCGCCCTGAGCCTCCGGTTCCGCCATCCGGAACGGACGCTGACCGACGCCGAAATCGCCGGGGTGCAGGAACGAATCGTGGCCGCCCTTGTCGAACAATTTGCCGCGCAGCTGCGAAAATAGCAGGAAAAACCCGTGAAGGCGGCGAATGGATACGGACAAGGACGGGCTTTCGCGGGGAGGGACGGGCGTGAAACCGGACAAGACGAAGGTGGCCGTTGAAATATTCGGCATGCAATACTGGCTGGCCGGCCATGAAACCGATGAGCATCTCCGCCGGGTGGCCGGCATGGTGGACGACCGGATGCGGAAAATCGCATCGGTCCATCCGCGGCTCGATTTGCCCAGACTGGCCGTGCTGGCCGCGGCGAACATCGCGGACGAGTATCTGAAACTGCAGGAGAAAGTCGAGAAGGAACGCGAGGGGCGCGAGAAGCTCCGCGCGGAGGAATGGCTGGAGCTGCGCCGCAGGTACGAGGAATTGTCGGACGAGCACCGCCGGACGCTGGAGAGCCTGGAGGAGGCCAGGAAGAAGGAGGCGGAACTGGCGGAGCGGCTCAAATCCCTGCAGGAGGAATACACCAAGCTGCAAAACGAGTACAACGAGTGGATCCAGCTGGTGGATTCGGAGCCGGCCGAGCCCGGCCGCTGAACGGTCTTTCGGCCGGCATCGGCCTGCCGGCCGCCGGATGCGCCGGAAGCAAACGGGTCCGGTCCGGCCGCCCGGCCGGCTGACCGGCGGCGCGCCGCTTCTGCGGCACGCCGCGGCATAACAGACGGGGAAGGAAGCGGACGCACGGCCTTCCGGCCGGCGCCGCTTACCGCTCCCCGTCTTGTTCGTTTTTGCGTCAGTTTTTGCGGTCTCCGCCCCCGAACGGGGAAGCCGCGGGCACGAACAGGTCGACGATGCCGATGACGAGCGCCGCGAGCAGCGCTCCGAGCACGGTCACGCGGGTGCCGGGCACGACCAGCTGCGCCAGCCAGATGACCGCCGCGCTGGCCAGGAAGCCGACGATGCCGCGCCCGAACGGCGTCACCCGTCTTTCCGAAGGCCGCTTCCACGATCCAGCCGATGACGGCGATGGCCAGCGCCAGAAGCAGGGCGCTCCAGAAGCCGCCGACGGCAAAGTCGGGGACGAGAAAGCCGACGATCATCAGGACGAGGGCGGATACGATGAAACGGACGACATGGCGAACGAAAGTCATGATGGTCCCTCCTTGTTCATCCGTAGTTTGTCCGTCTCCGCCGAAAAGTTGCCCGACGCCTTCCGCCAATGATTGGTTGGTATTGTCCGGCGCATTCCACTATAATAACGGAGAAAGAACAAGCGGGCCGCGCGCCCGTGCGTTTGACCAGCGGAGGGACCGAGCATTGGACGAAAAAACGCTGCGAACCCTGGAATTTGACCGCATCGTCGAGATGCTCGCCGGACGGGCTTCCACCGGGGAGGGCAAACGGCTGGCTGAAAGCCTCAGGCCCGTCGCCGATCCGGAAGAAGCCGGCCGGCTGCTGGCGGAAACCGACGAAGCCGCCGCCGTTCTCCGCCTGAAGGGGACGCCGCCTCTGGGCGGCATCCGGTCCATCCGCCCGCTCCTTCGGCGGGCGGCCGTCGGGAGCACCCTGGAAGCGGCGGAACTGGTGGACGTGGCATCGACGGTCGGGGCCGGGCGAAGGCTGAAACGGTTTCTCGCCGCCGTGCACAAGGACCATCCGCTGCCTCTCCTATCGGACCTTTTCGAACCGATCGCCGATCTGAAGGAACTGGAAGATGCGATTTTCCATTGCATCGACGAGCAGGGCCAGGTGCTGGACCGGGCCAGCGACCGGCTGGCCCGCATCCGGCGGGAGCGGCAGGCCGGGGAAGCGCGGGTGAAGGACGTGCTGGAGCGGATGATCCGCTCTTCGTCCGTCCGCGCCATGCTGCAGGACGTCCTGGTCACAATGCGCGGCGACCGGTACGTCATTCCGGTGAAGCAGGAGTACCGGGCCCGCTTCGGCGGCATCGTGCACGACCAGTCCGCTTCGGGGGCGACGCTGTTCATCGAGCCGGAGCAGGTGGTGCCGCTCAACAACCGGCTTCGCGAGCTCATGCTGGAGGAGCGCCGCGAGATCGAACGGATTTTGCAAGAACTGACCGGCCGGGTGGCGGAACGGGCGGAGGAGCTCGCCGGCAACATCGAACGGCTGGCAAGGATCGACTTCGCCTTTGCCAAGGCGCTGCTGGCGGCGGACATGAAGGCGGCCCGTCCCGCCGTGAACAGCCGCGGCTTCATCCGGCTCCGGAAAGCCCGCCATCCGCTGCTCGGCAGCCGCGCCGTGCCGCTGGACGTGGAGCTCGGCGGCGCGTTCCGCACGCTGATCATCACCGGGCCGAACACGGGCGGGAAAACCGTCGCCCTGAAAACCGTCGGCCTCCTGGCGCTGATGGCCGCCTCCGGCCTGTTCGTGCCGGCGGAGGACGGCAGCGAATGCGCGGTGTTCGACGCCGTGCATGCGGACATCGGGGATGAGCAGAGCATCGAGCAAAACCTGAGCACCTTCTCGTCCCACATGACCAACATCATTTCCATCCTGGCTCGCCTGACGCCGAGCAGCCTCGTGCTGCTGGACGAATTGGGCGCCGGCACCGACCCGTCGGAAGGGTCGGCGCTGGCCATCGCCATTCTCGACCACGTGCACCGGCTCGGCTGCCGCACCGTGGCGACCACCCACTACAGCGAACTGAAAGCCTACGCCTACGAACGCGAGGGCATGATCAACGCCAGCATGGAGTTCGACGTGGAGACGCTGACGCCGACCTACCGGCTGCTCGTCGGCGTTCCCGGCCGGAGCAACGCCTTCGCCATCGCCCGGCGGCTCGGGCTGCCGGAACCGATCGTCAGCCATGCGGAGCGGATGATCGGCGAGGAGGACCGGCGCGTCGAGTCGATGATCGAGTCGCTGGAGGAAAGCCGGATCGGCGCGGAGGAGGAGCGGCGCAAAGCCGAGCGGCTGCGCGCGGAGCTGGAGGAAGCGAAGCGGCAGCTCGAGGAGGAACGCGCGGAGCTTCGCCGCCGGCGGGACGATTTGCTGGCGCAGGCGAAGCGGGAAGCGGAGGCGGCGGTGGAGCGGGCGCGCCGCGAGGCGGAGGCGGTCATCGCCGACCTGAGGCGGATGGCGCTGGAAGAAGGCGCGTCCATCAAGGAGCACCGGCTGATCGCAGCCCGCCGCCGCCTGGACGAGGCCGCCGGGCTTGCTGACGCCGGGACGGACCGGCCCGCCGGGAAGGCGCCTCCGGCCCGGGTGGAACCCGGCGACGAGGTGTTCGTGCGCAGCCTGAACCGGAAAGGGTTTGTCGTCGAAACCGGCGACGGGGAAGCCGTCGTGCAGCTCGGCATCATCAAAAATGAAAGTCGATCTGTCGGATCTGGAGCCGGTTTCCGCCCNCGCGGCGGACCGGACGGCCGCGGCGGCCGTNCGGCGCCA
>Ga0065723_102485_pt1 | contig 17146 bp, 12 predicted proteins | sample TheenrcuSG05Z960_FD_59110 | JGI IMG/M metagenome (GOLD analysis project Ga0065723, IMG submission 59110) | Thermophilic enrichment culture from UC Davis - Sample SG0.5Z960 | ecosystem: Engineered > Solid waste > Grass > Composting > Bioreactor | place: USA: University of California, Davis
TTTTTCGGCACCGCTCCGGTCGCCCCGGCCATGTCGCCGGGCGCCGCGCGGGCCAACATCATCCCGATGCACAAGAACCGCAACCTCGACGCCAACATCACCAGCATCATCCACGAGATCGGCGTTCCCGCCCACATCAAGGGCTATCAATATCTGCGCGAAGCGATCACGATGGTGTACAACAATATCGAGATCCTCGGCGCCATCACGAAAACGCTCTATCCGGCCATCGCCGAGAAGTTCAAGACGACGCCGTCCCGCGTCGAGCGCGCGATCCGGCACGCGATCGAGGTCGCCTGGACGCGCGGCAACATCGAGTCGATCTCGCATCTGTTCGGCTACACGGTGAACATGAGCAAGTCGAAGCCGACGAACAGCGAGTTTATTGCGATGGTGGACGACAAGTTGCGCATCGAACACAAGGTGTCATAAGCCTGACGAGTTGAGGAACATGGAAATCCATGCCGACAAACGTTCCCCTGTTATTGGTTGCGGCGCAACCAGTGACAGGGGATTTTTTCAGGGAAGTGCCCCGATCAGGCACGGTTCGCTTTGCCGCCGAACGTGGCGTCCGAAGCGAAACCGTACCTCCGCAGACGATCGGGAAGGATCAAACACCCAGGTAGGCTTTTTGGATGTCTTTGTTTGACCTCAGCTCCTCCGCCAACCCGCTGATCACGATTCGCCCGTTTTCGATCACGTACCCGCGATCGGCGATTTGAAGCGCCTTGCTGGCCATTTGCTCGACCAGGATGATCGTCATTTTTTCCTTTTTCAACTCATGCAGGATATCAAAGATTTCGTTCACGATAATCGGCGCGAGCCCGAGCGAAGGTTCATCCAGAAGCAGGAGTTTCGGATTGCTGATGAGCGACCTCGAGATGACCAGCATTTGCTGCTCGCCGCCGCTCATGGTGCCCGCCGCCTGGTGGATTCGTTCCTTCAGCCGGGGGAAACGGGCGAAAATCCGTTCCAGCATTTCGGAAAACTGCGCGTTGGATACCTGGCCGATGTTTTTTTTCAGCCCCATGCGCAAATTTTCATACACGGTGAGCGAGCCGAAAACCTGCCGGCCTTCGGGCACGATGGAGATGCCGAGATTGATCGTCTTGTGGGTGGGAAGCCGGGTAATGTCTTGTCCCAGATAGGTGATCGTTCCGGCGCTCGCCGTCACGTTGCCGAGAATGCAATCGAGAAGGGTTGTTTTGCCGGCGCCGTTGGAGCCGATAATGGAAACCACTTCGCCTTCCCGCACCTCGATATCGATCCCCCGGAGAGCGTGAACGCTTCCGTGATGCGCATGCAGGCCGGTAATCTTAAGCATGCACAACTTCCTCCTTGCCGAGATAAGCCTCAATCACCAGCGGATCATTCTTGACCTGTTCCGGCGTGCCTTCGGCGATTTTCTTGCCGTAGTCGACGACGGTGATGGTGTCCGAGACGCGTGAAACGAAATCCATGTGATGCTCGATCAGAATGATGGTCATTCCGGCGTCTTTCAGCTTGCGGACGACCGTTTCCAGTTCGTCGATTTCTCCGGTCGTCAATCCCGCGGCGGGTTCGTCCAGAAGCAAGAGAGACGGCCGGGTGGCAATCGCCCGCGCGATTTCCACCAGGCGCTTGTGTCCGTAGGGCAAATTGGCCGCTTTCATGTTGCGGGGTCCCCGATATCCGACCATATCGAGATACGCATGCGCCAATTCCGCGATCTCTTTCTCTTGCCGGCGTGATCCGGGGGTCCGGAACAAGGCGGAAAGAAAGCTTTGGCGTTTATAATGGCTCACCCCAACCATGACGTTTTCCAGCACGGTCATATCGTCAAACAGTCTCGTGTGCTGGAACGTGCGGGCAATGCCGTGAGCGCACATGCTTTGCGGCGACAGATCGGTGACTTTCCGTCCGGACACGTAAATCTCGCCGGATTCGGGTCGGTAGAATCCGGAGATCATATTGATGATCGTCGTTTTTCCCGCGCCGTTGGGTCCGATCAAAGCGTGGATCGTCGAGGGGCGGACATCGAAAGAAAGATCGGTGACCACTTGAAGTCCGCCGAAGTTTTTGTTGAGCGAGCGCAGGGACAAGATCGGCTCGCCGGCATTTCCGCCTGTTTTGAAACCCGGCAATTGCCCGACGGACACCGATCCGGACATTCGTTCCGGTTCCTCCGGGGACGATTTTCTTTCCCTCCAATACCGAAACGTGCCGACAATTCCTTGCGGGAAAAAGTACAACACGATCAGCATGATGCCGCCGTAAATGGCCAGCCGCAGTTTGTCCATGAAATTGAGCAATTCGGGAAGTAGGATCACAATAATGGAACCGATGATCGGACCCCACAGCGTACCAGAGCCGCCAAGGATAATGATCAGGACCAGTTGGATGGACAGAACGATGTCAAAAATGTCCGGGCTGATGAAGCTGTTGGTGTGCGCATAGATGGCTCCGCCCAGTCCCGCGAACACCGCGCTGAGAAAAAAACCGACGTATTGCAGTTTGAAACCGTTCACGCCCAAAGACTCCGCGGCGATTTTGTTTTCCTTGACCGCCACCAGATTCCTGCCCCAAACGGAGCTTCGGAAATTGTACATCAGCCAAAGGGTGACGGCGGCGATGATCACGACCATGTAATAGATTTCATTGAGTCCGAAAACGAAGTTGCCGATCCGGGGTTTTTCAATGCCCGAAATGCCGAGGGGACCGCCGGAAAACGCCCGCCAGCGAATCAGCACTTCTTCCACGACAACCCCGAACGCAATGGTAATCATCGCCAAATAAATGCCGCCGGCGCGCAATGTCGGGATCGCCAGCAAACTTCCCAAAGCAACGCTGGCGGCAATGCCGAGCAAAACCGTAATCCAGAACGGGAGTCCGAATTGGGTGTTGAAATAGGCGGAAACATAGGCGCCCGCCGCCATCAATCCGGCGTGGCCGACCGATACGACCCCCGAATATCCGATCAGGATGTTCATGCCCACGCTGATGATACAATAGACGCCGATCATGAACATCAGATTGATATAATAGGTACTCAAAAACAAGGGACTGACCAGGACGAACAGGGTAAACGGGATCGAAAGCAGCAGGGTGGGGGAAACGGTCCATTGGGAAACGGTCCATCTTCGTGCAGTCGAATTGGTTTTCACAGCGAAAACCCTCTTTCCTTTTCGCTAAACTTTCGTAACGGTTGGCTTGCCGAAAAGACCGGTCGGTTTGACGAACAAGATGGCAATGACGATCAGGTAGATGACCATCTCGCGAACTTCGGGAGAAAGGTACAAGGAAACGAGAACTTCCGCGACTCCGAGGCTGAGTCCCGCAATGACAATGCCCTTGGCGCTGTTCAATCCGCCGACGATGGCCACCGCAATGGCTTTCAACCCGAGACTGAGCCCCATGGAAACGGAAACCGCATAAATCGGAGACATCAGCCCGCCGCCGAGCCCGCCCAGGATTCCGCTGAGCGCAAAGGCGATCGCCACGACAAAGTTGCTGTTGACGCCCATCATGTTGGTGGCCAGCCGGTTGTCCGCGGTGGCCCTGAGCCACAATCCCCAATGCGATTTGAAATAGAACAGCGTCAGCAGGACAAGGAACAAAGCGACAAACGGAATGAGCAGCAATTCGCGCAAATAGATGCCGGCGCCGGCCAGGCGAACCATCCGATTGCCCACCGGAGATGTGACGAGATGTTCTTCCGGTCCCCAAATGACCAGGGCGATATCCTGCAGGATGATGCCAACGGCCAGCGTGCTCAAAATCCAGCCGACCGAATTGGGATCATCCGAAAAGCGGCGTATGGCCAAGCGTTCCGTAATGATGCCGAACAGCCCCACAACGATGCCGGCTGCGAGCAGAGCCGCAAAAAAAGGCAGATTCCATAATCTCGTCATCGTAAACATCAACATGGCGCCCAGCATGACCAGCTGTCCCTGCGACATGTTGACGGTGCCGTTCACCACAAAGGTCAGGCTGTACCCCAATGAAATCAGCGCATACAGACAGCCCACGGCCAATCCGCTGATGACCGCTTGCACGAACGTGTCCATTCAATCACACTCCGCCGAAGAAAATGAGCCGAAGAAAACGAGAAGAACGGAGGCAGGCACAACCTGCCTCCAGGACAAATCTTCCGAATGACCGTGTTACTGTTTGTCCGAACGGATCAATTCCCCGTCATGCCACACGTTCATCACGTAGGAATCCAGTTCGACCGCCTCGTGACTGTCTTTGCTGAACGGATTGTCGTAATCGCGGATGACGCCGGAATACGAGCCCACGTTCGTTTCGAGCGATTCCAGAACCGCCTGGCGATCTTTCTTTATATCGCCTGTCAGCTCCGTGTTCCTGACCGCATTGAAGAGCAGCATGGCGCCGTCAAACCCTTGGGCCGTGGGAGCGTGCATCATCGGTTTCCGGCCGTGCTTTTGGATGTATCTGTCCAGGAATTCCTTGGCCGTCTCCCGCACCTGGTCACTGGTGAAGTTGGCCGTTTGGATGACGAATACGCCTTCGGCGGCCTCTTGGGCGACTTCCCAAACCGCAGGCTGCGAAGCTCCCATTTCTCCGACAACGGGGACTTTCCAGCCGATTTTTTCCATGGCCGTGAGCACATAGCCGTTGGACGCCCCGATGCCCATCAGGTATACGGCTTCCGCTCCCGCGTCGCGTGCGCGCGTAACCTGTGCCGTCATGTCTTTGTCGTTCAGGTTGAAGCTTTCGGCGGCGACCGGTTTCAGTCCGCGTTCTTCCAATGCCTGGGTCATGGCTTCCAGCGCGCCTTGGCCGTATCCGCCGTCCTCATAGAGAATGGCCACTTTGTCCGTGTTGAAATGTCTTTTGAGGAAATCCAGCGTATATCTGGCGGTCACCACCGCGTGCATCCGTACTCCGAACGTCCACGGCATCCCGTTGAGAACGGAAGCGGGAACATTGGAGGTGACGATCATAAAAGGAATTTCTTCTTCCTTGATGATGGGCGATTGTGCCAGCATCACCGTGCTGAAGTAACCGCCAATCACGGCCAGAGCGTTTTCTTTCTGGGCAAAATCCCGGATGATGCTGACGCCTCTGGTCGGGTTGCCTTCCGTGTCGCGAACGACAAGTTCCACCGGCCGTCCGTTGATGCCGCCTTGTTCATTGATCATGTCCACGGCGACTTCCACGGCCATCAGAATGCTTTGTCCGCCTTCGGCGGCGCTTCCCGTGAGTTCCACCGAGGCGCCGATTTTGATCGGTTCGCCCGAGACGCTTCCTTGATTTCCGCCGCGTTGATTTTCACCGGCCTGATTGGCGCCGCTCTGATTTCCGCTTCCGCTGCTTCCTTGATTGCCGCTGCCTTGGTTTCCGCATGCGGCAACGAAGAGGATACTGATCGCCAGCAATGTCAAGCCGATGCTTCTTAACCGCTTTGTGGACCTCATGGCGAGTCTTAGCCTCCTTTTGATCAATGGATAAAATTGGGATCCGGATCGTTAATCCTCCAACGGCGGTCTCCGATTCGCCCACGGCATGGCCTCTTCAAACGCCGCGGCGCACCGGAAAATGTCGATTTCACGGTTCGTACCGGCCACCAGCTGCAATCCCACAGGCAGCCCTTCCTTGTTGAATCCGCAGGGAATGGAAGCGGCGGGATTTCCCGTGAGGTTGAAGGGATAAGTGTAATAAACCCACGAAACGATGTTGCGGTCGGGAAGTTCGGGCGGCACGTCCACACCCGCGTCAAAAGCGGCGACCGGAAGCGTCGGGCTCACCAAAAGGTCGTATTCCGTGAAAAACCGGCGCATTTTTTTCGCGCAGCTCGTATCTGGCGAACACTTTGCCGTAATAATCGTCCAGCTTTTGATCCAGCGCCGATTTCAGGACGTTCACCACCGCCGGATCCAGCAGTTCGGGGGTTTTGGCGAGCGGTTCTTTGAGTCTGGTTCCGACGCCGGCATAAAACTCGGCCATCCACAGATCGACGGGATCCCGCTCAAAAACCCGCTCGACCAAATCCACTTTGCAACCCAGCGTTTCAAAGATTTTTACCGCCCGTTCCGTGATTTCCAGCACTTCCCTGGTCGGCTTCGCGTAACCGAGCGTGGGACTCCAGGCAATGCGCATCCCTTTCACCGGCAGCTCGCAGGCGGCGAGATAATCGGGAACCGGCTCCGACACGCTGGCGGGATCGCGGGCGTCGAAACCGGAAATCACCTGCAAGAGCAGCGCGGCGTCACGCACCGATCTGGCCAGCGGTCCGACATGGGCCAGCGTCGGCGTGGCGCTACGACGGGAAACGACGGGGACCCGGCCGAATTGGGCCTTGATGCCGAACAACCCGCAAAGCGAAGAAGGAATCCGAATGGATCCGCCTCCGTCCGTTCCGAGCGCGAACGGCGTGATTCCGGCAGCCACCGATGTGGCCGCACCCGCGCTGGAACCCCCCGTCGTTTTGGCGGGATTCCAGGCGTTTCGGGTGATTCCCGTGAGCGGACTGTTTCCGCCGCCGGCCTTGCAGCCGAATTCCGTCGTCGTCGTTTTCCCGATAATGCACGCGCCGGCCTTTCGCACCCGTTCCACCGACGGCGCATCGATGGATACCACGTTGCCCTTGTGCGTCAGGGAGCCGAAAGTGGTGCGCGCTCCCGCCACGTGAATCAGATCCTTGACAGAGATCGGGATCCCGTGCAGCGGACCGACCGGTTCACCTTTTTGCAGGGCTTGATCCGCTTTGCGTGCGGCCTCCATGGCTTCGTCCGCCATTACGGTCACAAAGGCGTTCAAGGCAGGCTCCAGACGGTCGAGTCTGGAGAGCGTCGCCTCCATGACCTCGACCGCGGAGATTTCCTTGTCGCGCAGGCGTGCTCCGAGTTCATGTGCCGTCAGGTAAGCAATCTCACTCATGAAGAACCACCGGAGCATTATTCATCAAGAATGGCGAAGGCACGAACGGGCGAACCGCTGCCGCCCTTGAACCGCAAGGGAATTCCATAGAACATGAACTCGCCTTTGCCCACCAGTTCTTCGAGATTGACCAGCCATTCGTAGTGGGAAATGCCCCGGTCCCTGCACACCCGATGATTCGGGAAATAGCCGTTGCTGGGAAGGTCGGTCGAAGGCCCTTCCACGCCGTGCATTTTGGACCCCCTGTCCGCAAGCCAATGGGTGGCCGCAGCCGTAATTCCGGGATTGCTGACCACAACGGACGGATGGGGCCAGTGGCGGTTGTGGAAGCCCGTGCAGATCAGAACGATGTGTCCGTCGATTTTGACCCCGGCCTTCTTTTCCGCCTCCTCCAAATCTTTCACGTCGATTTCGCCGAGATCGGGAATATGCCTCAGATCCAGGCAGACCGCCTTGCCGAAAAACATGTCGAGAGGCATTTCGTCAATGGTGGCTCCATTCGGATCAAAATGGAAGAAAGCGTCAACGTGCGTCCCGACATGATCCAGCGTCGCAATGTGATTGGTGGCGAAAGAAATCGGATCGCCCTCCACGCCCAATCCCAGATCTTTGCTGTAATCGTGCGTCCACTGAGGACCGTATATCGGGCGTTGGAAAAATTTGTGCGAATGCATGTTATCCTCAAATGCCAGCGTGAGGTCAACAATTCTTTGCGCCATGCCGATCTCTCCTTGTGATCCGGTTTTGGAAATTTGACAAATTTGATGTAATTTTCACGTTTTTCACTTATTTTTTGTTGTAACTTTCCATCCTTTTTGCTAAACTACAAGCACGGGACCGGGGAAAAGGCATGAAAAACGTCCTGCCTTTCCCGTCAGGCCGCGGTAGCTTCTCGGCTTTCTCCCGGCCAAGGTGCGAAGCCGAGGGCTACTCTTCTTTTTTTCTCAAAACCGCTTGTTTTTCCGTCTATCCGCCATCACCTCCCGCATGAAAAACCATCGCAACCCCGGGAAAAAGACTCATCGGTTTTGTACCCCCGTGAATCACCTCCTTACGGACTCTTCCTGTTTCATTCCTTGAACTTTTTCCTTCATGCCCACCCGCTCAATGTAGGCCTCCAGGTCGGCAATCATCGATTCCATATGAATTCGCATCTGTCGTTCCGCTTCAACAGGGTCGCGTTTGATGATGGCATCGGCAATCAACCTGTGCTGCTCGGCGTAAAAGCGGTTCTTTTCCTTGACAATCTCCAGGATGCGAGGTTGCATTTTGGGTTCTTCGTTGAAAAGAACATCCAGGGCGGCGATGAGAAAACGCACATTGGACGCGGCGGCAACCGCACCGTGGAAACCCAGGGCGGGAGCGGTGGGATCCGCTTCGCAGTCGACGCATTGCACATGGTTCTGGATGGTCCGCTTCATGGCTTCAATATCCGCGTCACTTGCCCGCATCGCCGCCAGCCGGGCGGTTTCGCACTCGAGCAGCTTTCTCGTACGGTACAGGTCAAGCAGCTCCTGAAGATTTTGGGGGCTGAAACGCGTTCATGAGACTCCGTCTGAGTTCTTCGTTTTTTGACTTTCTCAGACAGCATATTGAGGTATTCCAACCCCTTCGGCGTAATGATGCGTCCGCCTGTTCCCGCCAGGCTGGTGTATCCTTCGGTATCCAGGTTTTTCAGGAGACGCCCGATGGTGGCGATGCTGACTTGCAAATTTCTGGATTTGAGAATGTCGCTCAAGATCCAGGAGCCGACCGGAACATTCGTTTCGCTCAAATGTTTGAGAATCAAATAGGTGGCAAGCTCTGATTTGGTGGTAAATACGTCAATTATATCCAGAAGCTGATTCGTTTCTTCGTTCGTATGGGTGTTCACGAAAGCAACGCTCCCTCAAAATCTTTCATTCACAACTCCTCTGCCGGCACCTCCTCTTCAAGGAGGAGGAGGACAGAATGGCTGTAAAAGGAACAAAGAGCATGGTCTCCGGACGGGAGAGAACTTTCGGAAAATCTCCCTGTCCTTTCCGAACGTCTTGTATGGAAGATAAACTTACATTTCAATTTTTGTATGTTCATTTATCCTGCATTATAAGTTAGGCAATTTTTAGCAAGTCAACCTATTTGGCTTGAAAAACATGTTATAAAACCTTACATCTATCATTTTTAATGTTAGAAAATATAACGCAACGTTTCTTTCCAATAATTGATCGGAAGGAGGACACCGTCCGCTTCATCATCCCCGAGCAGAGGGCATGGCACTGCTGCCCGCCGACGTGGTCTTTGTCCGGTTCTGCCCGCCGTGGATGAGGGGGGATTTTTTTCGCAACCGCGGAAGCGGGCGGGTCCGAAGAAACTTAAAAAATGAAAGGGAAATCTAAAGTTCGTTGGGTCATCAGGGCGGAAAAAAAAGGTAGTCTGAAAAGAGGGGCTGCTTTTTCCGGCGAAGAAAAGAAAGCGCTTTATTGACCTGCTCCTTTTCCAAACCATCAAGCAATTAAGGGAGGGGACACGCAAAGATGTCAGGCAAACGACAGAGATGGATGGTGTTGCTTTTGGCTGTGCTCCTGATCATTCCAGGATGGCCGGCGTCGGCGGAAACGAAAGCGTCGGTCGACATTCCGGTCATGCTCTACCACGCCGTCAAGGAAACGCCGACGAACGAGTGGACCGACGTCAGCGTCGCCGATTTCCGCAAGCAGATGAAGTATCTGTACGACCACGGCTACACCACCCTGTCTTCGGATGAATATGTGGCCATCATGGAAGGCCGGATGACAGCGCCGGAAAAACCGATTCTGCTCACCTTCGACGACGCGACGCCGGACTTCCTGACGGAAGTGGTTCCGGTGCTGGACCAGTACGGCATGAAAGCCGTCCTGTTCGTCGTCACGGACTGGATCGGCGGCGGATACAGCATGTCGGAAGAGCAGCTCCGCGAAGTGGCCAAACATCCCAACGTGAGCATCGAGAACCATTCGGCCGAGCACGACCAGGCGATGTGGCAGACCAACCAGGACGTGCTGCTCACCAGGGAAGCCGCATCGGCCAGCATCGCGAAAGCGAGCGCGTACATCAAGTCCGTTACCGGCAAAGATCCCGTTCTGTTCGCCTACCCGTACGGCGCGTTCAACGAAGCCGCCAAGGAGGCGCTGCGGGAAAACGGCTTCAAGTACGCCTTCAAGGTCGGTTACCCGAACGGAAATGACACTCTCGAACTGGGACGCCATTACGTCACCTTCCAATTCGTTACTTCGCTGGCGCAGTATGCCCAAATGATCGGCGGCGAAACGCCGGACGAAGCGGAAGAAGCCACCGTCGTCTATCATGAAACGTTTGCCGGCGGGCAGGGACAAACCGTCCAGGCCGGCGGTCCGACCATTCAGCCGGTGACGGGCAAGGTGTTCGCCGGCAACGAAGACGGCGCGGCGCTGTATATCTCCAACCGGCAAAACAACTGGGACGGCATCGATATTCCTTTCTCCTCCGCCGGCATGCAAAACGGCAAAACGTACACCATCACGGTGCGCGGCTATGTGGACGAGGGCGTGGACATCCCCGCCGGCGCCCAGGCCTGGCTGCAAAACGTGGACAGCTACGGCTGGATTGCCGGTGCGGATTTCGTCGCCGGACAGCCCTTCACCCTGACGGGCCAATATACGGTCGATACCGGCGTGGACCGCGCCATTCGCATCCAGTCCAGCGACCCCGGCAAGACCGTGCCGTTCTACGTCGGGGACATCCTCATCACGACGACGGACGCCGGAGGCGGGACGGCCGAAGAGCAGGTCCGGGATCCGGCGCTGTCCTTCGAAACGGTCACCTTTGAGGACGGGACGACCGGAGGATTTGGCGCCCGCGGCGGGGTTGAAAAGCTGACGGTCACCGATGAGGAGAACCATACCGAAGGCGGCAAGTACGCCCTCAAGGTGGAAGGCCGTCAGCAAAACTGGCAAGGCCCTTCGTTGCGCGTCGAGAAATTCATCGACCTGGGCAAGGAGTACAACATCACCGCCTGGGTGAAGCTGATTTCGCCGGGAGCGGCGGAAATCATGCTGTCCACGCAGATCGGCAATTCCAGCCCGAGCTATCAGAACATCACGAGGAAACGGGTCACCACGGCCGACGGCTGGGTCAAGCTGGAAGGCGCCTACCGTTATACGAGCGTCGGCGACGAATTCGTCACGATCTATGTGGAAACGACCGACATTCCCGATGCGTCGTTCTACATCGACGACATCAGCTTTGTCGCGACGGACTCCGGCGCCATCGAAATCGAAAAGGACCTCGCATCGATCAAAGACGTGTACAAGGACCATTTCCTGATCGGCAACGCGGTGTCCGCGGCGGACTTTGATGGCGTCCGGCTGGAGCTGCTCAAAAAGCACTTCAACGTCGTCACCGCCGAGAACGCCATGAAGCCGGAATACGTCTACAACGCCAATCGCGAGTTCGATTTCACCGCCCAGGACGCCCTTGTCGAGCGAGCGATCGCCGAAGGGTTCAATATTGTCGGGCATACGCTCGTCTGGCACCAGCAATCGCCGGAATGGCTGTGGCAACACGAGGACGGCACGCCGCTTTCCAAGGAAGAGGCGCTGCAAAACCTGCGCCGCCACATCAGGGAAACGGTGCGGCACTTCGGCGAGAAATTCGGCGACAGGATCATCTCCTGGGACGTGATCAACGAAGCCATCAACGACGGACCGGCGAACCCCGAGGATTGGCGGAGCGCCCTGCGGCAAACCGGGTGGTACAAAGCCATCGGTCCCGAGTACATCGAAGAGGCGTTCCGGGCCGCCAAGGAAGTCATCAAGGAGCTGGGCCTGAACACCAAGCTGTACTACAACGATTACAACGATGACAACCAGAGCAAGGCCACGGCCATCTATCACATGGTCAAGGAACTCAACGAAAAATATGCCGCCGCGCACAACGGCGAAAAGCTGATCGACGGCATTGGCATGCAGGGCCACTACAACCTGAGCACCAACCCGAAGAACGTGGAGCTGTCCATCGAACGCTTCGCGTCCCTGGGCGTCGAAATCAGCATTACGGAGCTGGACATCCCCGACAACCGGGACGGCCAGTTCACCGAAGAGGAAGCGATCGCCCAAGGGGTGCTGTACGCCGATTTGTTCAAGATTTTCAAAGCCCACAAAGACAGCATTGCGCGGGTCACGTTCTGGGGCCTGAACGACGCTTCCAGCTGGCGGGCCGACGGGTATCCGCTCCCGTTCGACCGCAACCTGAAGGCCAAGCCGGCTTACCATGCCATCATCGATCCGGAAAGCTTCCTCGCGGAGCATCAGCGGGTGAAACCGGAACCGCGGCGTTCCTACGCCAACTACGGCACTCCCGTCATCGACGGCGAGGAAGACGACGTGTGGTCCAAGTCGCCCGTGCTGCCCATCGACCAGTTCCAGACGGCCTGGCACGGCGCCAGCGGCACCGCCAAGGTGCTCTGGGATGAAAACAATTTGTATGTTTTGGTCCGCGTGACGGACGACGAACTGGATCGGACCTCCGCCAACCCCTGGGAGCAGGATTCCATCGAAGTGTTCCTGGACGAAGACAACGCGAAGGCGACGTACTATCAGCCGGACGACGGCCAGTACAGGGTGAGCTATGCGAATGAAGCCACCTTCAATCCCGCCGGCATCGAAGAAGGGTTCGCATCCGCCGTGCGGGTGGACGGCACGAGCTATGTGGTGGAAATGAAGATTCCGTTCAAGACGATCCGGCCGACCGCCGGCACCCGCATCGGCTTCGACGTGCAGATCAACGACGGCCGTTCCGGCAGCAGGGAGAGCATCGCCATCTGGAACGACCTGACCGGCTCCGGCTGGCAGGATCCGTCGGTATTCGGCGAACTCATGCTGATCGACGGCCCTGTCCCGACCGCCGATCTTGTGCCGCAAGCACACTGGGCGAAGACGGCGTTTGACCTGCTGTACGCCCTGGGCCTGATCGATGGAAAGAAGATCGAGCCGTCGGCGCCGGTCGGCAAGGAGGAATTCGCTTCCCTGATCGCCCGCGCCCTGGGAATCGAGGACGACGGCGCGCTGGCCGACGGCGTGCCGGAAACGGCGGACGGTTTCCTCAGCCGCGAAGGCATGATGGTCATGGTGGACCGGGCGCTGGAAGCGGCCGGAAAAAACGTGAATGCGCAGGCATCCCTCGCCGCCTTCTCCGACGCCGACGCCGTATCGGCCGAAGCGAAGGCCAGCGCGGCCAGACTCGTCGCCGCCGGCGTCATCCGCGGCACGAACGGCTATCTGGCGCCGCAGGAGCCGCTGACCAAGGCGCAGGCCGTCATGGTCGCGTTCCGGCTGCTGTGGAAATGAGCGCGAGACAATCGGATCATAAAAAGAAGCAGGCCCTGCGTTCCCTGCGGGCCTGTTTCGGTTCGTTTTCCGGATGCCGCCGTTTTCCGGCGGCATCCGGGGCGTCCCGGGTTCATCGTCAGGCTTGCGTGATGCGAAAAATCAGAAGGAGGGAGAAAGATCATGCCGGTCATCAGGGTTGGCGAGACGCCGAGAACGGCCGACGGGGGCCGGCTTCGCCTGAATCTTGCGCTGACCAAAAACGAAGTCACGCTGGTGGAGATCGTTCCCGTCCGGGGCGAAACGGCGACGTACATCGGGCTGGATGACCGCAAGATTCCTTCCTACAGATGATCGGACCGCCAGCCTTCGGGGTTCTCCCGCTGTTCCGCCAGAAGGTTCTGGAACGCGACGGAACCGGCCAGTTGCTCCAGGCTCGTGCCGGTGGCGGCCAGCCGGCCTTCCTCGACCACCAGGATCAGATCCGCGTTTTCCACCGTCGACAACCGGTGGGCGATCAGGATGGTCGTTTTGCCTTGCCGGCGGGCGTCAAGCTGCTTCATCAGCTGCCGTTCCGTTTCCAGGTCGAGCGCCGACGTGGCTTCGTCCAGCACCAGGATTTCCGGATCCCCGATGACAGCCCGGGCGACGGCGATGCGCTGCCGCTGGCCGCCGGACAGCTTGATGCCCCGTTCGCCGATCACGGTGTCGTATCCGTCCGGCAGGCTCAGGATGAAATCGTGAATCTGCGCGATTTTGCAGGCTTCCACCATGTCTTGTTCCGTCAGTCCGGGGCGGCCGAGCAGGATGTTTGTCCGGATCGTGTCCGGCAGGAGATAGGGATCCTGGAACACCACCGCCGTCCGGCCGCTCCAGTCCTCCCGGGAAATGCCGCGGAGCGGCCCGCCGTTCACCAGAATTTCCCCTTCATCGGGATCGTAAAAACGGGCCAACAGCTGGGCGATCGTCGATTTGCCGCCGCCGCTCTTGCCGATGATGGCGATCTTGCGTCCTCCCGGCAATTCCGCGGAAAATTCCCGCAGCACCGGCGGCAGGCCCGGCTCGTAGCGGAAGGCGACGCGTTCGAAACGGATCGACGACACCGGTCCGGTCAGCCGTTCGTCCGCTTCCGGCTCTTTCTCCATGTCCACGACGGATTGCATCCGGTCATGGTGGGCCAGGTTGCCGGCCACCATCGTCATCGCCTGGAAGAAGCGGAAGAACGAATCGGACAGGAGGGACGAAAACTGGAAGACGACGACAAACGTGCCGACCGACATCGTCCCCCGCATCATTTCATAACCGCCGTATACCAGCACGGCGGCGCCGACGCCCCATTTCAGGGGATCGGTCCAGCGCAGCTGCCGGTTTTCCAGCTTCCCGTGGCGGACGGCTTCCCGGAAAAACCGGTTGAAGGCCTCGTCAAACCGCTCCTCTTCCCATTTCAGGCGATGGTAGGCGATGATTTCCCGCGTCGCCGACACGCCTTCCTCGATCTGTACCAGCAGTTCGGAACGCCTTTTCGACACCTCGTGGTTGGAGGCCCGCAGCCTGGACATGAAATACCAGGTGACGGCCAGATACAGGAGGCAGAGGACGACCACCAAAACGAGCAGCACCGGACTGGCCCAGGCGAGCACGCCGATCAGCACGAGGGCGTTGAACAGCTCCTGAAAAGCCCGCGGGCTCTGCCAGCCGACGAAACTGGACCCGAAGAACAGGTCGTTCGTCATGATATGGACCAGTTGGCCGTAACGCTCGCGGGCGAAGGCGGCGACTTTCGTCCGCTCCAGGGATCGCAGCATCCGGCCGAGCAGGACGCCGGCGACCGTGAATTCTCCGGTGACTTGGTAGGTTCTCGTCAACACGAACATGATCGCATGGACCGTCCCGGCGGCCGCGAAGACGGCGACGACGGAGGGAACCCGATCATAGTTGCCCGCATAAAACACATCGTCGATCACAATTTTCTGCACGAAAATGAGGGCGTTGCTGGAAAGGGACTCCAGCATCAAAAAGAGCAGGGCCGCAAAATACGTCCGCCGCGCTTCCCAGATCAGGCGGGCAAAGTACCGGATTCCGATCATGCGCTTTCCGCTCCCTGTTCAAGCTCATAAAGAAGCCCGCGGCGGGCGATCAGCTCGTCGTAGGAACCGATTTCGGCGATCTGCCCGTCCTTGACGAACACGATGCGGTCGAAATGCTTCACGGTCGACAGCCGGTGGGCGATGGCGATGACCGTCCGGCCCGCCAGCACGTTGTCCAGCGCGCGCTGGACTTCCCATTCGCTCTTGTTGTCGAGGGCGCTCGTCGCTTCGTCGAGCAGGACGACGGCCGGCTGCTTGATGATCATGCGGGCGATCGAAATGCGCTGGCGCTGCCCGCCGGAGAGCTTGATGCCCCGTTCGCCGACGATCGTGTCGTAACCGTCCGGCAGTTCCATGATGAAATCATGGGCGTAGGCCGCCTTGGCCGCTTCGATGATTTCATCGTCGGTGGCGTCGGGTTTGCCGAACCGGATGTTTTCCCTGACGGACGAACCGAACAGATAGGTTTCCTGAAAGACGTACCCGATGGCATCGCGCAGGTCGGCCAGCGCCAGGCTGCGGATCGGGACGCCGTCCAGGCGAATCTCGCCTTCGTCCGGATCGTAGAAACGCCCGATCAGCTTCATCAGGGTCGTTTTGCCGCTGCCGCTGAAGCCGACGAAAGCCACTTTCTCGCCCGGGCGGATGTCCAAGGAGAAGTTCCGGATGACGCCCGGCCGGTCCCGGTAGCCGAAACTGACGTTGTCGAACGTGATCCGCCCTTCCACTTTTTCCAGCCGGACGGGGTGTTCCGGTTCCCGGATGCGGATCTCCCGATGCATGAACCGGTAGAGCGGTTCCGTCTGGTGGAGGACGAGCCGCTGTTCCATGAACAGGGTCACGAGCAGGGTCAGGCGGAACATGGCGTTCAAATAGAGCAGCATGAAAGCCGCGAAGCCGCCGACCGTCATCATTTCGCGGCGGACGAGATAGACGCCGATCAGGATCATGGCGGCCGCGCCCGCATAATAGGTCAGCCTGCGGAAACTTCCCCTGGCGGAGCTGTAGGCGGCGCCGGCCCGGTACATGTCGGCCCAGTGCCTGTGCGCGTTCCGCACCAGCCGGTGAAACCAATCTTGCGCGCCGAACGCCCGGAATTCCCGGAATCCGGAGACGGCTTCGAACACCTTCTGGTTGAAGGCGACCCGTCCTTCTCCGGACAACCGGCCGAAATGGGCGGCTTTTCGCTCAAAATAGGGGCCAAACAAATAATAGGCCGCGAAAGAGGGGAGGATGACCAGACTCATCCATCCGCTGATGCCGGCCATGATCCCGACGGAAACGGCGACAAAAAAGAAATTTTCCAGAATTTCCGGCAGGTACTGGCGGTATATTTTGCTGACATTCGTCACTTCCGTGTTGAACATGGCCAGCGTCTCGCCGGCGGGCTGGCGTTCGTAATGTTCGAATCCGAGCCTGCGGAGGTGCAGGAAGAGGGTTTTGACGATATCCCTGGACGCCAGCTCGCCGACGGACAGTTGGAGCATGTTGCGGACGTTTTTGGCCGCGAGCATGACGACGTGGATCAGGACAAGGACGGCGAGGAGCGTCCAGAAAAGCCCGATGTCTTTTTGCGGAATGACGTGGTCGATGATGTGCTGGATCACCTTCGGCGTCAGCGTTTCGCCGGTGACCGACAGCAGGCTGAAGATCACCAGAAGGACAATTTTCCCTTTGTGCGGTTTCAGAAACGACAGCGCCCAAAAATATGACTTTCTGGACATCCGCAAGGCTTCATCCTGGATTGCCCGATTCATGTTCATACTCCCCGGGAACGTATCATTTTTTTCCTGAATCCGTGATCGTCCGCGGATAGTTTTGGAACCTGATTCCTGAAACCGGTAATTTTAGTCTTTT
>Ga0065723_103578_pt1 | contig 17062 bp, 13 predicted proteins | sample TheenrcuSG05Z960_FD_59110 | JGI IMG/M metagenome (GOLD analysis project Ga0065723, IMG submission 59110) | Thermophilic enrichment culture from UC Davis - Sample SG0.5Z960 | ecosystem: Engineered > Solid waste > Grass > Composting > Bioreactor | place: USA: University of California, Davis
TCGTCGCGAGCCCGGCGAACGCGTCCATGTCCGCGGGCAGGCCGATCTGGTGGACCGGGACGATCGCCTTCGTGCGCGGGCCGACCGCGGCGGCCGCGGTCAGCCCGCGCGCGTACAGGTCGTCGGTCGTGAACGCGGTCGGCGTGCCGGACGCCCAGCCGAAGAAGACGAACCGGCCGCCGGCGCCGAGCAGCTCGAACGCGTCTCGCCCCACGCGCCCGCCCACGCCGTCCAGCACCAGGCTCACGGCACCATCCTCGAGCGCGTCACGCACCGCGCGCGTCCACCCGGGTTCGCTGTAGTCGACGACGACGTCGGCGCCGTCCTCGCCCGCGTGCTCCACCTTCGCGGCGCCGCCAACCGCCGCGACGACCGTCGCGCCCGCCACGCGGTGCAGGTGCTGCACGAGCAGACTCCCGACGCCGCCGGCCGCGCCGGTGACGAGGGCCACGTCGCCCCGCTCGACGCGCGCGACGTCCAGCACGCCGAGCGCTGTGCGGCCGGTCCCGATCATCGCCACCGCGACGTCGTCTCCCACGCCCTCGGGGATCACCAGCGCCGCGTCCTCGGCGCACACCGCGCGCTCGGCGTAGCCGCCGGCAGCAGGGCCGAGGTGCGCGACGACGCGCCGGCCCAGCCACCCCGGGTCCACGCCCGGCCCCACCGCGTCCACCACGCCCGCGACCTCGCGGCCGGGGACCCACGGCAGCGCCGGCAGCGGCAGCGTCGCGGGTGATTCGATGCCTGCACGGACCCACGCGTCGATCCGATGCACGCCGGCGGCCGTAACGGCGATGCGGAGCTGGCCGGCGGCCGGCTCGGGGTCCGCGACGCGCTCCAGGCGCAACACACCGGGCGGGCCGAACTCGCGCAGGACGATCGCGTGCACAGTGAGCCCCCTCTCGACGTCGTCGGCTTCAGACCACGTACGGCTGCCGCCCTCGCGCGTCACGCAGCGCGCTCGCCCACCACACCAGACGGTCCAGGAGCCGGCGCGCCGCTGCATCCGCCGCCGCGCCGTCCCGCAGCTCGCCGTCCTCGCCGAACAGGTCGTGCGCCATGTGGAAGCTGACCGTGTCGCGCAGCGTGACGGCGTGCAGCTCGGCGAACACCTGGCGCAACTGCTCCACCGCCCGCAGCCCGCCGCCGACGCCGCCGTATGAGACGAACGCCACGGGCTTCGCGAGCCAGCCGTCGTAGACCGAGTCGATGGCGAGCTTGAGGGACGCGGGGTAGCCGTGGTTGTACTCCGGCGTCACGACGACGAAGCCGTCCGCGGCCTCGATGCGCGCGGCGAGGGCGTGGACCGCCGGGTCGTCGCACTCGAACGGCGTCTGCTGCACGGGCCTGAGCGGAATGTCGCGCAGGTCGATGACGTCCAGCTCCAGGTCGTCGCGCTGCTCGGCCCGGCGCACGAACCATCGCGCCACCACCTCGCCGAACCTGCGCTCCCTCGTGCTGCCGACGATGACGGCGATGCGCAGCATGGCTTCCACCTCAACGATCGTGTGGACGGGTACCGGCGCTCGCGCTCCTCTGCGCCTCCAGCGGCCGGTGCACCATCGCCGGGACCCACGCGAGCGCGGTGAACGCGACGACCCACCAGAACGTGCGGCCGAACGCCACGGCGAGCGCGTCCGGATCCGCGCCACGGGCTCCCGCTGCCGCCGCATCGAGCTGGGCGCTCAACACCACGGCGAGGGCGGCCGTGCCGAAGGCCGCGCCGCAACGCTGGAGCACACTGGCGAGACCCGTCGCCTGGCCGATGGACTCGCGCTCCACGCCGCCGTACAGGAGCGGCATGAGCGGAACGTGGGCGACGCCGAGGCCGAAGCCGCGCGCGAGCAGCGCTGCGCCGAGCGCCGCGCCGGCCACGCCGCGGGGGGCGAGGGCAAAGGGCAGCGTGGCGACCACGGCGAACGCAGTGCCCGCGACGATCAACGGCCGCGCCGCGGCAGCGCGGTCCGCGAGCCGGCCTGCGGCCGCCATTCCGAGCGCCGTCCCGAGCGCCTGGGGAGCGAGCAGCAGCCCCGCGTCCAGCGCGTCCGCGCCGAGCACACGCTGGTAGAACAGCGGCAGCAGGAACAGCGGCGCCCACATGGCGAGCCCGGTGACGAACAGCAGCGCCGCGGCCACGGCGAACGAGCGCCGGGCGAAGAGCCGCAGGTCCAGCAACGGCGTGGCCCGGCCACGGAGCGCGTGAGCGACGAAGCCGACGAGGAGCACACCCCCGGCGAGAACCCAGGTGGAGGGCGGGAGGGCGGTCGCGGGTGCTCCCCACGCGGTGGCTGCGACCGCTCCGGTGCTCACCTCCCGCACACCTTCCGGCCGGAGGCTCGAGAGGCCGTGGACCAGCATCACCAGCGCAGGCAGCAGCAGTGCGAACCCGACGACGTCGAGCCGGGAGCTCCCGTTCCGTCGCCCGCTCGGCACCCGCCACCATCCGAGCACCGCCGCGGCGGCGCACAGAGGGGCCTGCGAGAAGAACGTCCAGCGCCAGCCCAGAGACTCGATGATCAGACCGCCGAACACCGGGCCCCGGATCATCACGAACTGCCCCGGCACGGTGAGCAGGAGCATCGCGCGCCCCACGCGCAGCGGCCCCGCGGCGGCCGCGATGATCGCCTGGACGAGCGGCAGGACCAGGCCGCCGCCGAGACCTGCGGCGATGCGGAACACGACGAGACTCCTGAGCGACCACGCCACCCCGCAGAGCGCCGAGCCGGCGGCGAACAGCGCCAGGGCGAAGGTCCACAGCGCCCGGGCGCCGAAGCGGTCCAGCCCCCAGCCGACCAGCGGGATCCCGACCGTGGTGGCGAGGAGGTAGCCGGTCACCACCCACTGCGCGTCGGTCAGGGTCCCGTCCAGGTCGGCGGCCAGCGCCTCGACCGCGACGTTCACCATCGTCGCGTCCATGAGCGCCGGGACCGCGCCGCACAGCAGGACGGCGGCGAGGGCGGCGAGCCGGCGGTCGATCCTGTCCATGGCCTAAGTAAACTATACCGTTTAGTTTTGTCAAGGGCAGTGCGGGGCGGGAGGATGTGGACCGCGGCGTGGCGGGCCGCGGCCCGGCGTCGTAATGTCCGGAACACGGCTCGACGAGAGGTGCGATGGCGGCAGGAGATCCAGCGACCCGGCCCCCGGGTCGGCGGCGGTCGGAGGCCAAACGGAGCGCGATCCTGGAGGCGGCGCGGACGCTCTTCCTGCGCGAGGGCTACGTGCGCACGAGCATGGACGCCATCGCGGCCCAGGCGGGCGTCTCCAAGCGCACGCTGTACAGCCACTTCGCGGACAAGGACCAGCTCTTCCGCGCCGTGGTCGAGGAGAGCACGGCGGAGGCGACGCGGCAGCTCATCGCCATGGCCGATCGGCACCTGGGCGGCACGGGCGACCTGGAGCAGCGGCTGAACGCGTTCGGCCGGGCGTGGGCGTCCACGGACGCGGAGTCGCGCGAGCACCAGTCGCTGGTGTTGCTGATCGTCTCCGAGGCGCGGCACTTCCCGGCGATCGTGCAGACGTGGCGCGAGCTGGGGCCGGAGGCGGTGCACCGGGCGCTGGCGGCGCACCTCGCGCGACTCGCGGAAGAAGGTCTGCTGGACATCGATGACGCCGACGAGGCGGCCCGCCACTTCGCCGCGCTGGTCACCAGCCCGGCGAGTCTGCGCTCGCTGTTCGGCGCGCTCCCGCTCGAGCAGGCCGAGGTGGAGGCGCTCGTGGCGAGCGGCGTGCGCGCGTTCCTGCGGCTGTACGGCAAGAGATCGCCGCGCTGACGGTGTTCGACGTCCTCACACTGTGGGCCGTGCAGGTTGCAGATCCGCGCTGCGTTCCGCATCCATTCCGCCATTTGCTTCGAGGATGACGCCATGCTCCGTACCGCGTTTTCCGATCCGGCGCCCCGACTGCGCCGCGCCGCCGCGTCCCGAGCCCGGGCCGCACGCGTGCTCGCTCTCCTGCTCCTCGCCGCGTGCGCCAGGCCTGCGCCGCCCGGCGAGCCGACGCCCGCGCCGGCGGCGGAGACGTGGCGCGTCGTCACCTACAACATCCACCACGGCGAGGGGCTGGACCGGCGCGTCGACCTCGAGCGGATCGCGCGGGTGCTGCGTTCGCTCGATGCCGATGTGATCGCGCTCCAGGAGGTGGACAGCGTCGTGACGCGCAGCGGCGGCGAGGACCAGGCGAAGCGGCTGGCCGAGCTGCTCGGGATGGAGCACGCGTTCGGCGCGTTCATGGACTACCAGGGCGGGCGCTACGGCATGGCGATCCTCTCCCGTTGCGCGATCCGCCGGGCGAACCCGGTGCGTCTGCCGGACGGCAACGAGCCGCGGGTCGCCCTCGCGGTCGAGCTCGATGCGCCGGGCGGCCCGGTGACCGTGGTCAACGTGCACTTCGACTGGGTCGCCGGCGATGGGTACCGCTTCGCTCAGGCGCAGCGGGTCGCGCGCTTCCTGGACTCCCTCTCCACGCCCTACATCCTCGCCGGAGACTTCAACGACCGCCCGCACACGCGCACGCTCTCCCTCTTCCGCGAACGGGCGAGGGAAGCGGCGAAGACGGGCGAGCAGCGCTTCACGTTCAGCGCGGACGACCCGAACCGCGAGATCGATTACGTGTTCGTGTCGGGCAAGGACCGCTGGAGGGTGGTGGCGGTGGACGTCGTGGAGGAGACGGTCGCGTCCGACCACTTCCCCGTCGTCGCGGAGCTGGTGCTGCGGCGGGCGGCGGCCGGGACCGGCCGGCGCGTCGCTGCTACGCCGCGAGCCGCCGATCCGACGGCGGGCCCCGTACGGGCGTGCGCGCGGTAGGCCCGGCAGGTGAACCCGCTCGATCCGGGGAGTGCATCGTGCATCGTCGACGTACTGGCTCGGTCTCCCTCTTCGCCCTCGGCCTGACCGTGCTGGCCGCGGCCGACCCGGTCCTCGCGCAGCAGGGGCAGCGCGGGCGCCCGGGCGAGGGCCGGCGGCCGGAGTTCCCGCCGCCGACGATCCTCGAGTACAAGCCGCGGTCGACGCTGGTCGTGCCCGCGCACGAGGTGCCGCGGGCGAAGTTCCCCGTGGTCGACTTCCACGGGCACCCGCCGCTGCTCGTCTCGAAGGACGTGATCGAGCGGGTCGTCGCTGCGATGGATTCGCTGAACATCCAGGTGATGGTGCAGGCGCGCGGGACGTCGGGCGAGCAGTTGAGGCGGCAGATCCAGGCGGTGCGCGAGGCGGGCTACGAGGACCGGTTCGTGTTCTTCACCACGCTGGACCTGAGCCAGGTCGGCCCGGGCTCGGGCGAGAAGCTCGCCGCGCAGCTCGAGGAGGACGTGCGCGCCGGCGCGGTCGGCGTGGGCGAGATCAACAAGAGCTTCGGGCTCACGTACCGCAAGACGGACGGCACGCGCCTGCGGCTGGATGACCCCGAGCTCGATCCGGTCTGGGAGACCGCCGCGCGCCTCGGCATCCCGGTGTTCATCCACGTCGGCGACCCGGCCGAGTTCTTCCAGCCGCTGGACTACAACAACGAGCGGTGGCTGGAGATGGCGCTGTTCCCCAACCGCCGGTTCTTCGACCGCTCGCGCTACCCGTCGTTCGAGGAGCTGATGGAGGAGCGGGACCGGCTGCTGGCGCGACACCCGAACGTCAAGTGGGTGCTCGCGCACCTCGGCTGGCACGCCAACGACCTCGCCCGCCTCGGCCGCATCTTCGATGCGATGCCCAACGTGTACGCTGAGATCGGGGCGATCCTCTACGACCTGGGCCGCCAGCCGCGGACGGCGCACAAGTTCTTCGTGAAGTACCAGGACCGGCTGCTGTTCGGCAAGGACTCGTTCCAACCGGACGAGTACCCGTACTACTGGCGCGTGCTCGAGACGGAGGACGAGTACTTCGATTACTACCGCGACTACCACGCGTTCTGGAAGCTGTACGGCATGGGCCTGCCGGACGAGGTACTGCGCAAGCTGTATCACGGCAACGCGCTGGAGCTCCTGCCCTCCATCCCGCGGGAGCCGTTCACGCAGTAGGCGGGCGCATCCGGTCGTGGGCCGAGCGAGGCCAGGGACGCGGTCTGTCGGGAGCAGCGGCGGCCGGCGCGCGGGCCAACGGATATCCCCGCGTGGCCGGCCGCGGTCTTGTGCACGCCGTTCACTCGCGGCCGTGGCGCGCGCCGCTCACTCGATGCACGACGGGACGCCGGGGGACGCAACCGTCGTCACCGAAAGGCCCCGGATGGCCGTTGCTCCGAAGTACCCGAACCCGTCGCCCGTGAGACTGGAGATCCGCTCGGTGCCCGCCGGGTTGAAGGACGCGCCGCGGAACCATCGAACGAAGTTTCGATCCGCGGCCACGACGTAGATGATCGCGCTGGACCCTTCCGGCAGTCCATCCTGGAGCGCCAGCAGGACCTCGGCGTCCTCGTCGAGCCGTTCCGCCAGCCCGACCTGGGACGGGAAGACGATCGTGGTGTCCGCGGCGGAGAGCGAGACCCCGGTCAGGAACAGGGGATCCTGGTCTATCGCGATCCCTTCCGGGGCCAGGGCGTCCGGCAGCCCGTAGATCCAGCTCTCGATGACGTAGCCCCAGGCCCCCGCGGCTCGCGTCTAGGCGAGCGCGAGCGTCGTCTGCGGAGGGAGGTAGCAGATCGGCAGCCCACGTGGTCCCTTGGCCATCCGCTCCTTGGCCGCCACCTCGAAGTCGCCGATCGTCCGTGTGGAACCGCGGATCTCCGCGCCGTCGGGAAGGGTGATCGTGAGGTCCACGTACTGGCCCGGCCGCACGTGGGCGAGCGCAGTGTTGCTCGCGTAGCACGCCGGTTCGGTGACGGGCTCGCGCGGCATCGACTCCAGACACACCGTGTGCCTCACGCGCGGGAGGTGTACGGGCTTCCCGCCCTCGGGCGTCAGCACGACCCGCGCGCTCCGTACCCGGTCCGGGTCCTTGCTGCCCTGGGTCGTGTACAGCAGGGCAGACGCGTGGACACCGGTGTCGGAGTGCTGGATCAACACCTCGGCCACGACCAGGTCGCTGGGTTCGGCGAGGGTGACCTCGGTCAGCTCGCAGCCGGCCACGGCGAGCGCGAGCGCCCACGCGAGCGCGGACCGTGTGACGCCCGACACGCGGCGACGGGGGAATCCAAGGAACTGCATCCCGGGGCCGTCCATCATCAGAAGCGGACCTCTACGCCGAGAGCGGGCAGGAGAGGGAACATCGAGAGTCCGCTCCGGATGGGCACATCGCGGTCGAACTCGTAGAAGTAGATGAGAACGTTCTTCCGGTTGTAGACGTTGAGGATGTCCAGATACGGGACGACGCGCCCCCACGAGAGATCCATTGGGCGGCGGAAGCTCAGGTCCAGGCGGTGGTAGTCGGGATAGCGCTCCGCGTTGCGCCTACCCATGACGACGCCGAAGCCGCCGGAATCCTCCGGACTGCTGGACCCCTGCCAGCGGCGGCGCGCGCCGAGGGAGAACCGTGTTGCGTACAGCGCGTGTCCCGCCACCGGCCGCGTGTAGGGGGTGCCCGTGCCGAAGTGCCACCGCAGCCCGCCCTCGATGCCGCCCGGCAGATCCCGTTGCACGACGACGTTGACGTCCAGCCGCCGGTCGAACGACGGCGGGTACGTGATCTCCGGCAGTGGCTGACGGCTCGATGTGAAATCGGGGAACGTGCGCGTCGCCTTGAGCCAGGAAACGCTGAGCCAGCCGCGGGTCCTTCCGTGCGCGCGCCGGATCATCAGGTCCGCGCCGCGCGAGAGGCCGTTGCCCGGGAGCAGGTCGTCCCCCGGGTCGTTCGGATCCTCGCCCGGATTGGTGGTCACGACGCCTTCGAACCGGCGCTCGTAGACCTCTGTCGAGACGAACCAGCCGGACGCCGGGCGCAGCTCGAAACCGAGCCGGGCCTGGTCCGAGACGACGTACGGCACGTGCGCGCCCGCGACGACCCACGTGTCCAGTCCCAGCGGCAGCTCCTCGTCCCGCACGGAGTGGAGGTACTGGGTGTAACGGCCCACGGAGAGCTTCACCGCAGCCACCTCACCCGCGATGAAGCGCTTCACCGAGAGGCGGGGTGCCACCTCGATGCTTTCCGCGCCGTCGTCCGGGCGGAACGCGTCCACGCGGATCCCGCCTTCCACGGACCAGCGGTCCCACGCACGCCAGGAGAGCTGGGCGTAGCCCGAGGCGAGCCACGCCCGCCCGGCGGAGGCGCTGAACTCCGTACCGCCCACCAGGATCCGGTTGTGGTGCTCCAGCGCGTTGGCCTCGATCCCCGACTTCAGCGTCCACGTGGACGAGAGCGGCTGCTCGAGATCCAGCGTGAGCAACGCCTGGCGGATCTCGCTGCGGAGGTCCGTGTCGTCGTAGTCGATGAAGCGGAGTCGCGTGTCGAAGGTCGAGATGCCGGCGCGAGCGTCGAGCGTGCCGCCGCCGCTGCGGGGCCGGGTCCACCGCAGTCCGCCGAGGGCGTTGCCCCAGTCCCAGTAGAACCGGAGCGGGAACTCCGACGGCCCCGAGTCGCGGAAATCCAGCACATCCCTCCCCCAGTACCCGGTGAGCAGGACCCTGTCCCCGCCGGGCGCCCACGCCTCCACGACGCCCTGCGCATCCGTCAGGTGGTACGGGAACTCCATGGCCGGGCGCAGCAGCCGGTCCAGGTGGGAACGGCGGACGGAGAACCGCCAGCGCAGGTCGCGGAAGCCGAGCCCGGACTCGAGGCCGCCCCCCACCGCCACGCGGCCGGCGAGGAGCGAGAGGCCGCCGCTCACGCCGAAGTCGCCGTCGCCGACGTCGCTCTCGATGCTCAACACCGATGAGACGCGACCGCCGAACTCCGGAGGGAATCCGCCCGAATACAGCTCGGCGCGATCAATGATGTCCGTGTTGAAGATCGAGAAGACGCCTCCCAGGTGCTGGGGGCTGAAGACAGGGATGCCGTCCAGCAGGATGAGGTTCTGGTCTGCCGATGCGCCGCGGACGTTGAACGAGGAGGTGACGTCGGAGCTCGATACCACGCCGGGGAGCGTCGCGACGGCGCGCATGGGATCCGGCTCGGCCAGGCCGGGGATGAGCTTCAGTTCGGGCTGCGTGAGCTGGTGGGCCGTGATGCCGGCCTCTTCACGAAGCGCCGCGCGACGGGCCGCCGCGAGATCCGCGCGCAACGGCTGGACCTGAACCGCTTCCGGGACGAGGACGACGTCGACCCTCGCGAGCTTCCCCGCCAGAACCTCCACGCTCTCCACGGCCGTGGAGTAGCCGATGCTCGAGACGGTGAGGACGTACTGCCCGGGCGGCACCGGGCCGAGGCTGAACCGCCCGCCCTCATCCGTGAACTCCGTTCCCACGTGCTTCCCGGCCGGCGCTCTCAACACCACGAACGCGGCGGCCACCGGCCTGCCCTCGGCGGTGCGCACGGTTCCGTAGACGTTCGGCCGTTCCTGCGCGGCGGCGTCGCCAGGCGCCGCGGCACGCGCGAGCGACCACGCGATCAGGGCAGCCGCGCGAATGCAGGCACGACGATGCCCGATCCTGCTCTCCATGGCATCAGCGCCTCGGCCGGAACGTATTGTCCCAGCGAAACGAGTCTGGAGCACCCGGTGGCGGCGGACGGCGGCCATCATTCCGGCGCCAACGGTCGCCTCAACGGCTCCGGGGATCCCGCGCGCAACGCCCGCAAGACAGCCATGCGCCGGGGACACCTGTGGCGCGTGACGTGACGTGGCTTGTGCTGGGGCGGCACTGCCGGCGTGGATGCGTCCTTCCGGGGAGATCCGGGGAGGATCCCTGCATGCTGCCTGGGCCTTCCGAACTCTCTTCCACCGCGGTACCGCATGCTAAAGCCCGCGGGACGGCCCTGTCAACCGCGGGCTCGCTCGTGGCGGGGGATTCTCCCCCGCCCCGTGGTCCCCCAGCCCAAACGCCGGTGCCCCGCGTGTGCCAGGCGCCGGTCGGCCCGGGAGGTTCGGGGCGGATTCCGGCTCGCCTCGGGCCCCGTCAGGTCCCCGGCCGCTGGCGCATCACCGCCTCGATCTCCTCGATCTCCCGCGGCGCCCGCGAGATCCACTCAACGCCCGTCGCGGTGACGATGTAGTCGTCCTCGATGCGGACGCCGATGTTCGCGTAACGCTCGACCGCGGGGCGCACGGCGGCGATGAACGCGCGGTTCTTCGGCGTGTCCGGCAGCATGTCGAGCAGGTGGGTGCCGATGTACAGGCCCGGCTCGATCGTGATGACCTCGCCTTCCTGGAACACCCCCGTCGGGGAGTACGAATGGCCGCCCACGTCGTGCACCTCGAGCCCGATGCCGTGACCCAGGCCGTGCGCCATGTAGAGGAACGCCTGCGTGCAGCGGAGATTCGGACGCGAGCAGTCGCCGCCCCACGGGGGATCGAACGTGGCGTCCGGCGACTCGATCAGGCCGAGCTCCGCGAGCCGCCTGGCGAGGATCTCGCGGACCACCCTGTTGCTGTTGGCGACCGGTGCCCCGGCCCGGACCTCGCGCTCCGCGGCCGCCTGCGCCTCCCGCACGATCTGGTAGATCGTGCGCTGCTCCGGCGTGAACGTGCCGCTCACCGGGATCGTGCGCGTGACGTCCGCCGCGTATCCCTGGTACAGCGCGCCGACATCCATGACGACGACGTCGCCCGCCTGCATCTCGCGGTTGTTCGCGCGGTAGTGGTAGCTCGTCGAGTTGGGGCCGGAGCCGATGATCGAGTGGAACGAGGGACCTTCCGCGCCGCCGCGCCGGAAGGTGAACTCGATGATCGTCTGCAGCTCCGCCTCGTTCATTCCCGGCCGCACCGATCGCATTGCCTCCTCCAGCGCGGCCACCGTGATGTCCACCGCCTTGCGGAGCAACGCGATCTCCGCCGGGCTCTTCACCACGCGCAACGCGTCGATGTGTGGGTGGGCGTCCCGGACCTCCACGTTGGGGAGCGCGTCGCGCAGGAGCTCGATGAACCTGCGTCCGCGCGTCAGCGAGTCGGTGCGCGCGTAGTCCCGCGAAGCGAAGTCCCATACCGAGTAGACCGGCAGCCCGGCGGCGACGAGGGTATCCAGCGTCGGGCGCAGTGCGTCCAGCGTGCGGACGCCCAGCCCCAGCCGCGCGAGCGTCTCGGCCGAGTCCGGCGGGAAGCCGTCGTAGAGCTGCATGCGCGGGTCCCGCGCCGGCACGTACAGCATTGCGTACGACGGCCGCCCGTCACGGGCGACCATGAGGAACGCGGCGTCGGGCTCCTGGAAGCCGGTCAGGTAGTTGAACGCCGGGAGCTGACGGTAGCTGGCCGCGTCGTTCATCGGCTGCGTCGCGCCGAACGCGAGGACCACGCCGGTGCCGATCCGCTCCGCCAGCGCTGCACGGCGCGCGGCGTACTCGGACGCGGGGATCTGCGCGGCGCACGGCGCCGCGATGCTCAGCAGCAGGAGCGCGGTACGCACTCGGCGACCCAACATTGGCTTCGACTCCATTGTGGACGGGGACGTTGACCCAATCCCGGCGCGCCGCACCGCGCCACGCAAGCGCCGGGGGCGCCTCACGGCAGGCTGGCCGCCGGGCCGAACGCGTCCGCGAACGTCGGCGTGGACCGCAGGATCGCCAGCTCCTCCTCCGTCATGTCCACCTGCGTGTTCTCGAAGAGCGGCGTCGAGAGGTAGCGCTCGCCCGTGTCGGGCAGCATGCAGAGGATGGTGGATCCCGCCGGCGCCTCCTCGGCGACCTGCATGGCCGCAGCGAAGGTCGCGCCGGCCGAGATGCCGACGAGGATCCCTTCCTCGCGGGCCAGGCGCCGGCTCCACTCCATCGCAGCCACAGACGGGACCGTGACCACACGGTCCACCAGGCCGGCCTCCACCGCATCGCCCGCGAGCTTCGGGATGAAGTCCGGGCTCCATCCCTGGATCGGGTGCGGCTTCCACGCCGGATGGCGCGCGGCCGGCGAGCCATCCGGGTTCCGCTCCTGCGGCACGCCGCTCGAGACCAGCGGGGCATCCGCGGGCTCGGCGAGCACGACCTTCGTCTCCGGCCGCTCGGCGGCGAGCACCCGCGCCACGCCTTTCAGCGTTCCGCCCGTGCCGAAGCCGGTGACGAAGTAGTCGAGCCGCTGCCCCGCGAAATCCGCCAGGATCTCTCGAGCGGTGGTGCGTGAGTGGATGTCCGCGTTCGCTTCGTTCTCGAACTGCCGCGGCAGGAACCAGCCGTGCACCTCCGCGAGCTCGACCGCCTTCTTCACCATTCCCGTCCCGCCCGCCGCCGCCGGGGTGAGCACGACCTTGGCGCCCAGGAACCGCATCAGCCGGCGCCGCTCCACGCTGAACGTCTCCGTCATGGTGACGACGAGCGGGTAGCCCTTCGCCGCGCACACCACGGCCAGGCCGATGCCGGTGTTGCCGCTCGTCGCTTCGACGACGGTCTGTCCCGGCTTCAACCGGCCCGACCGTTCAGCGTCCTCGATCACGCCGAGCGCCAGACGGTCCTTCACCGAGCCGCCCGGGTTGAACGCCTCGACCTTGACGTACAGCTCGATCCCCGGCGGAGCGAGCCGATTGATCCGGACCACCGGTGTGTTGCCGATCGCGTCGACGATGCTCGCGTACCGTGCCATGCGCCCCACCCTGGTCTGCGGAATCGGGAGCGCGGCACGCACGGAGCATGCCGCCTCCCCCCGCCTGGGCGGTACGCTCGGCGGCCGTTCCGGGTTCCGATCGGGGTGAGGGGCGAGCCCCGCGCACGCCTCGTGCGTGCGCTCGTGTCCCTGCTATTGCTCCATCATCCGCCGCGCCGAATCCGCCAGCGCGTTGTGCCGCTCGATCACCTCCTTGCACGCGGCCCAGCTCGCCCGGAGCGAGTCGGCACGCGCCTGCCAGCCCGCGGCGGCCACGTTGTAGCTGTCGAACGCGGCCAGGTAGCTCGAGTAACTGTCCGCGGGGACACCGGCAGGGTGGAGTGATTCGTAGCCGCGAACGGCATCGTGCAACGAGTCCACGTGGGCGTTGTATGCGCGGAAACTCGCCTCGGCCTCGGCGAGGGCCGCCGTACAGGAGTCGGCGAGCGCGCGTGCCCGGATCAGGTCGTTGCGCAGTTGCACGCTGAGAGCCGGCGGCCGTTGTCGCCGCACCTCGGACGCGATGAACATGGCGACCAGGAGCACGAGCGTGGGAAGAAGCAGCCGAAAGAAGCGGCGGAAGGATCCCGGAAGCTCCAAGTCACTCGCCCCGTACGTTTCGCGTGCCGGCGTGGCGTCGGGAAGGCCACGGCCCCGGAATCCGGTCGGCAAGACGCGCGCCCGATCTCCCCTCCCCAGCCGCGGCGCCGGCTGCGCGGCACGGGGACGAACGCGCGGCAGCCCGTCGGTCGGGCCGAGCCGTGCCCCGGCCCCCGAGGTCATGGGCCGGAACCACGCCACGCGGCGCGCTCGTTCGAGCTCTGGACCCCGGCCCTACATAGCGGGCGCCGCCGCTGGCGTCAAGCCGCGCGGCCACGCGAGCGTCGATGGGCCCGGGGGCGCCGTGCGACGATTCCCGCACGGCGCCCCGGAACACGGCTCAACGCCGGCGCTTCGGCCAGGGCCGGCCGCGATCCCGGTCCCAATACGCCTTGAACGAGAGGCCTATGTTGCGCGCCACCCGCTCACGGAGCGCCGGGTCTGCGGACAGCGCGCGCGGGTCGAAGAAGAGCCCGTCGCGCCCCACGAACCACCGGTTCACGTCAACGGAGAGCGTCACCTCCACCGGCCCGGTGACGCCGTTCTCGTCTTCCTCGATCACGAGCGGCTCGTCGAACTCCAGCTCGATGTTCAGGAAGACGTCGAACGCCTGCGGGCCCGTGCCCGGGTCATACGTGCCGCGCACACGGATGCTCGCGTTGCGCGGCCAATCCGGGTGCTCCTCCCGGAACGCCCGATGCGCGGGCGTGCGGTCGTTGGGCCGGTCGATCTCCAGCCCCAGCTTCCGGTAGCTCCCCGCCGGCGCCTCGCCCTCCAGCAAACGGATCGAGCCGCCATCCAGCGGCAGGTCCACGAGGACCGGCCCCGCCTCGAACACCCGACCCTTACGGCCGCGCTGCCTCTCCCGGTGACGGGAGCAATCGTCGTCGTCATCGCTCCAGCACCACACGAGGGCGGACGCGCCACCGTGTTCACCGTTCCCACCACTCCTGCCCTTCCCGCGCACGGCCTCCAGCTCGATCTCCTCGAACACGAGCTGCACCTGCTGGATGTCCAGCGTCCGGCCCGCATCATCCGTGACGGGCACGACGGAGAACGCCGCTCCCGACTCGCCCGGCGCGGGAACACGGACCGAGAGCCGCAGGTTGCCCTCGATGCGGTCCTCCACCCCGGTCGAGTCCGAGCACGCCGCGGCCGCGAACAACGACAGCACGACCCACGCGGCCGCCCGACGCCGACGGTACGCATCCATGTCGAGACCCTCCTGCGCGGTCCTGGGGAGAGGCGACGCCTCACTGGGGCTGGCCGCAGGGAACGGGCAAGGGTGCCGGGCGCAGACCGATCAATACCATCCAAGCCGTTGCATCTCAATGCATTACCGCGCGCACACCGGCCTCACGACGGCTCGAGGAAGGCTGGTCCTGCGGCACAGGCCCGTGCGCTGTAACGGAACTGGACCCCTTCCCGCGCTGGACGGCGGCGCCTGAGCACCGAAGCGCGACGGGTTCCGCTTTCCATCCCACTCGCCATCTTCGCCGAGGGTCGCACGTACCTGTTCCGCCACCCATCGCCGCCGGAGGGGTTCACTCCGGTCGCGGGGGCGGCGCCGCACGTCCTGGCGTTCGAGGGCCGTCATCCAGCCATGGTGGCCGACACCAGCATCGAGATCGGCGGCGTGACGACGGCCGCGCTGCTCGCGGACGGCGGCCCCGGCGGGCCGTCCGGCGTGCGGGAGCTGGCCGCTGTGGCGCTCCACGAGGCGTTCCACGTCTTCCAGCGTGCGAGGCGCCCGGGCTGGGTGGGCAACGAGGCCGACCTGCTGCTCTACCCGGTGACCGATGCCGGGCTGCTCGGGCTGCGGCGGCGCGAGTCCGCCGCTCTGCGTCGCGCGCTCGCGGCGGCGGATGAAGCCGACGCGGCGTGCTGGGCGCGGGTGGCACTGGAAGCCCGCCGCGAGCGCTTCGCCGCGATGGACTCCGCGTTCTCTGCCTACGAGCGGCTCACCGAGCTGAACGAGGGGCTCGCCACGTACGTCCAGCGCCGCGCCGCGGGTCGCACGACGGTCGATATTCCCGAGACGGAATTTCCGCCCGCTGCCGCGCGTAACCGCAGCTACGCCATCGGCCCGGCGCTCGCGTTCCTGCTCGACCGGTTCCGCCCGGGCTGGCATGCAGCGCTCGAGGAAGACGACGCGCAACATCTCGACGCGCTGCTCGAGGCCGCTCTCGACGGACGCACGAGCGACGCCGGGCGCTGCGGCTTCGGAGCCGACGAGGCGGCGGTGTTGGAACGCGCCGCGAAGGACGACGCGGCCGCGGTGGTCGCGCGGCGCGCGGAGCGCCGGCGGGCGTTCGACGCGCGCGAGGGCTGGCGCATCGTCATCGAGGCGGCGAGCGGCCGGCGGCTCTGGCCGCAGGGCTTCGCCCCCCTCAACGTCGAGCACGTGGAAGGCGGCCTGCTGCACACGCGGTTCCTGCGCCTCGGCAACGAGGCGGCGGAGCTGAGCTTGATCGCTGAAGCGGGTGCGGACGTCGAGGCTCTGACCGAGGCCGCCGGCGCACACCCGCTCTTCAACGGCGTCGGGCGCGTGACCGTCGCGGGGATCGCCGATCGGCCGGATGTGCAGCGCGACGGCGCGCGCACCAGCCTGCGTGCATCCGGGTTCTCGGGAAGCTTCCGTGATGCGGACGTGGAGGTGCGGGGGCGGGTGACCGTGGTCCGGTTGAGGTGAGGCGACCGAGCGCTGCGCTCATTCTCTGCCCGCGCTCACGCCCCCCGGCAGCTCGATCCTGAAGCGCGTCCCCTGCCCCACCGCGCTCTCCACCTCGATGCGGCCGCCCAGGTCGCTGACCAGCCGGCGGACGATGGAGAGGCCTAGGCCCGTGCCGCCCGGCTTCGTGGTGTAGAAGTCCTCGAAGATGCGCGCCCGTTGCGCCTCGTCCATGCCGCGGCCGGTGTCCGCGACCTCGATCACCACGCGCGGGCCGTCCTCGCCTCGCTCGACGCGCGTCGCGACGAGCACGCGGCCGCCGTCGTCGTCCAGACTCTCGAGCGCGTTCACGACCAGGTTCTCGAGGATGCGCCGGAGCGCGACGGGGTCGCCGAGCACGGGCGGGACCGAGGGCGCGAGGTCCGTGGCGACGACGGCCCGCGCACCGCTCGCTCCCATGGCCCGCGCCGCAGCGTCGCTGGCGACCGCGCGCGCAACGGCGTTCACGTCGCACGGCTTGCGCACCGGCTCGGGGGAGAGACGCGCGTAATTCGCGGCGAGCGAGTGCAGGTATTCGATGCCCGCGTCCAGCGTGCGCTGCCGTTCGAGGAAGACGCGCGGCAGCTCGTCCGGCCGCTCGCGCGCGAGCTCGGCGAGGTGGGCCACGACGTTGCGGATGGGGATGAGGCCGTTGCGGACGTCGTGGTTGACCTGCCGCGCGATCTCGCCGACCGTCGCACGCCGCTCCGCCTCGCGCAGCCGCGCCGCGCTCGCCCGCAGCCGCTGCATCATCGCGTCGAGCACGCGGGCGAGGGCGCCGATCTCGCGGTGGTACGCGGGCCCCTCGGGCCCGAGCTCGGCCATGCCGCCGAGCACGGCCACGTGGCGCCTCGCCGGCAGCGTGGCGAGGTTCTTCAGGGCCGCGCGCATGGAGATCGGGTTGGCGTTGTAACAGTCGTTCACGAGCGCGATGTCGCCCGGGAGCTGAAGCCGCTCGCCCCGCAGGCGCGAGAAGGATATGGACGCCGCCCGCGGCACCATGGCGGCCGGCTCGGCGCCGAGCGCGACCCCGATCGCGACCGCAGCGAGCGCGTTGGTGAGGTTGTGCTCCTCGGTGAAGGGCAGCTCGAAGCGCGCCTCGCCGGCGGGCGTGACGATCAGCGCCACGGTCGCGCCTTCCCTGCGCTCCACCTCGCGCGCGAACACGTCGCCGCCCGG
>Ga0065723_100774_pt1 | contig 17033 bp, 14 predicted proteins | sample TheenrcuSG05Z960_FD_59110 | JGI IMG/M metagenome (GOLD analysis project Ga0065723, IMG submission 59110) | Thermophilic enrichment culture from UC Davis - Sample SG0.5Z960 | ecosystem: Engineered > Solid waste > Grass > Composting > Bioreactor | place: USA: University of California, Davis
GCCAAGCGGTAAGGCAACGGACTTTGACTCCGTCATTCCCAGGTTCGAATCCTGGATCCCCAGCCATTCGCGTGCGGACGTGGCTCAGTGGTAGAGCATCGCCTTGCCAAGGCGAGGGTCGCGGGTTCGAGTCCCGTCGTCCGCTCCATCCTCAACCTTTCATACTTTCCTTTTTTCGCAGCGCGTGCCCTTAGCTCAGCTGGATAGAGCGTTTGACTACGAATCAAAAGGTCGGGAGTTCGAGTCTCTCAGGGCACGCCATTCTTTTCGGCAAAAACGGGACGTAGCTCAGCTTGGCAGAGCACCTGGTTTGGGACCAGGGGGTCGCATGTTCGAATCATGTCGTCCCGACCACGCATAAAGGAACGCGGGTGTAGTTTAGTGGTAAAACCACAGCCTTCCAAGCTGTTGTCGTGGGTTCGATTCCCATCACCCGCTCCATGGGCAATATCCCTTGCGACGCAAGGGTTTTTTCTTTTTTTGGCCGCAGGGCAAGGCGGGGCGCTGATTATCAACGTAGCAGTCATCTGATAAACGTTATAACAGCAGAGACATATTTCGACAAAGTTCGAGCGGAAGTGGCAAGTCGGAGGCACAAGGGGATGCTGCAATTATCGCGGAAACAGGAAACGTTCATCGTTCAACGGGATTTGCAACGGATGACGCGCATTTTTGTAGCCGTTTGCATAGCGCTGATCATCGTGCTGTCCGCCGTATCGTTCGCTTTTATGCCCGCAAATGCCATTCTTCCCCGGATCATCATCGCCGCCGGATTCGCGGGTTCAATTTTCGCCGCTTTGGCCTTTTACTTTTATCTCAACCGCAATGTCTTCCCGGTTTTGCGGATTATGGAGACGCACCGGGAGGAGGCGGCGGAAGCGGCGGACGACGCCGCCCGGAGGGACGGGCCGGCGGAATCCGATGACGGCGGCGGGATTGTTCGGATCGTACAGGAACGGATGTCGGACATCCATCAAAGGGTGGACCAAAATGGATCCCATTTTCAGCAAGGAAACGTCGGACGCTTTCGCCGCGATGCACAAATCGCTGGAAGACGCGGGATGCGTGGCCATTGCGTTCCTCGACGGGAAGACGGCGGCCATGAAGCTGCAGTCGCAGAAACATCAGGACCGTTCGGGCACGCAAAAGCTGGTTGTCACGCACCTTAAGGACGAAGCGGAGGCGTTGGCGTGGCTTGAGCAAGAATTCGGCATCTGACCGTCCGGCGGCGGCAACCTTTGCCATGAGTCGGCAGACTCGGCGCCATCCGCCGCAGGCTGCGATCCAACCCGGTGGTGCGGGGTTTTCGACCCGGCGCTTCCGGGTTGGTTGTTTTTTTGCGGAAAAAGACGTTGACATTTTTGAAACGGGAAGGTAATATTTTGAAAACAATACATACTTAACAAATCGGGATAGTGAAAATTGGGGTTCGACCGGATCACCGGAGGCCTCCTTCTCCCCGTTTTGCATCCGGAAGCGAGGCGGGGAAAGGAGGTGTTTGTTTCCTGTTCCGATTGCGGGAAGGGAGATGCCAGATGGCCGATATTGTCCTTGTGAACGGAAGTCCGAACGCGGCTTCCCGGCTCACCGGAATCGTGAGCCACGTGAGGCGGCGGCTGGAGTTGAACGGGCACGCCACGGACGTGATCCAGGTGGCGGACCTGCCCCTCCATGACCTGGCGTTTGGCCGTTCCGACAAGCCGGNGATCCGGGAAGCCGTNGNNAAGGTGGAGCNCGCGGACGCCGTCGTGTTTGCCAGCCCGNTCTACAAGGCGTCCTACACGGGGTTGCTGAAAGCTGTTTCTGGACGTGCTGCCGCAGCAAATNNTGGCGGACAAATGGGTGGCCCCCGTGTTCATCGGCGGCACNATCGCCCATNTGCTGNCGNTGGAGTTCGCNTTCAAGCCGGTGGCCGCGGCGCTGGGCGCACGGCGGTTCGCGCCGGCGGTTTACGCCGTCGATCAGCAGGTGATGCGTTCGGAACGGAACGGGGAGATGCATTACGAACTGGATAAGGAGTTAAAGACGCGGCTTGACGCGATGATTGTCGAGTTGGAAAAAGAACTGGGGGTGAAAGGCCGTGCGCGGAGCGGGGCGTGAGCCGCCGACCTCGACGCCCTGACGCGCACCGGGATGCAGCGGCTTATCGGGAGGCCGTGATGTGATTTTGTTCACAGGTAATCCTCCCTTCGAGGTTTATGATGAAAATGGAACCGGCATCACCACTGTCGGCATCGTCGGGCGATGAAGGAAAACCGCAAAAAGGGAGGATGAACCGGATGAACAACACGATTGTGGTGGCCGTCGACGGATCCGAGTACGCACGGGAGGCTCTGCGCCACGCGATCCGGTGGGGGAAGCCCCTCGGGGCGGAGCTGGTTCTGGTCAACGTGCAGCCGGATTACGACACGCCCAATATCCGCCGGTTTATCAGCGAAAGTCTCATCAGGGAATATCAGCAGGACATGGCGGACCGAGTGCTCCAGCCCGCTTTGGAGACGGTTCGGACGGAGGAACCCTTCATCCCAGTGACCGCCGTCATGCGCGTCGGTTCGCCGGGCGTGGAAATCTGCAATGAAGCCAAAGAGCGCGGCGCCATGGCGATCTTCATGGGCAGCCGCGGCATGGGGCCGATCCGCGGAGCGATTCTGGGCAGCGTAAGCTACTCCGTGCTGCACAATGCGCCCTGCCCCGTGACGATCGTCTCCTGACCGTATGCCGGACCGGCTTCCCGCATAAGGCGGCTGCCAGGAAAACGCGTCGGCCGGCATCCTCGCGCGTTACGTCCCGCATTCCCGCGGAGGGGTGCGGGACATTTTTTTGCACGTGCGGCCCGGGCGGGACATATGCATGAAGACAAAGATGATCCCTCGGGGCGGGTGGAAGCATGAATCCGGAAAAAGACGTCTTTGAAGGGCTGCCGGTGTGGGTGGATTCGGAGCTGACCGGTGTCGTGCTGGCCTGCTGGTGCCTGGGATTCGCGCTGAAAAGAACGCCGTTTGTACCGGACTGGACGATCGTCTATGCGGTCACGGCCCTGGCGGTGGTGCTGGTGGGGATCGGGGAAGGCTGGTCCGTCCGGTCGGCGGTCCGGGGCATCCTGTGCGGGGCGCTTGCGGTGTACGGGCACCAACTGGTCAAGCAGACCAGATCCCGGGACTAAGGGCCGCTACTCCAGCAGCCCGAGCGCACGGTAGTCGTGGAGGCCGACCACGCCGTCGACGGGCAGCCCGTTTTGCCGTTCGAAAGCCTTCATCGCCTGCTCGGTGACGGGGCCGAAACGTCCGTTGCACTCCCCTTGGAAAAATCCCGCCGCGCGCAGCCGGTTCTGGATAAGCAACACGTCTCCCCCGGCGTCGCCCTTGGCCAGGCGGCGGGGATCCCGGTGCGGTTCGCCGAGCACGTGCCCGAGGATGATCACTTTGGTGCCGATGCCGACGCGTTCATACAGGTCTTCCACGTCCCGGTTGCGCATGCGGATGCAGCCGTGGCTTGCCTCGGTTCCGATCAGGTGCGGCTTGTTGGTCCCGTGGATGCCGTACGTTCCCCAGGGGACATTCAGTCCGAGCCACCGCGTGCCGAAGCCGGAACCCCAATTTTTGGATTTGCTCACGACGCGGAATTCCCCGACGGGCGTCGGCGTGTCTGGTTTGCCCGGGGCGATTTTGTAGGTCTTGTACGGCAGATCTCCGATGTACAGCGTAAGCTCCCTGGAGCGCGGGTTCACCACGATGGAGGTGTCCTGGCCGCCGGCCGGCCACGGTTTCTCCACCGGCGGAGCCGGTTTTCCGGAAGGGATGGAAGGAATCATCCCGTCGGTTCCGCCGGGACCGGACGCGGGCAGCCACGCCAGTAAAGGGAGCAGGAGGAAGAGGGCGGTTTTCATGGCGCGGTACCGTTCCTTTTCTGGTCTGTCGCTGCAGGGTCTTTTCCGGGGATGCCACCAGATACCGTTGCTCGGAAAACGCAAAAATATGCGGGTAAAAGCCTAACCTTTCGGGGTTCAGATGTCAGCGGCTGTATGATATGATGAAATGTGTCACTCTGCGGCTCAAGAGAGGTGGAATCATGTCCGAACCGGCAACTGCCGAACGGTCCTTGTCCAATCATTTGCTCAGACGCGACGTGCGATTTCTCGGGAACATTCTCGGGGAAGTCCTGCAGCATCAGGGAGGCAGGGGATTGCTCGACCGGGTGGAGAAAATCCGGGAAATGAGCAAGGAACTGCGCGCTGCGTATTCGCCCGAACTTTTCCAGGAATTCATCACCACGATCAAGGGATTGACACCGGATATCCGGCATCAGGTCATCCGGGCATTTGCGATATATTTCCAGCTCGTCAACATCGCCGAGCAGAACCACCGCATCCGCCGCAAGCGGGATTACGAGCGGGCGTCGGGCGACACCGTCCAGCCGGGATCCATCGAAAGCGCCGTGCGCGACCTGAAGGAGCGGAATCTGACGGTCCAGGAAGTGGATCAACTTCTGCATTCCATCAGCCTGGAACTGGTCATGACCGCCCACCCGACGGAGGCGACGCGCCGGGCGGTGCTGGACATTCACAAGCGGATCGCGGACGACGTAATGGAATTCGACAACCCGATGCTCACCTACCGGGAACGGGAAAGGCTGCGCGAGAAGCTGCTCAACGAGGTGCTGACGCTTTGGCAGACGGACGAGCTGCGCCTGCGCCGGCCGATGGTGATCGACGAGGTGCGGTACGGGCTGTACTATTTTGAAGAAACCCTGTTCGACGTGATCCCGGAGGTCTATGAAGAACTGGAGCGATGCCTGGCCAAATATTATCCCGAGCGGAAATGGCATGTGCCCATTTGTCTCCGGTTCGGTTCCTGGATCGGCGGCGACCGGGACGGCAATCCCGCGGTGACCCCCGAGGTCACCTACAAGACGCTGCAGCTGCAGCGCGCCCTTGTCCTGCAGAAATATGAACAGCTTCTCAGGAAACTGATGCGGCACCTCAGTTTCAGCGCCACGATCGTGAACATCACCGACGAGCTGCGCGAGTCCATCGAGCGGGATCGCCAGAACGTCAAGCTGACCACGGTGGAGCCGTGGACCAACGAAAACGAGCCGTATCGGATGAAGCTGACGTACATGCTGCAAAAACTCCACAACATGCAAAACGAATCGTTGCGGGAAACGGACCAGGCCTACCGCCGGGCGGTGGAGCTTCTGGCCGACCTGCAGGTGATCGACCGCAGCCTTCGCCATCATTTCGCCGATTTTGTCGCCGACACGCATCTGAAGAAGCTCATCCGTCAGGTGGAGCTGTTCGGGTTCCATCTGATGACTCTGGATGTTCGCCAGCACAGCAAGGAACACGAGAAGGCGATGGCGGAAATCCTGAAGGCGGCGGGCATCACCGATCGGTATTCGGAGCTGTCCGAGCGGGAGAAGGTCGAGCTTTTGCACGGCCTTCTGGGCGATCCCCGGCCGCTGTTGCACGAAGAGGCGGACCTGTCCGAACAGGCCCGGGAATGTCTGGAGGTGTTCCGGACGATCCGCCGGGCGCAGCGGGAGTTCGGTCCGGCTTGCATCAGAAGCTACCTCATCAGCATGACCCAAGGCGTCAGCGATCTGCTTGAGGTGATGGTGTTCGCCAAAGAGACGGGGCTGTACTACCGCCACGCCAACGGACGGGTCCAGTGCACCCTGCAGCCGGTGCCGCTGTTTGAGACCATTGAGGACCTGCACGCCGCTCCCGGCATCCTGCGGGATTTGTTCGCCCTGCCGCTGTACCGCGAGGCGTTGTCCGTGATGGGCGACGTGCACGAAGTGATGCTGGGCTATTCCGACAGCAACAAAGACGGCGGCATGATCACCGCCAACTGGGAACTGCGTGTGGCGCTCAACGAGCTGACGAGGACGGCGGATGAATTCGGCGTGAAGCTGAAATTTTTCCACGGCCGCGGCGGAGCCCTCGGGCGCGGCGGCATGCCGCTCAACCGGAGCATCCTGGCCCAACCGCCGCACACCCTCGGCGGGGGCATCAAGATCACCGAACAAGGCGAAGTGCTGTCATCCCGCTATTCGATGAAGGGCATCGCCTACCGCAGCCTGGAGCAGGCGATGAGTTCGCTGATCACGGCTGCCTACCTGAGACGCCACGCGGACCGGGAAATCGCGGCGGAGCAGCAATGGGAAGAGACGATGCGGATCATTTCGCAGACGGCGTTTGAGAAGTACCAGGATCTGGTCTTCCGCGATCCCGACTTCCTGACGTTTTTCCGGGAATCGACGCCGCTTCGGGAAATCGGGGAGCTCAACATCGGCTCGCGTCCGGCTTCGCGCGGCAACAGCGAGCGGTTTGAAGATCTGCGGGCAATCCCGTGGGTGTTCGCTTGGACCCAGAGCCGTTATCTGCTGCCCGCCTGGTACGCCGCCGGGACGGCTTTCCGGACCTATGTGGGGAACGACCCCGCGAAGCTGGAGCAACTTCGGAAGATGTATCGGGAATACTACTTTTTCCAGACGCTGGTGGACAGCCTGCAGATGGCGCTGGCCAAGGCGGATCTGGTCATCGCCCGAAACTACGCGGGCATGATCAAGGACGAGAAGGTGCGTAACCGGATTTTCGCGAAGATCGAGGAAGAATACAACCTGACGAAGGAAATGATCCTGCTCATCACCCGACAGGAAAACATCCTCGACAACGTGCCGGTGATCCGCGAATCGATCCGGCTGCGCAACCCGTATGTCGATCCCCTGAGTTACCTGCAGGTGCAACTTCTCACCGAGCTCAGGGCACTGCGGGCGCAGGGCCGGGACGATCCGGAACTGTTGCGCGAAGTCCAGCTGACGATCAACGGCATCGCCGCAGGCTTGCGGAATACGGGCTGATGCGTCTGTCAGGAAGCGTCTGCTGGGAACGGAGGAATCAGTGGGAGCGGAGGAATCGAGTTGAAGCCGATCGAAACCCGGCTGGCGCTCCTCGCCCGCAAGGGGGACAGCAGGGCGTTTGCCGAACTTGTCCATCTGTATGGGGACAAGCTGTATCAGCTGGCCTACCGGATGACGGGAAATCGGCAGGATGCGGAAGATGTCGTCCAGGAGACGTTCCTGAGGGTTTATCGGAACCTGGACCGATACGACGAAAACCTGAAATTTTCCACCTGGATTTACCGGATTGCGTCTAATCTGTGCATCGACCGGCTGCGCAAACGGCGGATCGTCTACTCGCTGGACGCCGCCGGCGCCGAACGCGAAGACCTGGACGGGTACTCGGCGTTGCCGGCGGACGAACGCACGCCGGAGCACGAGGTGGTGCTGACGGAAACGCAGCGGGCGGTCCGCCAGGCCATTGAAACGCTTCCCGTGAAGTACCGTGCGGTGATGATGCTCCGGTACCTGCAGGATCTGTCCTTGCAGGAAATCGCGGAAGTGCTGGAATTGCCCGTGACCACCGTGAAGACCCGGGTGCACCGCGCCCGGGAATACCTGAGGCGCAAGGTCGGTCACCTGTTCGGACCTTAGGAGCGGGTGTCTGAAGGCTGGCGGCGGAAGGCGGTGAAAGGTCATTCGCGGCCGGGTTTTTCCGAAACCCGGCTGCGCATCCCCACGTATTACGTATAAAGAGACAAAGCCGTTGCGGCGATGAGCAACGAAGGTGGCTAGCGCCGCGGAAAGGGAAGGCTGAACATGGACTGCCGAATGGCCGTGCGAGTCATGCACGAGTATCTGGATAGAGAGCTGACGCGCGATCGTTTGGCGGAACTGGAGACGCATCTTCGCGGGTGTCCGTTTTGCCGGAACCGGCTCGAAGTCCTGACCGGCACCGAAGCGCTGATCCGTTCCGCCTGTGTGGGACGGGACGCCCTTCCTCCGGCGGATCTGGCGGACCGCATCATGCGGTCGCTCCCGGCGCCGCCGCGGCCCAGGAAATGGGCAAGATGGGTGCGCAGGCATCCCGCCATCACCGCCGCCTGCTTCTTCGCGCTGATGATGCTGGGCAGCTGGCTGGCGTCGTGGAACCAGGATGACCGGCTGCGGGTGGAAGCCGGACCCGACGCGGATCGGCTGGTCATCGAAGGCCGTACGGTGATCGTGCCCGCGGGGCAGAAGGTCTCCGGGGATCTCGTCGTCGCCAACGGCACTGTCCGGGTCGACGGCGAGGTGGAAGGCAACATCACCGTGATCGACGGCCATGTCCTGCTTGCGTCCTCCGCCCAGATCGCCGGGAAGATTCAGGAAATCGACCGTGCCGTCGACTGGCTGTTTTTCCGGATCCATGCCTGGCTGAATGACCTCATGGGCAGCCGGTAACCGTGGTCCGATAGCGGTGCGGGCGGCTGTACAAGCGGTTGGATATCGGCAGCGAGATTTGCCCCGCCTGCCGGCGCCGATGGCGGCTGTGCCGTAACGTTTCTTGCGGTGCGCCGGGCGGCCAAGCCTTAAGAAGCCGGCGCGTTTGCCGGCGAAAGCATGCGTCTGGCGAACCTCCCCCGTGCCGGAGGGAGGTTTTTTTGCAAGATTCTCCGCCATTCGCGGAAAAACGAGGATCCTGACGAAAAATAAAAAGGATTTTGACGGACCCGAAGAGAAATCCTTACAAAGGAAAGCCGGAGATACGCGGCCGAACGGGACGCGGGAACAGGGGGGCGCGTCTTGAACTACTTCGAGTCGCTGACGTGGGTCGATGCGGTCAAAGACGCGGCGGACATCCTCATCGTCAGCTTTCTGATTTATAAAGTGATGCAACTCATTCGGGGAACGCGCGCCGTTCCGCTCATCAAAGGCATCTTGCTGCTCGTTGTCACATGGGCGCTCAGCACCTGGCTGAACCTCTATACCCTCCGATGGCTGATGAATCAAATTTTCACCTTCGGGATTGTCACCATCCTCATCATCTTCCAGCCCGAGCTTCGCCGCGCCCTGGAACAGCTGGGAAGAGGCCGCCTGTTCAGCCGCACGTTCCATTCGGAAGACAGAGACGTCCAGGTATGGATCCACGAGGTCATTAAGGCAGTTAATTATTTAGCCCGCAGAAAAATAGGGGCGTTAATTGTTTTCGAGCGGGAAACCGGTCTCAGCGATTATACCGACACCGGCATCAAGATGGAGTCCCATCTCAGCGCGGAACTTCTCATCAACGTGTTCATACCGAACACCCCGCTGCACGACGGAGCGGTCATCATCCGCGGTCCCCAGGTCGTGGCGGCGGGTTGTTATCTGCCTCTATCCGAAAATCCTTTCATCAGCAAGGAGCTGGGCACCCGGCACCGCGCCGGCATCGGCGTGACCGAAGTGTCCGACGCCGTCAGCATCATCGTGTCGGAAGAGACCGGCGCGGTATCCCTCGCCATCGGCGGACAGCTCGTGCACGACATTCAGGAAGAATCCCTCATTTCCAAGCTTTTCGAGGAGCTCCGTCCGGCGGTAAAAGCGCGCGGCGTGGACTGGAAACGGTTCTGGAAACGGGAGGAAGGTGAGCGCGGTGGATAAATGGCTCAGCCATCCGACCGTCATGAAAGTGATGGCCCTGGCGCTCGGCATCCTGCTGTGGGCGATCGTCCACTTCAATCCGGACAATCCGCCCAGCCAGGTCGCCTCCCTTATCGAGATCGATACCATCCGCTCGGTGCCGGTCACGCCCGTCGGCTTGGACGAACAGCGTTTTGTCCTGGTTGACATGCAGCCGAAATCGATTGATCTGACGGTGCGCGGGACCCGCGCGGAAATTCTGGCCGCCCGGCCGGACGATTTCCGCCTGAGTGCCGATCTCAGCGAGGTGGAGGCGGGAACGCACACCATACCGGTCAAGATCGACGAAATGCCGCGCGGGTTGCAGTTGGTGCAGCTCAACCCCGGTGCCGTCGTCGTCACGGTGGAGATGCTCCAGACCCGGGAGTTCGAAGTCGAGCTGGAAATCCGCGGCGAGCCGGCGGAAGGTTACCGGGTCGGAACGCCGATTCTGTATCCGTCGAATCGCGCCTACGTCACCCTGCCGGCGGAGGAACTCGAACGCGTCGTACGGGTGGGCGCCGTGCTGGAGATCGACGGGGCGTCGGAGACGATCCGCGGCCGGGTCGTGCGGCTTGCCGCCTACGACGCGGAAGGCAACGTCCTGGAAGGGGCGATCATCACACCGCCCGAACTGGAAGCGGAAATTCCGATTACGTTGCCGTCCAAGACGGTGCCGCTGCAGATCCGATATATCGGGACGCCTCCGGACGGCCTGGCCGTCGTTTCGCTGGAACCGGACATTCAGCAGGCGACCGTTTTCGGTCCTCAGGAAGAGCTGAACCGGCTCGACGTGCTGCAGGTGGACGTCGATCTTTCGGCGCTCCGAAAATCGGGTCCTTTCGAAGTGCCGCTGGAAGCCGGACAGCGATTTGCGGTTTCGCCGAACAAGGTGGTGTTTCGGGCGGAAGTCGCTCCGGCGGAAACCCGCTGGATCGAGGACGTGCCCATCATCTGGAACGGGCTGGGCGACGGTTTGCGGGTGGTGCCGCGGGAGCCTCCGGGCGACCGGATCGGCATCCAGGTCAGCGGAGCGCCGGAGCTGCTCAACCGCCTCCAGCCGGGCGACGTGACGGTGACCGCGGACCTGAGCGGGCGCGGGCCCGGCGTCCACACCGTGACGTTGACCGTGAGCCTCCCGCGGTTCGTCACGCGGACGGACGGCGTCACCAGCGTCACGGTGGAGATCGTTTCCAGGGAAACCGCGGCCGCCGCGGAACCGGGAGAGGAGTTGCCAACCGAAGAAGAGCAGGGCGAAGAGAACCCGTCCGACGGCGGACCGGCGGGCGAGGAGCCTCCGGCATCTTCCCTTGCCCGGCATTCCGGTTCGGCCGGATGAGCGGGGTCGGACCGGATGGCCCGCCGGCCGGTTTTTTCGGTTGAGAGCGAGTCGGACCGTTTCCTGTGCCGGTAGAACCGACCGCCCGTGCAAGCGGAAACGGCCGGTTGTGCGAGCCGGGACAGTAGCCCGTTCTCCGGGTGCGTCATAGGATGAAATCCACAAGAAAGAAGCATCAAGATTCAGGAAGGATCGGGGAGAGACACCGCTTATGGGGAAATATTTCGGAACGGACGGGGTGCGCGGCATCGCCAACCGCGAGCTCACTCCGGAACTGGCCCTGCGCCTTGGCCGTTGCGGCGGCATGGTGCTGACGGGAGGAACTGCAAGGCCGAAGGTGGCGATCGGCCGCGACACGCGCATCTCCGGCGCCATGCTGGAAAGCGCGCTGACCGCGGGGCTGTTGTCCATCGGCGCCGACGTGGTGCGGCTCGGCGTGGTCACGACGCCCGCGGTGGCGTATCTGACCCGCCGAGATGGGCGTTTGTACGCGGGCGGTCATGATTTCGGTCGGTCCCACAACCCGGTGGAGGACAACGGGATCAAATTTTTCGGCGGGGACGGCTTCAAGCTGCCGGACGAAAAGGAGGCGGAAATCGAACGGCTGCTGGACGCGCCCGCAGACGCGCTGCCGCGGCCGGAAGGCGCCGGCGTCGGCACGGTGCGGGACGATCCGGAGGCCAAATTCCGTTACCTGGAACACTTGAAATCCACGGTGTCGGGATCGTTCGCCGGGCTTCGGATCGCGCTCGACTGCGCCAACGGCGCCGCTTCCGAACTGGCCCCCCGGGTGTTCCGCGATCTGGGGGCGGAAGTGACCGCCATCGGCGCGAAGCCGGACGGGTTGAACATCAACGCCGGAGTGGGCTCCACCCATCCCGAGGCGCTGGCGGCGAAGGTGAAGGAGACGGGCGCCGACATCGGATTGGCGTTCGACGGGGACGCCGACCGCCTGATCGCTGTGGACGAAACCGGGGAAATCGTCGACGGCGACTACGTGCTGTGCATTTGCGGCGACGCCATGAAACGGGCGGGGCGGCTCAAGCGCGACACCGTGGTGGCGACGGTCATGAGCAATCTCGGCTTTTTCCGGGCGGCGGAAGAGCTCGGCCTGCGAACCGTGCAGACGGCCGTCGGCGACCGCTACGTCATGGAAGAAATGGTGCGCGGCGGCTACAACCTGGGCGGGGAACAGTCCGGCCACGTAATTTTTCTCGATTACAGCACGACGGGCGACGGCCTCCTGACCGCCCTGCAGCTGGTTGACACGATGATCGCCTCCGGCAAAAAGCTCAGTGAACTGAAGACGATCATGCGGAAATATCCGCAGGTGCTGGTCAACGTGCGCGTCCGGGACAAATCCGGATTTACCGGCAACGCGGCCATCAAGGAGGCCATTGCGGCGGCGGAGGCCGCCCTGGGCAGTGCGGGGCGCGTGCTGGTGCGGCCGTCCGGCACGGAGGCGCTCATTCGCGTCATGGCGGAAGGCCCGGACAAAAGCGAGATCGAGCGCCACGCGGAAGCGATCGCCGGGGTGATCCGCCGGGAGCTGGGCTGAAGCGCGCGGGCGAAAGCCGTGATCCGGGCCGCCGCGCACTTGAGGATGACGGGAGCCGGCCCGGCGGGTCCATGCGGAAGCCGGGAACCGCTCTGTGACGACCAGACGATTGCCCAGACGATTGCCGTCTGGCGGGATCAGATCGGAATTGCGACTTAAATGCACTTATTTTTTCGTTTTCATGGGCGGTCGGACAAAACAGCGACATTTGTGCATTTATTTTCAGGCCGATTGCTTGAGATCGCACAGATTTTTCCAATCTAATTGTACAAAATGCAATTATTTTCCCGTGGCCTCCGTTTTCATGAAAAAATAAAGGCACTTTTGTCGTTGTTGGCGGTGCGGGGGGGGGGGCCAGTGCCGCGGGAAACCCGACGCGGCGGATGCGGCGTCGGTTGCGATATTCCTGCTTGGGCGCATATGATTAAGGATATAGATTTCAGAAAAGAAAGCGAGGGGAGAAGGGAATACGGCTTTCAAGCGCCTGAACTTGCCGGATTCCCGGGAGGACGGCAGCGGCGAGGCCGAGGCCTGACCGGTTTGTCCGGACGGGCACAAACGGCCGCCGCGGCCCGAACGGTTGCGGCAAGTTGACGAGGTGGAGGTGTTCGGAGTTTTCGGCGGGGACCTCCCGGCCCGGATCGGGGCCGTCAAACCGGAAGACAAAACGCGCGGGCGACCGCGCGGCCAATATTCCGGTACGATCGCGGCAGGCAAGGCCGAAGCGTCCGGAAAGCCGGCATCGGGCAAGCCCGATGGGCTGCATGCCTGAGAGTTCCGATGATGTCGGCGTTCTTTCCGGGCTTGTTTTATCTCGAGAACGGTGCGAGTTTACTAAGATGGGCCAACCCCTGCGGGAGCTTGCAAGGCGGACCGTTGCCATGGACTCTGGCAGCCTTATTCTCCGGGCAGGAACGCCCATCGGAAGGTGAATGCTGAAAATGTGCGGAATTGTGGGATATATCGGATATCGCGATTCACAGCCGATTTTGCTGGAAGGGCTCAAGAAACTGGAGTACCGCGGGTACGATTCGGCCGGCGTGGCCGTTTTCACCGAGCGCGGGCTGGAGATCCGCAAGACGGTGGGGCGGCTTTCCAACCTGGAAGCGCGCCTGAATGAGCAGCCGCTGCGCGGCACCGTCGGCATCGGGCACACCCGTTGGGCGACCCACGGCAAGCCGTCGGAGACGAATTCGCACCCGCACACGGACAATTCGTTCAAAGTGTCCGTCGTGCACAACGGCATCATCGAAAATTATCTGGAACTGAAAGAGGAGCTGATGCTGAAAGGGCATCGCTTCCAGTCGGAAACCGACACCGAGGTCATCTCCCACCTGATCGCCGCGGAATACGACGGCGACATCGTTCTGGCGGTGCGCAAGGCGGTCCGCAAGATGCGCGGGGCGTTCGCCATCGCGGTGCTGACGGAGTACGAACCCGACCGTCTGGTCGCCGTGCGCCTCGCCAGCCCGCTGATCATCGGCGTCGGCGAAGGGGAAATGTTCGTCGCTTCGGATATCCCCGCCANTCTTGGAGGTACACGCGGGACGGTGTACATCCTGAACGACGGGGAAATGGCCGCCATCACCCGTGACGGCGTGGACCTGATGACCGTCGAAGGCAACCCGATCGCCAAGGAAAAATTCCACGTCGACTGGGATCTGATGACGGCGGAAAAAGCCGGCTTCGAGCATTTCATGCTGAAGGAAATCCACGAACAGCCCAAGGCGTACCGCGACACGATGCGGGGGCGCATCAACGCGGACGGGCGATCCGTGGTGTTTCCGGATCTGAACCTCACGCCGGAGCGGCTACGGGACATCCGCCGGGTGCACATCGTCGCCTGCGGCACCGCGCTGCACGCCGGCATGGTCGGCAAGCAGGTGATCGAGCGCCTGGTCCGCGTCCCGACCGAGACGGATTTCGCGTCCGAATACCGGTACCGGTCGCCGATCATCACGCCGGACACCCTCGTCATCGTCGTCAGCCAGTCCGGCGAAACGGCGGACACGCTGGCCGCCCTGCGGGAAGCGAAACGGTGCGGCGCCCCCGTGCTGGCCATCACGAACGTCATTGGCAGTTCGGTGGCGCGGGAGGCGGACGACGTCATCATCACGCAGGCCGGCCCCGAAATCGCGGTGGCGTCCACCAAGGCGTACACGTCGCAACTCATCGCGTTCTACCTGCTCGGCCTGTACTGGGCGAAGGCCCTGGGTACGCTGCCGGATGAGGAGATCGCCGACATTCTGACGGCGATGCAGGAGCTTCCGGAGCAGGCGGAGCGCATCCTGGCGCAGAGCGATGAGATCAAGTCGCTCGCCGAGTCGATCGCGCGCCATCAGAACCTGTTCTTCATCGGTCGCGGCCTGGACTTCGCCGTAGCCTTGGAAGGGTCGCTCAAGCTGAAGGAAATTTCCTACATCCACTCGGAGGCCTACGCCGCCGGCGAATTGAAGCACGGCACGCTGGCCCTGATCGAAGAAGGCGTGCCGGTTATCGCGCTGATGACGCAGGAGGAGCTGTACGAAAAAACGCTGAGCAACGTCAAGGAAGCGAAGGCGCGTGGCGCCCACGTGATCGGGATCGTAAGCGAAGGGCTCGACACGGAAGCGGCCAAGTCGGTGGACCGGCTGTTTGTGGTGCCTCGCACGCTGCCGCTTCTGGCGCCGGCGCTGTCGGTGGTGCCGCTGCAGCTGCTCGCCTATTACGCCGCCGCAACCCTCGGCCATGACGTCGACAAGCCGCGCAACCTGGCCAAGAGCGTGACGGTGGAGTAGGGCGGGGGATAATAAAACCTGTTGTTGTAGACAGCTAATAAATCCCGTCTTGGGAAAATAAAAACTGTCCAGGAACAATAAAAAATGTCCAAGAAGCCGAGCGGTGTTAGGGTTCTTACCCGATCGCCTGTTCGGCTTTCTCTTATTTGAGCAGGTACAGGGGATAGGGGACAGGAAAAGATATTGATTTATCAAGCAGTTTCCCAATATACCCCCTCCCGCTATGTTCCGATTGAGCTTCTCCATTTGTTCACTCAAATGATTTCCCTGGACATTTCCCAACGTTCCATTTCCCTCATCCCTTCCCTCTAACCACCTAATTTCTTCCAATTGGACGGACACTTTTTATTTTCCTGGTTTTTTGTTCCAACTGGTTCCTCAAATGCCTGAAAACCCTTGCGGTTCTAGGGAAGAGAGGGTTTGAGGGGGGAGAGGAGGGATGGACATGAATTATTGTCTCTTGACATAGTAGGGAAATGAAAATGGGATCATCGCGTTCTTACGGTTTGTTACTTAAAGGGGGCAGGCGAAAGGAAAATCATTTTTTGATGTGATTTGATCAGGAAATTCGGGACTTATCCTATGCTTTGAACTTTATGATATACAAAATCAATATTCGTTTGATGTTAAACAAAGCAATATAGGTCAAAAAAAATCATGGTTTCTTCTGTTATCTTATTTGTAAGGAGGTGTAAGGAGGCCTATGAAATGAGCTACAGTCCCATTATTCAAAAAACGATTGAATATATAGAGACTAATTTGCATGAAGAATTATCTTTAGAAAACATTGCTCAGTTTGCTGGTTTTTCGAAGTACCATTTTCATCGTATTTTTCAAAAAGAAGTTGGTGTGACTGTATCTGAATATGTTCGATATCGAAGAATTGCTAATTCAGCCAACATGCTGCTTTATACGGATAAAAAGATAATAGATATTGCTTTCTATTATCGCTTTGAAACACAAGAATCATTTACCCGTTCGTTTAAGAAATATTATCAATTACCGCCAGGACAATACCGCAAAATCATGGGTAAATTAACTTTACAAAGGGAGGATGTCATGTTGAAAAACGAACAATTGAAAGGATGGAAATTAAGCGGAAGTCACCCGTTTAATTATAAAATGGGAATTGACAGAGAAATCTTTCACAAGGGGAAAGCATCTGGATTCTTAAAGGCTGTTACTGTCCAATCTCAAGCTGAATTTGCCACAATGATGCAACAATTTAAGGCAGAAAAGTATCTTGGTAAAAGGATAAAACTTTCTGGGTTTATAAAATCAAAAGGTGTTGATGGATTCTGTGGGTTTTGGATGCGAGTGGATGATGCACTTGGGGATGTGTTGCAATTTGATAATATGAGTGACCGCCCGATTGTAGGAGATACTGAATGGAATCATTACTATATCGTTTTAGATGTTCCTAAAAATAGTGCAGTCATATCTTTTGGTGTTTTACTTTCGGGGAAAGGGCAAGTATGGATTGATGAACTTAAATTTGAGGAAGTGGATGAGCGTACACCAACAACAAATATTGATTTTACAGTTGACCTTTTAGACGAGCCTACCAATTTATCTTTTGAAGAGTGGGAGTAGATGATATTTATCCCCGTAAAATATATCCGTCCAGGAAAAAATGTCCAAGAAGCCGAGCAGGGGCAGGGTTTTGCCTGGGTCCATGCTGGGCTTTTCTTCGTTTGAAAGGAGTACTCACTGTCTCCTTTTCGCCTGATTTCTTTCAAATTAGCGGACATGATTTATTTTCCCTTAACATAGCAGGGAAATCAAACATGATGAAAGCATGGTTCGGATAGTGTGAACGCTGTGAAAAACGGTGATAAAATCCCCAAAAGAAACGGTTGAAAATTCCCCACCCTTATCA
>Ga0065723_100200_pt1 | contig 16894 bp, 14 predicted proteins | sample TheenrcuSG05Z960_FD_59110 | JGI IMG/M metagenome (GOLD analysis project Ga0065723, IMG submission 59110) | Thermophilic enrichment culture from UC Davis - Sample SG0.5Z960 | ecosystem: Engineered > Solid waste > Grass > Composting > Bioreactor | place: USA: University of California, Davis
GCGCTCGTGCTCGGGCCCGGCCGCTACACGCTGCACTACCGCACGGACGACTCGCACGCCTACGGCGACTGGCGCAACGGACAGCCCGAGCATCCCGAACGCTGGGGCGTGACGCTCTTCGTGCTTGCGCCCGGACTGGAGGCGTTGCAGGTGGCGACCGAGGCGGCCCCGTCGGCATCCGAAAGCCCGCCGACCACGACCGTCGCGCCGCTGCCTGCCGGTCGGGTGCTCGTCGATCTGACCCGCGTCGGCAACAACGAACATCGCGTTCAGGCGTTTACTTTAGACCGGCCCACGCGGCTGCGCATCCGGGCGGTGGGCGAACTGTCGATCAGCGGGCGGTACGATTACGGCTGGATCGAACGCGCCGGCACGGGCGAGATCGTCTGGGAAATGACCTGGGAACACACGCGCCCGGCTGGCGGTGATGCCCGTAACCGGCGGGCCGACACGACGCTGACGCTGCCGCCCGGCTCCTACGCGGCGCATTTTCGGACCGATTTTTCACATGCCTATGGACAGTTCGAATATCCGGCACCCGATGAACCCGAAGCCTGGGGACTCCGAATTGAGCGTCTCGATCAGTGAACCCACGATCGAGGTGGTGCTGCCCGTGCCCGAGGCGCTCCACGATCCGCTGGTCATTCAGCTCGACGCGCTGGGTTTTGAGGCATTCTGGGAAGAACCCGATCACCTGAAAGCCTACATGCCGGCCTCCCAGTGGCGGGCAGCCGTCCGGGAAGCCGTGCGCGACCTGCTGCGTCGTCAGGGACTGCCCGACGAGATCGAGGTGCGTACGATCGAGCCGGAAAACTGGAACGCCCGCTGGGAGTCGCAACTGCAGCCCATCGCGGTCGGACCGTTTCTGATCAAGCCGAGCTGGCATGCCGTGCCCGAGGCCTACGCCACGCACATCGTGCTGGAGATCGATCCGAAAATGAGCTTCGGCACCGGCTACCACGAAAGTACGCGTCTGCTGCTGCAGATGCTGCCCGACTGCGTGGAACCGGGCGCCCGGGTGCTCGACGCCGGCACCGGAACGGGCATTCTGACCATTGCCGCGCTGAAGCTGGGGGCCGGCTCGGCCATTGCGTTCGACATCGACCCCTGGGCGGCCGAAAATGCGCAGGAAAACTTCGCCCGCAACGGCGTGGCCGACCGCGTCGAGTTCCGACAGGGATCCATCGAGGTGGTGCCCGAGCGCGACTTCGATCTGATTCTGGCCAACATTCACCGGCGCGTCCTCTGTGACCTGCTGCCGGCCTTTCGGGAAAAGGTGCGTCCCACCGGCTACGTGCTGCTTTCGGGCCTGCTGCGCGAGGAGCGCGAGCTGATGCTGGAGGCGGCGGCTGCGCACGATCTGGAGCCCATCCACGAGGCGACGGAGAACGCCTGGTGGGCCGTCATGCTGAAACGAACGGTCTGAAACCGTGCGGCTGGCCGCGATCGACCTGGGCACCAATACGGCCCTGCTGCTCATCGCCGAGGTGGCCGACGGGCGGCTGCAACCCCGCTACGAGGCCGAGCGGTTCGTGCGGCTGGGGGAAGGACTGGAACGCACCGGCACGATCGGTCCGGCCGCGCTGGAGCGACTCCGTCGCACGCTGGAAGTCTATCGCGAAGCGCTCCGGGCCCATGCCGTCGAAGCCTGCGTCGTGGCGGCCACCAGTGCCACGCGCGAAGCCCGCAACGCGCAGGCTGTGGCCGAAGTGGTGCGCGAAGTGCTGGGCGTCGAGCTCGAAGTGATCTCCGGCGAGGAGGAAGCCCGGTGGAGTCTGGCCGGCGCGCTGGCCGCCCCCGGCCTGCCCGAAGGTCCCTGCCTGGCCGTGGACATCGGCGGCGGCTCGACCGAGCTGGTGGCGGGCACGCGCCGGCCTGATGGCACCGTCACCGTCACGTTCGCCCGGAGCCTGCCGCTCGGTACGGTGCGCCTGACCGAACGCTGCTTTGCGGCGATGCCGCCCCCGCCTGCGGCCGTGGCCGAAGCGCAGCGTCAGATCCGGGAAACGCTGGCCGCACTCACCCCGCCGCCCGTGCCGGTGCTGGTGGGGGTGGCCGGTACCTGCGTGTCGCTGGCGGCGCTGGAGGCGCGCCGCTTTCCGCTCCGGGCGCCGGTTGCATTGACGCGCGCTGCGGTGGCCGCCTGGCGCGACCGATTGCTGCGGATGCCGACCGAAGCCGTGCGGGCGCTCTGGCCCGAACTGCTGGCCGGCCGGGCCGATGTGTTGCCGATGGGCGCGCTGCTGCTGCACGAGGTCATGGCATGGGGCGGCTGGAAGGTCTGCCACGTCAGCCCTTTCGGGCTGCGGCACGGACTGATCCTTCGCCATCTGGCCCGTCGCTGAAACGGAACAATTCGGGCAGGCTGCGGTCCCAACTCGCGCCACCCTGAACAAGCCAGAACCCTCAGCGCCATGCCCACCCCTCAGGAAGTGCTGCGTGTGCTCGCGCGCGTCGTCGAGCCGGAGCGCGGCCGCGACATCGTGCGCCTCAAAATGGTGCGCAACCTGCGTGTGGAAGACGGCCGCGTTTCGTTTACGCTGGTCTTCAAACGGCCCGATACCGACTTCGCCCGTCAGGCACCCGAGCAGTGCCGGAAGTTGCTGCAGGAAGCCTTCGGGTCAGAACTGGAGGTGCAGGTCGACACCGACACCGAGATGATCGGCCTGGAGGTGCAGGGCGGTGGCCCCATGCCGTCGGTGCAACCCGAAGGCGTGCTGAACTTCATCGCGGTGGCCTCCGGCAAGGGCGGCGTGGGCAAAAGCACGGTGGCCGTCAACCTGGCCGTGGCGCTGGCGCAGCAGGGCTATGACGTGGGCCTGCTCGACGCCGACATCTACGGGCCGTCGGTGCCCACCATGTTCGGCGTGCGCGACGAAAAGCCGCGCGTCAACGAGCAGCGCAAGATCGTTCCGCTGGTGCGGCACAACGTGCGTCTGCTCTCGATGGGCTTCATCGTCGATCCCGAGCAGGCCGTCATCTGGCGCGGTCCCATGGTGGCCAAGGCGCTGCGTCAGTTTCTGGGCGAGGCCGACTGGGGCGAACTCGACTTCCTGATCCTCGACCTGCCGCCGGGTACGGGCGACGTGCCGCTGACCATCGTGCAGTCCATCGCGTTGACCGGCGCCGTCATCGTCTCGACGCCGCAGCCGGTGGCGCTGGCCGACGCCCGCAAGGGCGTGGCCATGTTCCGCAACGTGCAGGTGCCCGTACTGGGCATTGTCGAAAACATGGCCTACTTCTCGCCGCCGGATCTGCCCGACCGCAAATACTACATCTTCGGGCGCGGGGGCGCTCGCCGGCTGGCCGAGGAGCTGGACGTGCCCTTCCTGGGCGAAATCCCCATCGAAGAAGCCGTGCGCGAGGGTGGCGACCTCGGCAAACCGATCGTGCTGGCCGAACCCGAAAGCGCCTCGGCCAAGGCGTTCTACCGGCTGGCCGAGCAGGTGGTCGAACAGGTCAACCTGCGCAACGCCGAGCAGCCCCCGACGCAGCGGGTCGAGATCCTCTATCGCTAAACCGGCAACAATTCGTCGGCTAAGGGGTTTTTCTGACAGCACCAGACGCAACTGTGCGCATCATGGCCGATACGAAAACCACCCACACGACCGGACCGCTGGCGCCCGACGACCCGGAACTCCATCGCCGCATCGAAGAGGCGCTCGATATGATCCGCCCCTATCTGATGACCGACGGCGGATCGGTACGGCTGCTGAACGTGACCGAAGACTACGTGGTCGAACTGGAACTGCTGGGCGCCTGCGGCACCTGTCCCATGAGCCTGATGACGCTTCGCGCCGGGATCGAACAGGTGCTCAAGCGGGCCGTTCCCGAGATCACCCGCGTCGAAGCCGTTCAGGCGACCAGTTGAACCATGGCGCTGCCTTGAACGAAGGCCCTGGCGTTGGTCAGGGCTTTTTTTGTTCTGCGAGGTGATTGCTGATAAGGGATCGCTGAACTGGTGCCTGAGGATGCCACACCCCGTGTGGCGGACGTGATCCGGCGGGTATGATCGGGCAGACACAGGGGTCCGCCCCTACGTCAAGGATCTGTAGGGGCGCACCGTCGTGTGCGCCCGTGCTTGCTCACATGCGCTATTGAGAAAGTAGATGAGGAACTTTCCTGAAAATACGTGAATTTCCTCTAAAGCGGCATTTTCCACTCCGGGCTTATGGCGATTCTGACCGTTCCGAAAGTTCTGCGTGAGAAGCTTGGCGACGATGGCGTCGAGGCGCTCATCGCGCTTTTGAACGAAGCAGCCCATCACGAGCGGGACAACCTGCTGGGCATTCTGGAAGAACGCTTTGAGCGGCGGGTGACCGAGGAGGGCGCCCGACTGGATAAACGAATTGCGGAGGAAGTGGCTCGGCTGGAGGTATTGCTGGCCGAGACAGAAAAACGGTTGGATCACCGCATCACCGAAGAGGTCGCTCGCCTGGAGGTGAAGTTGAGCACCCAGATGGCCGGGATGCGCGCCGACCTGATTCGGTGGATGTTTATCTTCTGGGTGGGTCAGCTCGGCACGCTTCTCGCCATTCTTTTCGCCTTTTTCAGATGAACCGGAGCGGCGTCAGCCGGCATCGCGTGCCTGGCGGACGGCTTCGACGAGCGCAGGCAGGATCTCGCCGGCCTTGCCCAGCAGCAGCGCATCGACCTGATCTGCGATGGCACTGGGCTGCAGATTGATTTCGGCCACGTAGGCGCCGGCCCGTTTCGCTTCGAGCGGAAGTCCGGCGGCCGGATAGACCACGGCGCTGGTGCCAACGCTCAGAAACACCTCGGCCCGTTCGCAGGCGGCATAGGCTTCGGCCAGGGCTTCTTCCGGGAGCATTTCGCCGAACCAGACCACGTCCGGTCGGATCAGCCCGCCGCAGGCCGGACAACGGGCGGGCTTGCCTTCGGCGGCTGCTTCCAGATCCACTTCGTCGGCAGGGCGGCCGCAGTCGATGCAGTAGCTGCGCAGCAGGTTGCCATGCAGCTCCACGACGCGCTGGCTCCCGGCTCGGCGGTGCAGGTTGTCCACGTTCTGTGTGATGAGCGTGAAGTCCGGCACCATGCGTTCCAGCTCCACCAGCGCATAATGCCCCGGGTTGGGTTCCACTTCGCGCACGAGCCTGCGGCGATAGGCGTACCAGCGCTGCACGAGATCGGGGTTGCGCAGGAAAGCCTGCACGTTGGCCAGTTCCTCGGGACGAAAGCGTTCCCAGAGGCCGCCGGGGTCGCGGAACGTCGGCACGCCACTTTCGGCGCTGATGCCCGCCCCCGTCAGCACGGCCACCGAGCGCGCCCGCGCCAGACGCTCGATCAGTTCCGGAGGAAAGGCGAAGGTTTCTTTACTCATGACTTTCCGGATCGGACTGCGTGCATGGGTGAACCGTCCGACGGGGTCGAAGTGCCGACCCGGACGCTCAGTTCCAGCCGTTCGATCAGGGTGCGGGTGACGGCCAGAACCTGGCGGTTGTATTCGGGCGGATAGGTGCGGCCGGCGAATTTGACCAGATCAGCCGCTTCGAGCACCTGGCGGATCGGTACGGCCAGCCCGGCCACGTGCCGGGAGGGATGCCGCTCGAGGTGTGCGGTGAGTTCGCGTGTGGTCAGGTGGCGGGCCGGCAGCGCTAAGCGATCTTCCAGATAGCCGCGCAGCACGTCGGCCAGCGCCACATAGAAGGGCTTGACGGGCGTCTGGGCGGCCAGCGGCTCCAGCGCCGCCAGTTGCTCCAGGGCCACCCGGTAGGGATCGGGACGGGGCACCGGTGGCGGTGGGGGCGAAACGACCGGACGTCGTCGCCGCAGCCAGAGATAGGCGGCCAGTCCGAGCAACAGCGCCAGCAGGGCGGCACCCGCCAGCAAGGGCCACCGGGCGGCCGGAAACTCCACGAGCGGGGCCAGATCGCGAATGTCTTCGGCGTCCGGCGGGACGATGGATCGGACGGCCACCCGGAGCGGCGGTGTGGTCAGCCGGTAACGTTCGGTCTCAGTATGAAGCACGAGCGGCAGCGGCGGCACCCGCGCCGAGTCGAGCACAAAGGTGGTGACCACGTAGACGATGCTGTCGCGCAGGCGGCCGCCGCCAAGCGGGCGGCTGTAGCGCAGCGGCCCTTCGACCACGTACAGGTCGCCCAGCAGGCTGTCGGTGGGCACCTCCAGCTGGGCGGTGGCGGGGCGCTCGGCGCGCAGCGTCAGCGTGAAGCGTTCGCCGACGGCCACCGTGTCGGCCGACAGGTAGGCTTCGGGCGGCGTCTGGCCGCGTGCGGCCGCGACAGATCCCAGCAGAAGCAGCAGTCCGAGCAGCAGGCGGCGCATCAGCGACGGCGGTTGCGGCGGTGGAAAAAGGCCAGCAGCGGTTCCACGTAGTCGGCGTCGGTGCGCAGGCACACGTGGTCGATCTGCAGGCGGCGGAAGCAGGCCTCCAGTTCGGCCTGTCGGCGGCGGGCCTGCTCGGCCAGGTGTGCGCGCACGCGGGCGCTGCGCGTGTCGATCCAGCGGCGTCGGCCGGTCTCGGCATCGACGAGTTCGACCAGCCCCACGGCGGGCCAGGTCTGCTCGACGGGGTCCTGGAGCTGGAGTGCCACCACGTCGTGGCGCCGGGCCAGCGCCCGCAGCGGTCGTTCAAAGTCCGGCATGTCCAGAAAGTCGCTCAGGAGCAGGATGATGGCGCGGCGGTGCAGCACGCGCATCAGGTAGTCGAGCGCCACGCGCAGGTCCGTGCGCGTCGAGCCAGGGCGGCAGGCGTAGAGGTCGCGCACGAGCCGGAGCACGTGCCGGCGGCCCTTGCGGGGCGGTACGAACGCTTCGATGCGATCCGTGAAGAGCAATAGCCCCACGCGGTCGTGGTTGCGCAGCGCGCTGAAGCCGAGCACGGCGCAGATCTCGGCGGCCAGCTCGCGCTTCGTGCGACCGCGCACGCCGAAGCCCTGCGAACCCGACACATCGACCACGAGCAGCAGCGTCTGCTCCCGTTCTTCTTCGAACAGCTTCACGTAGGGCGCGCCCATGCGGGCCGAGACGTTCCAGTCGATCGTGCGCACGTCGTCGCCGATCTGGTAGGGCCGCACTTCGGCAAAGGTGATCCCCTGTCCTTTGAAGGCTGTGTGGTATTCGCCGCCGAAGAGGCTGTCGACCAGCCCGCGCGTGCGCACCTCCAGCCGCCGGATCTTATGAAACAGCTCGCGGGGAATCATGCCCGGGTTCTGTTTTGCCAGAGGCAACGCCCCGCCCGCCGTCCTGTTCACGGGCCGGTTGGTCCGGGTGCGCTGAGGTAGGCGATCCATAGAGGGCGTCAACCCGTGGCGGTCGGTCGTTCGGCGGCCGCCACGGGTTGTTTTTTTGCGTGCGGCCTTCCGGCAATCGGGAGCGAGCAAGCGCGCTTCGAACACAACCGCCCGTTCCGCGCTGGATGGCCACAGCACCATCCTGCATGATGGCGCACCCCATGGAGCGGACATGAGCCGACGGGTGCGACGGGGCGGACACCATGGGCGCCCGCCGTGGTGAGGACGTGGCCGTTTGCCCGGCGTAATGATGCACGGGCTGGCGAGGTTTCTGGCGGGCGCTTCCGGGGTTCGGGCGACACGTCGCATAAGCGCTCTGGATTTTTGGGGGATTCGGATGGGGGTAGCGGGCGTCTTTCGTGTACAGGAAGTAGCCGGCCGACAGCAGGCCGGCCTGTCGTACCATCCGAATCACCAGACCACAGGAGGTGTGCGATGAAGCGGTTCTATCACGGTGGACTGATGTTGCTGCTGGCCCTTTCGCTGGCAGCCTGCGACGCGCTGCAGAGCGGCAACGAGACGGCGCTCAGCGAAGAAGACGCGCAGGCCGTGGCCGAGATCGTGGCGCAGTCGCTGGCCGATCAGAGCGACGGCATGATGACCGACCTGTACGACGCCACGGCCACGTTCGACCAGAACGGCATGTACTACCTGACGGGCAGCGTCGCCTCGAAAAATGGCGACGAGGTCCAGAACCCGCGCTACTGGCGCGGCATGCGGCGGGGCTTCCGCGTCGATTACGACTCGACGACGGGTACGCACACGATTTACTTCATCCATGAAGTGTCCCGCCCCAACTTCCAGAAGTCCATCGAAGCGCTGCTGAAGTACGTCTTCAAGGACGGCGAGGGGCAGTTCATCGCCCATCCGCGGGCCGAACGTGAACGGATCGCCTCGATCGACTTTGAGGGCTTCCGCAAGGGTTCGGTGGCCCATCGGACGCCTTCGGGCAACGAACGGAGCGCTTCGTTCGAGCGTCGGGCCACCTGGCACGTCGAGGGCCTGGAGGCCGCAAGCGACACGATCACCTTCGAGGGTGAGCAGCAGATGGAGGGCGCCCGGCATTTCGTGAACGACAAGGGGCAGGAAGTGGAGATGGAATTCCGGGCGCACCTGGTGACCGACGGGCCGGTTTACATCCTCAAGCCGTCGGCGACCGACTCGCTGGAGCATCTGACCTACGGCACGCTGGCCTACGAAGTGCGGATGGTCAAGCGCACGGGCGACAAAGAGGTGGTGCATGAGGTGGAAGGCACCATCGAGATGAACGGCGACGGCTCGGCACTGGTGCGCTTCTACGGCATTCCGCAGACCTACCGCATCTTCCTGGGTACCGGTGACGTGCAGCGGGATTCGTAAGAAAAACCGGGCGGGGCGTCCACCGGGCACCCCGACCTTGTATCTTTACCGATGATGGAGCGACCGTCCCATAGCGACCGTGACGAAGCGCTGGCCCGGCGGATCGGGCAGCTCCGGGAGGAAGGGCGTCCGCTGGCGTCCGACCCGGAACTGGCCGACGATCCGCTGGGCCGGGCGCTGCTGGCGCTGGCCGACGAGGCGGCCCCGGCCGTGCCGCCGGAGCGAAGCGAGCGGATCTGGCAGGGGATCGCGGCGCGGATGCATCGGCGGGCGGCCAACCGGGCACCGCAGCGCAGACCGCAGGTTCGCCGCCTGTACTGGCGTCGGGCGCTGGTCGTGGCGGTGGTGCTGCTGGCGGCCGGTCTGGGCTGGTGGCTGTATGCGGTGAAAGAAAGCGTGCCCGTGCTGGTGGCTTCGGCCGATGCCACCCCCGAGGTCTACACGGCGCCGGACGGCTCGCAGATCACGTTGCGGCCGCATTCGCAGCTCTACCGGCTGGCCGCTTCGGAAACCGTCCTGCGCTACCGTCTGGAGGGCGAGGCATTCTTCGACGTGGTGCACCGGCCGGAGCGGCAGTTTCAGGTGGAGGCCGGAGCGGTCCGCGTCACGGTGCTGGGCACGCGTTTCGACGTGCGTACCTGGGACGGGGTGGAGGTTTTTCTGGAGACGGGACGGCTCCGGATAGAAGGGCCGCGCGGCCAGCAGCAGGTGCTCACCGACGGCCAGCGCAGCCGCCTGACGGCCGACGGACACCTGACGCCGCCGGAGCCGGCTCCGGCCGAAACCTACCTGGACTGGTTGCAGGGGCGGCTGACCTTTGTGCAGGAGCCGGCCGCGCAGGTGGCCGTCGAGCTGGCGCATCACTTCGGCGTACGGCTCACGCTGCCGGAACCCTACGCGTCGCAAACGCTCAGCGGCACGCTGACGCTCGACAGCCTGCCGCAGGTATTGCAGGATCTGGGACGGGTGCTGGGCGGTCGCTTCGTCGAGGTCGCGCCGAAGCATTACCGGTTCGAAGCCGATGCGGGGCGGTAGGATCGCGTGCCGAATGATCCTCATGGTCAGCCTGCTGGGCCTGGCGGGGGCGGTCCGGGCCCAGCCGGTCGTTTATCAGGAAGTGCCGCTTCGCCAGGTGCTCGATGACGTGGCCCGGCGCAGCGGCTATCAGGTGCTCTATCGCGACGCGCTCGTCGAAGGACGCACCGTCACGCTGCAGACGACCGAAGCCCATCTCATCGAAGCACTCACGCGCGAGCTGGCCCGGCAGGGGCTTGTCCTGGAAGCCGACACGGCGCGGCGCCAGCTTCTATTGCTGGAAGCCCCCTCGCGCAACGTCTCGATCGAGGGGCAGGTGCGCGATGCGGCGACTGGCCTGCCGCTGCCCTACGCGACAATTTCCTGGTGGGCGAACGGTCGGCTGTGGGGCTCTATGGCCGATGCCGAAGGGCGGTTTGTCGCGACGGTAGCACTGCCGGCCGCATGCGATACGCTGACGCTGACCGCCTCGTACGTGGGCTACGAATCGCAAACCATTTCGCTGGCCGTGCGCGAAACGACGCGGCCGCTGCGGCTCGCGCTTGCGCCCCGGACCGAGGCGCTCCCCGCCGTGCTCATCGTGGGAAGCGCCGCCTGGCTCGACGGGATCGACACCACCTGGCAGCGTCTGGTGCAACCCGCGCGGTTCGCGCCGTTCGGCGAGCGCGGCGTGCTCCGGGCGCTCCAGGCGCTGCCGGCCGTCGGACTGGCCATCGGGCTCGACGGATTGACCGTGCGGGGCAGCCAGACCGACGGCTTTCAGGTGCTGCTCGACGGTGTGCCCGTCTACCATCCGTCCCATCTGTTCGGTCTCTTCGACGCCTTCAACCCGGACGCCCTCCAGGCTGTCGGCTTTTTCTACGACGTGGCGCCGGCCACTTACGCGGCACCGCCCGGAGGGACGCTTGCCTTCGTGACGCGCAGCGGCAGCTACCAGCGCCCTCAGAGCGTGGCCGGCGTGAGCAACGTGGCCGGGCGCCTGCTGCTGGAAGGACCGCTGGGCCGTTCGGGAAGCTGGCTGCTGGCCGGACGCCGCTCGCTGCTCGATGCACTCGCCTGGCCCGGCAACGACCGACTCGTGGCGTTCGGGCTCGACGTGGCACGCCCCACCGGACCCCTTCCCCCGAACGTGGCCGATCTGGAGGCCCGTCTGCTGGAGCTGGGCCCCTCGGCCGCTACGTTTTATGATCTGCACGGCAAGCTTCGGCTCGAAGGCGGGCCGGTGCGCCTGACGCTGAGCGGCTACCTGGGCGGGGACGATGCCCGCCAGCAGGCCCAGCGCCTGATGCCGCGCTGGGATGCGCGCCCTACCGATTTTGAATGGATGGACGTCGAAACCCGACAGCGCTGGACCAACCGCACGGCCAGCGCCCGGCTCACCTACCGAATGGGCGCGGCGTTGCACCTGGAGACGCTGCTGGCAACCACCGCCTACGAGAGCTGCTACACGAAGGACGACTTCCTGTACGCCTTCACCGGGGGCGGCCTTCAGAAGCTGTTTCGGCGGCTGGCGCCGTTCGCTTACACGAACGCCCTGACCGAGTGGCGCTGGGAGCAGGCCTTACAGGTGGCGCAAGACGCGGGTTACTGGACGCTGGGCTACACGCTACAGCATCTGGATCTTTCGTACGAAGAACATTCGGCCGTTCGGCCTCGTCCCTTCGCGGAAAAGCAGCGGGCGGTCCAGACGGACGCCTTTCTGCAGTACGAAGGACGCACAGGCGCGCTGCTGAAGGTGCTGGCCGGGCTTCGGCTCCATGCCTTTTCGACAGGCCCGTACGTCCGCCTTTCGCCCCGTCTTCAGCTGACGCTGCACCCCGAAGGCCAGTGGTCGGCCGGGGTCGGTTTCAGCCGGAACTATCAATTTCTGCACCACCTGGCCTTCGCAAACATGAACAGCACGGGCATCTGGCTGCTGACCGGACGGAACCAGCCGCCGACCGTGGTGGACAACGTGAGCGCAGGCGTGCAGCTCCGGCCGGGACGCACGCGTCTGCAGCTTGACGCTTACGCCCGTCGCTTTGCGAACGTATGGCAGCATGAGGTCGTGGCGCCTTTCTTCCTGATCACGCGCGACCCCGAAACGACGACGCCCTGGCTTACCGGCGCGCGCAGCCGGGCCTACGGGCTGGAAACGTTGCTGGATCAGCCGCTCGGGCCACTCCGGGCCACGCTGGCCTATGCGCTGAGCCGGGTTGACCTGGCCCACGACGCGCTGAACGGCGGCGCCTGGTATCCGGCCCCCTGGGACCGGCGTCACCAGCTTCGGGCATATCTGGACGTGCCACTCTGGCCGGGCAGCACGCTTACGGTGGCCTGGTTTTCGGCATCCGGTCCACCCAACACCGAGCGCTATACAGATCTGGCGCAACCGGAACGACTGGGCCCCTACCATCGCATGGACCTGACGCTGACGAGCCGCTACCGGATGCCCGTCGCCACGGCCGAGCTACGGCTGGGCCTGTTCAACCTGTTCGATCGCGCCAATCCCTGGTACCGCGCGCCCGTGCTGGTGCTGGTCGGCGAGCGTCTGCCCCGGCGTTTCGCCTTCGCGCCGGTCGACGTGTACGACCTGGGCCGCCAGGCTTCGTTCGAACTGGTGCTGCACTTCTGAAGGGCGCGCAGGTCTTTCAAGAATGGTTTCAGGGAGCACGCGCAACTGGGGCGATTGCAGACGTGTAAGCCCGGGGGAAAACGCGCTTGTATTCCGGCACGGAGCGAAGTGCCGAACGGGAAGCGCCACTTCGGCTGGCGCCTTCGTGGCTTACTACAAACGCATTCGTGCTTGTGGTCAGGCATGCAGCAAAGCGTAGGTTTACCAGATCACTTCTTCTCTTACCGGACAGGTTCTGCACAAATTTCAGCAGGATTCCCGATAATTTTAATCGAAAGCCTTTCCAGCCGATACCCCTTTAGCAGTCTGTTTGAACAATGTGCCGGCTGAACGATGCGTCTTCAACCGGGTGGCCGTCTGCTGGGTGTGCTATTGCTGCTGGTGGCAGGCTTCACAGGAATCGGAACGGATCAGTCGATACCGGCGGAAAAAGCCCGGGTCAAGGTAACATTCCTTTATCATTTTGCCCAGTTCAGCTCCTGGCCGGAAGAGGTTCTGGGCGATGCGGCGACGCCCATCCGGCTGTGCATTCTGGGGAAAGACCCGTTCGGAAGTGCGCTGGAGCAGCTGCAGGGCAAAACCGTCCACAACCGACCGCTGGAAATCCGCCATCTGCCTGTCGGTGCTTCGGCTCGAGGGTGTCATCTCGTGTTTATGGGGCCGATGCCGAAGCAGGTCCTGCAGACTTCGCTGAAGCAGCTGCAAAATCAACCGGTGTTGACGGTCGGGGAAGGGGAGGATTTCCTGAAGCAGGGCGGCATGGTGCGGTTGGTGGAAGAGAAAAACCGAATTCAGTTTGAAATCAACATCACGGCGGCCCGCCGGGCAGGCCTGCAACTGAGTGCCCGTCTGCTCCGGCTGGCCCGAATCTACGAGGAAGCAGGATGAAGCTCGTAGATCGTTGTTCGCTCAAGGCACAGCTCCTTCTGATCGTGCTCTGGACCTGCACGGTCATCCTGCTGCTGAACGGGGTGCTGTTTGCCTTCTACGATCTGGCCCAGTTCCGGCGTGAGAAAGCGCGAGAACTGGAGGTGCTGGGAAGGTTGCTGACCGAACACTGCGTGGCGCCGCTGGTCTTTCAGGATGCGCAGGCAGCTTCAGAGGTGCTGGCAGGCGTGCGCAGCATCCCCGCCGTGCAGATCGCGGCGTTGTACACGGCCGACGGGCGGCTGTTTGCCTGGTACCTCGGCGGCCTTCCCACGACGGCGCTACCTGCACGGCTCCCGACGTCCGGCAGCGACCGGGAAACGCTACGCCACGTAGAGCCGGTGCACTGGGAAGGCCAGACGCAGGGTTACCTGTACCTGCAGGCAAGCCTGCTGGGCTGGCAGGAGCGCATGGTGCGTTATGCCTCCGTCGGCGGTAGCGTGATCCTGCTGTCGCTGGGCATCAGCATGATCCTGGTGGCGTTGCTGCAGCGCCGGATCACGCGCCCGCTGGACCATCTGCGCCGGGTGGCCCGCTCGGTGGCCGAAACGCACGACTACTCGGTGCGCGTGCCGGTCGAGGGCCCCGTGGAATTCCGGGAGCTGGCCGCCACCTTCAACGAAATGCTGACGCGCGTGCAGGAACATCAGGCCGTGCTGGTGGCGGCCAAGGAAGCTGCCGAAGAAATGGCCCGCCTGAAGAGTACTTTTCTGGCGAACATGAACCACGAGATCCGCACGCCGCTGGCCGGCATTCTGGGCTACGCGCAGATCCTGGAAGAGGAACTGAACGATCCGATGCACCGCGAGATGGCCCAGGTCATCAAGCAGAGCGGGCAGCGGCTGCTCGACACGCTGGACGCACTGCTCTACATGTCGTGCCTGGAAGCCGGTACCGTGCGCGTGCGGCATCAGGACCTGGATGTGGTGGCCGCCACACGGGCGGTGGTCGACGAACTGGCGCCGCTGGCCCGCGACAAAAAGCTGGAACTCACGGTGCAGAGCAGCGAGCCCGCATTGATCGCCTGCGTGGACGAAGGGCTCTGGGAGCGATTGGTCAAGAACCTGGTGCACAATGCGATCAAGTTCACCGAAGCAGGCAGCGTGACCGTGCTGCTCGAAGGCGACGCGGAGACCGTGCAGCTCCAGGTGGCCGACACGGGGATCGGCATTCCAGAAGAGTTGCAGTCGGTCATCTTCGAGGAGTTCAAGCAGGCATCCAGCGGGCTTTCGCGCGACTACGAGGGCAGCGGGCTGGGCCTGACCATCGTGCAGCGCATCGTGCGCATGTTGAACGGGCAGATCTATGTGGAAAGCCAGCCGGGCATCGGCAGCATCTTTACCGTGATCATCCCGCGGTGCCGGTCCGATGCGGCTGCAACCCGTGCCACCACGAACGGCATGTCGCAGCAGCACCAGCAGGCTTAGCCGCCGTGCTCACGCAGGGCCAGGCGGATGAGTTCTTCGGCCGACTGAATGCCCGGATGCTCCCGGAGCACTTTGCGCAGGCTGCGTTCGGCGGCCGCACGGGGCAGGCCCAGCGCTTCCAGCGCCGCCAGTGCGTCGGCGCGGGCCTGCGCACGCACATCGTCCACGCCCGCAGGCGTCAGTTCGGCCAGATCCAGCAGTGCCAGCCGGTCGCGTAGTTCCACGATCAGCCGCTCGGCCAGTCGTTGGCCCACGCCGGGGATGCGCTTCAGCGTCTGCACATCGCCTGTGGTGACCGCTTCGTGAATCTGTGCCGGAGACAACGCCGACAGGGCCGCCAGCGCCAGCCGGGGTCCGACGCCCGACACGCCCAGCAGCACCTCGAACAGCGCGCGCTCGGCCTCGGTCGCAAACCCGAACAGCAGCACGGCATCTTCCCGCACGTAGTAGTGCGTCAGCAGGTGCACCGGGGCGCCGACTTCCGGCAGCACTTCGTAGGTGGACGTGGGAATCAGAAGCCGGTAGCCCAGGCCGTGGACGTCCACCACCACCTCGGTCAGCTTTTTGACCGCCAGCTTGCCCGACACGTAGGCGATCATGACGCACGATCCGTCTGGGTTTGCAGGGCCGCCGTGTGGTTGCGTCGCACCTCTTCGAGCACGGCTCGATTCCAGCGCATGACGATAGGCAGGCGACGTCCGATGCCGAAAGCCTTGCCCGTTACGCGCAGACCCGGGGGCGTCTGGCGTCGCTTGTACTCGTTGCGGTCCACGCGACGCAGGATGTCGGCCACCAGCGTGCGATCAAATCCCGTGGCCGCCACGATTTCGTCCACTTCCTCCCGATGTTCGATGTAACGCTGCAGGATCACGTCCAGCACTTCGTAGGGCGGCAGTGAGTCGGTGTCTTTCTGGCCCGGACGCAGCTCGGCCGAAGGCGGCTTGGTCAGGATGCGCTCGGGGATGACGTAGCGACCCGCTCGGGCGTTGATGTAACGGGCCAGGCGGTAGACCTGCGTCTTGTAGACGTCGGCCAGCACGGCCAGCCCGCCGTTCGTGTCGCCGTAAAGTGTCACGTAGCCGACGGCCATTTCGCTTTTGTTGCCCGTCGAGAGCAGCAGATAGCGGAACTTGTTCGACAGCGCCATGAGTGTGACGCCACGCACACGCGCCTGGATATTCTCCTCCGTCACGTCTTCCGGCAGGTCGTCGAAGACCGGACGTAGCATTTCCCGAAAGGCATCGACGGCCGGCATGATCGGAATGATGTGAAACGTGATGCCCAGGTTTTCGGCGAGCTGGCGGGCGTCTTCCACCGATTCGGGCGAGGAATACTTCGAGGGCATGGCCACGCCGACGACCCGCTCCGGTCCCAGCGCGGTGACGGCCAGTGCACAGACGACGGCCGAATCGATCCCGCCGGAAAGTCCGAGCACCACCTTCTCGAAAGCGCCGGTTTTGTAGAAGTAATCCCGGATGCCCAGCACCAGTGCGTCGTGCAGGTCTTCGATCTCGGTGCGCCGGTGTACGTAGGGGGCATAGTGCGCTTCGGTGTCCCAGATCAGCAGCGCCTCCTGAAACGACGGAGCGCACAGCAGAATGGAACCGTCCGGCGCATGGACCCGGCTGTCGCCGTCGAAGATCAGCTCGGTGTTGGCGCCCACCTGGTTCACATAGATGAACGGCACGCCGTGCTCGCGGCAGATGCCCTCGATGATCCGGCTGCGCTCGTCGTGCTTGCCCAGCGAGAAGGGAGATGCGCTGATGTTGACGAACAGATCGACGCCCTGAGCCGCCAGTTCGTCGATCGGGTTCTCGTCGTAGAGATGGTAGGGCGCCCAGTCCTCGTTGTTCCACATGTCCTCGCAGATGTGCAACCCGATGCGCAGGCCACGCCACGTGACGACCGGCTGGGGCGGGCCGGGTTCGAAATAGCGGTATTCGTCGAATACGTCGTAGGTGGGCAGCAGCCGCTTCGGGACGCGGGCCACGATGCGTCCGCCTTCCAGCAGCAGGGCCGCATTGAAGAGTCGCTTGCCCACCGGGCTTTCGTTGCGGATCGGTGCACCCAGAATCACGCCCAGCTCGCGGGGCACCTCCAGCGCAATGGTTTCGACTGTATGGGCAACGGCCTCGATAAAGGCGGGCATGTCGAGCAGGTCCTGCGGTGGATAGCCCGCCACACACATTTCTGGGAAGATGACCAGTTCGGCGCCCTGGCGATAGGCCTGGTGCGCGAAGTCGACGATCTTGCGGCGGTTG
>Ga0065723_102487_pt1 | contig 16881 bp, 15 predicted proteins | sample TheenrcuSG05Z960_FD_59110 | JGI IMG/M metagenome (GOLD analysis project Ga0065723, IMG submission 59110) | Thermophilic enrichment culture from UC Davis - Sample SG0.5Z960 | ecosystem: Engineered > Solid waste > Grass > Composting > Bioreactor | place: USA: University of California, Davis
GAACACCTACCGCCGACTCGTCGAGTGTGAGGCTGACCGGATCGCGGCGGCGAAGGATGGCCGAACGGCGAAGGGGCAGAGCGACCGGATCCCGGCGGATGTATCTTTTCGCGAATCGCTGATCCAGCTGGATTTCGGCGAGAGCAATGACACGATGGGCTATACGTTCCTCTTGCTGACGGCGGATGATTTGCCGACAGAGCCTTACACCGTCGCGCGGCATCTGGACGGCGAATTCAGCATTGGACTCGCGCTGGATGCGTCCGGGGAGGAGGTTGAACTTCTGCTGTCGCAGATCCGGGTGGAGGGCGCGGGCAACGTTTTCTACACGGGCCTCCCGAACTACCCGGTGCTGCGGATGACCGAACTTGAGCCCGAGACCGTCGTCACCCTCGGCGACCTTCCCCCGATCACCATCGTGAAAAAGGAACCGCTGGGCGTCACGATCGAATACGAAGACCCGCAGACCGCAATTCCCGGGCTGTTCGTGCAGCCTTCCGAGGATGAGCGGGCGCTGGCCGTCGCCGTCGTGCCGATCGGGCATCCGAACCTGGTGCTCCGGTTCAGCGAGGAGATGGACCGGTCGCCCAATCCGGAACTCCCCGCCGGCGAGTGGATCGACGCGTACCGGTATCGGCTTCATCTGCCGGGAACGGAGTACAGGACGTACGGCGACCGCGTGTCGATAAGCGGTTCGCTGCACGGATTCCGCTCCGCTATCGGGAATTATGTCGCGATGCAGCGGCGCGGTTATACCGTCATTCAGGTGCAATATACGGATTGGCTCGATCCGATCACCGGCGCGCGCGTCGGCTGGTCGGAGAACGACCCGTTCTACGAGACGATCGACTTCTCGCCGGACGGCGAATCGTACGTCGGCTCGGTCGTCGTCGGCTGGCCCGAAGGCGACGGAACCGGATATTACTACAGTCTGATGCTCGAACGGAAGGGCGAGCCGGCCGTCGTGATCGAGCCGTATTTCTATACCGACATCCTCCATCTGGGTTCCCCCGTCCAGTGGGCGGGCAATGATCGGGTGGCTTACGCGGACTTCCACTCCCTGTACGTCCATGACGTGAAGGAAGGCGCCCGGACCACGCTGTTCAGCGTCGCCGGCACCAAATGGCATATCCATTATGCGGCCTACGATCCCTGGGCGAAGCAATGGAATGTGCTGACCGGCACCTACGACGCCCCGGGCGCGGAGGAATTCGGCCCGTTCCCGATCGATCTTTATCTGCTGGATGATGACGGCAACGTCCTGGCGCATCACAGCGATTGGAGCCTGTCGCCGGTCACGGAGCACATTCTGAAGGTGCATCCGGTCATTCCGGCGGAGAACGGGGTGTACCGCACCTTCTACCGGGACGGCAAGGCGTTTGCCCTCTTTGAGGGCCGGGACGGCTTCGAGGCGGAACTGCCGGGCGTGATCCGGTACGCGGATGAACGGCGCGCGTATTTGATCGAATACGGCGAGGGCGATGACGCGACTCTCTATCTGTGGAGGCCGGACCTGAAGCGGCTTATCGCGAATGCCGGAGCGCCGGGCTGGATCCGCGTCACGGGTCCCGTTCCCGTGGCCCTATCGCCGTCCGGGGATTACTACAGATACGATGCCGAGTCGAATGCGTGGGTGCGCTGGGAGTCCGAGCGAACCGTAAGCTTGCCGCGGCATGCGTTCAGGGGAATGTACAAAAAATAATCCGTGTCCGGAAATGAGAGGAGGGGGCCTGCGCCCCCTCCTTGCTCATGCGTCAATTATTCGCATTGTTGCCGATATCGCCGCCGCCGTCCGCGACATTCAGCGTCTGCAGGGCATCCGGATCCGTGAATTTGCGGATGATGGAGACTTCGACGCGGCGGTTCTTCGCCCGGCCTTCGGGCGTGCTGTTATCGGCGACGGGCTGGTATTCCCCGTATCCGGTCGCGCTGACCAGTCGGGGATCGAGATCGCCGGCTTCGATCAGCACGCGCATGAAGTTGATCGCGCGCTTCGCGCTGAGCTCGTAGTTCGACTCGAACTCGAACGTGTTGATCGGCTGGTTGTCGGTATGCCCGTTGACGGAGATCTCGTAGCCCGGGAAATTTTTCAGCATCTGGCCGATGGCGACGCCGAGCTGTCTGGCCTCCGGGGTAAGATCCGCCTTGCCGGAAGCGAACAGCGCGTTGTCGCTGATGACGATCATCAGGGCCGAATGGTTCAATTGGACATCGAGCTGGGTCGTCAGATTGTTCTGCCGGATATACTCGCTCAGCTCATCGCGCAGCTTCTCGAACTCGTGCAGTTCCTGCTCCGCCTGTTTCGCCGCTTCGCTGGGCGTTCCGCCTTCCCGGGCGTTGCCCTTCGACCCGGAGAGCCGCAGCGTGTCGGTGGCGTTCGTCATCTGATCGACGGAGACATAGGCGGCCGACTGGTCCAGCAGGCCGATGCCGGAGTTGAACGCGATGCTGAACGCCTGCCGCATCTCCTGAAATTTCTGGGCGTCGACGGAGCTCATGGCGTACATGACGATGAACAGCGCGAGCAGCAGCGTCAGCAGGTCGGCATACGGCACCAGCCAGGTCTCGTTCGGATGTTCTTCGTGCTCCTCTCGTCTATACCGGCTGCTCAACGCCCCTCGCCTCCTTCTCCTTCTCCTCCCGCTCGTTCAATGCCTGACGCTCCTGCGGCGTCAGGAAGACGGACAGCTTCTGATTGATGGCGATCGTCGAGACGCCGGATTGAATCGACAGCAGACCTTCGACCATCATGAGCCGAAGTTCGGTTTCACGCTTGGACAGCCGCCTCAGCTTGTTGGAAATCGGGTGCCAGAGCACGTAACCGGTGAAAATACCGAGCATCGTCGCGATGAACGCGGCGGCGATGGAGTAAGCGAGCTGCGTCATGTCGGTCATGTCCGAGAGCGCGGCGATCAGGCCGATGACGGCGCCGAGGACGCCGAGCGCCGGAGCGTACATGCCGGCTTGGGAGAAGATTTGCGCTCCCGCCTTGTGCCGCTCTTCGGTCGCGTTGATTTCTTCCAGGAGAACGTCGCGGACGAAGTCCTGGTCCTGGCCGTCGATGATCATCCGCATGCCGTTGCGGAGGAACGGATCCTCGATGTCATCCACCCGCGACTCGAGCGCCAGCAGACCTTCGCGGCGGGTGATCGTCGCCCATTCCATGAACATCCGGATCAACTCTTCGCGCGGGACCAGTTCCTGCTTCTTGAAAAGAATGCGGATCAGTGCGGGAAACTTCTTCAGTTCGGACATCGGGAACGCCATGAACAGCGATGCGGCCGTACCGACGAGAATGATGACATAGGCGGCGGGGTTGAGCAGCTGGACCAACGGCGCGTGCTTCAGCAACATGCCTCCGATGACCGCCACAATGCCGAGAATGATGCCGATAAAGGTCGATTTCTCCATGGGACACCTCGCACTGACATGAAAAAATAATATTTATATCGTGGGATTTGGAGTGCGGCACGAATCGAGTTGGATCGACATATGCCATATAGTATTTATCGTCATTTCTGTGGAGATTATTAGATTTGGATATTGATTCGATAAAAATCGGCCGCGCGGGCGAGGGCTGAGCATCTTGAACGGGATGTTCCGCATACAATGAACCGTCGGAGAAAGGGGCTTAAGTTTCATGGGAGTCCGATACGGCCGGGCATACGGAGATATTTTGCGGGAGCTGGCGGAAGCGGTCGGCGGCATCGGAGACGGCTACCGGTTGTGCGGCATGGAGGCGGAGGAATGGGACGGGCTCGGGGATCGGGAGCGGAAGGAGACGCTGGAGGCGATCGCGGAGGACGTGTTCTACGGACTCGGCGCGCAGCCGGTTATCGCCGTCGGAGCGGGCAAAGTGATCTACCGACCGAAGCGCCATGTCATTGAAGTTGCCGTGAACGATCGGGAAAGCCGAATAGTCCGATTGATCTAAGGAATTAAAATGAAAGCTTTACATTGCTTTTCAACACTCGTACAATCGAGATAAAAAGATGATGTTATGATTGCTGACATTCACATCACGAGGAGCCCGCATTTATGTCGCTCAAATATTCGATGCAACCCGGCATGCTGGACGAACGCGATCTGGTTCCGTGGTACCAGCCCATTCTGGCTCTGGACAGTCGGCTCGTGATCGGATACGAGGTGTTGGGGCGGTACCGGACGGAAGAGGGCATGGCCAGCCTGGGCGCGTTCTTCACGGACGCAAGCGCGGATGTCGGGGAGCAGATCCGGGTTGACCGCATCATCCGGGAACGGGCGATCCGGCGGCTGGCGGAGATGGAGGAAGCGCGGCGTCCCCTGCTGTTCCTCAATATCAAGCCTTCGTGGATCGACCGCGCCTGTCAGGATGACGGCGGCCTGCACACAATCCGCATGCTGGAGAAGCACGGCATCGCCCCGAATCGGGTGGTCATCGAGATCACGGAAGACCGCTTCTCCGGCTCGAACGAGCGATTGGGCAAGATTGTCGACATTTACCGCAGCGCGGGATGCCTGATCGCCATCGATGACACCGGAACCGGGTTCAATTCGGCCGACCGGATCGCCGAGCTGAATCCGGACATTCTCAAGGTGGACATTCACCTCATGAAGCGCAGTGCCAGCCACAGCGGCTATCTGGCGGTTCTGCGCAGCATTTCGGTGCTCGCCGAGCAGATCGGGGCATCCATGCTGATCGAAGGGGTCGAGACCGAGGAGGATCTGCAGCGGGCCATCCAGCTTGGCGCGCGATATGTGCAGGGGTATCTGTTCTCGGCGGCGGAGCCCGAATTTCAGCCGAAGGATCGGTACGCCGACATTGTGAGCCGCGGTCTCTCCCGGTTCCGCCGGGAGGTGAGGCTGGCGGAGGCGCATTGGCGGGAAACCGGCGAGAAATTGGCCGAATGTCTGCGTTTCGCGCGGCCAGAGGCAGGCGGGGAGACGGAGGGCGGACCCGAGCGGTATGACCGGCTGATCGAAGGGTTGCTGGACAAGCTTCCCGACGCCTGCATTCGCGTCTATCTGTGCCGGGTGGACGGCGAGCAGCTCTCATCGAATTACCGGCGCGAGAACGGCCATTGGGTGAGGCAGCCCGAATACCGGGGTTCGAACTGGAGCTGGCGGCCGTACTTCGTGGCGGACATGCTGCATCCCGCGATCGGCGTGAACGCGAACATATCCCGCAGCTACGCGGATCTGGGGACGCGCCGATGGATTCGCACGATCTCCGCTTCGCTGTCGAACGGCCTTATCGTGCTCTTCGACATGATCGACGAGGAAGCGGCGGTCAGGACGAACGTTCGCGGCGTCTAGCGGGACGATAGACCATGCAATGGAAGAGATCCGGGCCGGATGTCGTCTGGCGGCAATAGGTGTCGTCCAGGACGAAGCCGGCTTTTTCGTATGCGCGGATGGCGCGGACATTCCAGGCGAGCACTTCCAGGTCAACCTCGACGCCGGGCGAACGCCGCAGCGCTTCTTCCGCGGCGAGACGCGCCAGGACGGCGCCTCCGCCCTTGCCGCACAGATCGGGACGCAGGCCGAGACCGAGGCGGGTCGCGTTCAGCAGGGGGAAGAACTGGACGTAGCCGACCAGTTCGTCCTTGCCGTTCAACACGGCGGCGTATTGCGTCTCCCGGATCCAGGAATCGCCGATCTCCAGACCTTCGGCGGTCACTTCCTCCCAGGAGGGCCAGTTGAACCGGTCATACGGCGGGGGATAGCGCCATTCGCAAATCGCTTCGGCGTGGGCGGCCGACATCGGCGCGAAGCGCATGCCGCGCAATCCTTCGGGAAGCGCGCTTTCCTCCCGTTGATTTGCCGGTGTGTCCGTCATCCGCGGCATCCTCCCTCAAGGCATGGGCAAATTCAACGAAAACTTCACGAAATTGATTATAACATGGCCCGCCGGACGTGTTATCATGTAAAGGAATCGTCGGCACTGCCGGCGGATTGCACGGAGTTGAGCGGGGCTGACCATGAAACGTCTGATCTGGCTCGGCTGTCTGTCCTATATGGTCATCGGCATGGCGCAGGTGGCGGCGGGCGCCGTGCTGGTGCCGCTGATCGGCGCCTACGGCGTCGATTACGGGGACGGCGGCCAATTCATCATGAATCAATTTCTTGGTTTTCTGATCGGCGTACTTGCCGCGCCATACGCTTCGGGAAAGCTGGGACGACGGAACGCGATGGTTCTGGCCCTCGGCTGCCTGACCGCCGCGGAAGCGGCCTACAGCCTGCTGCCGCCTTGGGGCTGGATGCTGGCGTTCGCGCCGATGGCGGGGATCGGATTCGGCATGACGGAAGCGGTGCTCGGCGCGATCATCATCGAATTCGTGACGGACGGGAAAGCGTCCGCGATGGCGAAGCTCGAGACGTTCTTCGGCGTCGGGGCGCTCGCCTTGCCGCTGCTCGCGGGGGCGCTGATCCGGCTTGGGGTCTGGCAGATGGCGTTTCCGATCATTACGGCCTTGTCGGGCATCGCGATGCTGCTCTGGCTGTCGATGCCGTTCGGGAAGCTGGACGAACTGATCGCCTGCCGGTCGGCCGCCGTTGCCGGGAAGCCTGCCGCCAGGCCGGCCCGATACTCGTCTGCCGTCTGGCCGCTGCTGATGGCGGGGATGCTGTATTTTGCGCTCTACGTCGGCATGGAGATGAGCTGCAGCAACTATCTGCCGGCCATCCTGATGGCGCGGACCGACATGGACGAGGCGGCCGCGTCGGCTTCGCTGAGCGTGTTCTGGGGGCTCATGGTTGCGGGCAGGATGTTCGCCGGGCGCATCGCGGACCGCAGCGGCCATTTCCGCTATCTGCTGATTTCAACCGCGGCGGGGACGGGCATGCTCGTGCTGCTCGCGCTCACGGGAAGCGCCGCTCTGTCGCTGATCTGGATCGCGCTGGGCGGACTTTTCTGGTCGGGCGTGTTCGCGGTCGCGCTGCTGTATGTCAATCAGCATATCCCCGGCATGACCGAACGGACGACGAGTCTGCTGATCGCCTCCGGAGGCATCGGCAGCGCCCTGATGCCGCGGGCGGCCGGCTGGGTCATGGACCATTACGGAGCCGGCGTCACGCTCTGGCTTGTCGCGGCGACGGCGTCGCTGCTTATCGCGCTGCTTGTGGTCATGGTGCTGTCGGTTCGGTCGCGGCGCCATGAACGGCCATCGGGACAGCTCGCGGACGCCGGCAGGCGATAGGCCGGATCGCGGATGCGGAAGGGGCGGCAGGCCGGGGCGCATAAGTTGGCCGGCTTGAGGGTGCCGCGGATGAGGCAGGAACAGGTGCGCCCGATCGGTTGGTCCGGACGGCGGCGGTTGGCCGGCGGAACAATATGCTTGCACGGATGCGGAAACCTGGGAGAACGGGAGGCGTTTGTCGAATGAGATCGATCGTCAGCATGCGCTGGGTGCTTGCGCGGATGTACGAGCCGGATCTGGCCATCGTCGACTGCAGGTTCCAACTGGGCGATCCCGAGGCCGGCAGGCGAAGCTACGCGGAATCGTACATTCCCGGCGCGATCCACATGGACCTGGAGCGGGACCTGTCCGGCCCCGTCGGAAAGCACGGCGGACGGCATCCGCTGCCGGACATCGGAGAACTGGCGGCGAAGCTCGGCCGGGCGGGCATCGACCGGGAGACGCGCGTTGTCGCCTACGACGACCAGGGCGGCGCGATGGCCGCGCGATTCTGGTGGCTGCTGCGCTATATGGGGCATGAGCAGGTCTATGTGATGGACGAGGGTTTCTCGGCCTGGAAGAAGGCCGGGTTCCCGGTTACGGACGCCGCGCCGCCGATCCGCGTGCCGAAGACGTATGTGCCGGACTTGCGTCCGGAACTGCTCGCGGATGTCGAGGCGGTGCGCCGCGCCGTCCGCACCGGGGAGAGCGCGCTCGTCGACTCGCGCGAGCCCGTCCGCTACCGCGGCGAGCAGGAACCGATCGACCGCGCGGCCGGCCATATCCCCGGCGCCGTGAACCGGTTCTGGAAGGAGAACCTCGACGGGGCGGGCCGCTGGCGCGGCCCGGATGAACTGGCCGCGCGGTTCGCGGATCTGCCGAAGGAGAAGCCGGTCATCGTCTACTGCGGCTCGGGCGTGACGGCCTGCCCGAACGTGCTGGCGCTCCTGGACGCGGGATACCGCGACGTGAAGCTGTACGCGGGAAGCTGGAGCGACTGGATCAGCTATCCGGAGAATCCGGTGGCGAAGGGGGACCGGTAAAGCGGCAGAGGCCGCGCCGGATACCCGCTTTCAAGGTATGAAGAACATGAGAATCGGTTTTCGCATCTGGAAGACTGCCGTCGGCGTGCCGCTCGCCGTCGGCATCGCCTATTTGCTCGGACTTGATAATTCCGCGTCGGCCGGCGTCTTGACGCTGCTGTGCATTCAGCCGACCCTGAAGGCTTCGTTCCGCAGCGCAAATCCACAGCACCATTCAGCATGCCATGGCCGATATCCTGAAAGAATTGGCGGATTACTTGAGCGAAGGCAAAGCCGACTGGGACGGCAAGGAGATGCTTGTCCTGTCCGCGGCGCTGAAGGAAGCTTCCAACCTGGCCGTGATGGATTCGGAAAACCAGCTCAGAAGAGAGCCTCATCCCTTCCTCGCCTATTGCGAAAGCAAGAAACAGCAATATGAACTGTTGGAGCGGATGCTGGCGGCCGCCGCGCGCATGGATGCGGGACTTGAGCAAGGCAGACGCATCGGCCGTTTCATGCGCGAACTGGCGCAGCGGGTGCGCTTAAGCGGGGAGATTTACACCTGTTCGGAGAAGCTGCGCCGCATTCGCGAATATCACAAGACGCTGCCCATGCCCGCCGATCGGGCGGAATTTGAAAATCGCGCGGCCCTGTTCACCCTCGTGAACGAACTGGAGCTATTCCTGCAGAAGGATCAACGGTTCCCCGGGTTTTCTTGATGCGCTGTGCCGCGTCGTACGCGCGAAGAGGCCGTGACTGGTTGAGGTCGAACAACCAGTGGCGGCCTTTATTCGTATTATCAGGTCAGCTTTTTTACATGGCCGGGATACGATGGCGGTAGCCGGGAAGTGCGGCATGCCATTTGCAGCACCTTCGGTTCGGTCCCGCGCCCCTGTAACGTGGTATCCACGTTGCAGCGTGCCGAACCGGGCTCCGCGCGCCTCTGTAACGTGGTATCCACGTTACAGCCGCTTTGGAACTCCTTGGTTTGTTAATTGGCCTGTCGCAGTTTTTTTGGATGAAAATATTCATTGAAGCAAATTTTAATTGACATGGTAAAGGAAACGGGCGCATAGCAACGGCCATCGACACGCCGGTCATGGCCAGATCGATCGCCTTGTTCGGAACGCCCGTCGCCTTGCTGTGCACCTTCCTGACCTGGCGGAAAATCGCCGTCAGGCATATCCAATACGTCATTACCATCGGCCTCGGCATTGTCACCTTTTTCTTCCTTAAGGAAGCGGTTCTCGTCACGGACCTGTTCATCCTGTTCCTGAGCCTTGCGATCATTTCCATCTATCACGACTTCAGGCCGCTGATCCTGAACGGTGTGCTGTCCGTCGCCATCCTGAATTACTATCTCTTCACCAAGGACGCATATGCCGACGTGGACAAGATCGGCGTCAACACCTTTCTGATCCTGGTTTTTGCCGCGCTGGTGGCGCAAAGCCGGATCGGCGCGGGCATGCTGAGGAAAGTGGAAGCCGAAGCGGATCGGTCCGAGGCGGCGAAACGGAAAATGGAGGAGATCTTGAAGGAAGTCAAGACTTCCGTCGAGGTGCTGGGACAGTCGGCATCGGACATACGGGAAGACGCGGCCTCGACCGGACAGATCACGCAGGAAGTCGTTCGCGCTTTCCAGGAAATCTCCATCGGGATCGAGTCGCAAGCATCCAGCATCCGGGAGGTTTCCGACTCGATGCATCAGGTGAAAGAGACGGCGGAACGGACGGTGGCCGCTTCGGCCGAAATGGGCCGCGCGTCGGCTTCCATATCTGACATCACCATGCAAGGCCGGGACAGCATGCTCAAGCTGTCGGAGGAAATGAGGGGCATCAACGAGGTTGTCGAAAGAACGGCGAAGGTCATGCAGGAAGTCAACAGGGAAAACGAGAAAATCGGCGATATCGTCAACGCGATCGGCGAGATCGCCAATCGGACGAATCTGCTTTCCCTGAACGCTTCCATAGAAGCGGCGCGCGCCGGCGAACACGGCAAAGGGTTCTCGGTGGTGGCGACCGAGATCCGCAAGCTGGCGCAGAACGCGCAAGAAGCTTCGGCGGAAATTGCGGGGAGCCTGGGCCTGATCCAGGCCAGAATCGGGGAAGCGGCGAACATGGCCCAGGCCGGTCTGCAGGCCGCCATATCGGGCAGAAACACCGCGGATCAGGTGGAACGGCTGTTCGACCAAATTCGCGAAAACACCGACGAAGTATTGCGCCAGGCCGAGCAACTCAGACGACGCAACGAGCAGCTATTGGCCGCATCCGGACAAGTATCGGACGAGCTCGGCAAGATCGCGGCCATCTCGGAGCAGACGGCGGCTTCGGTCCAGGAAGTGCTGGCCAGCGCGGAAGAGCAGCGGCAGCGCGTGGACAATATCGTGGGCAGCATCATGCGCCTGAACGACCTTGCCGGCAAACTGGAAAGTCTGGTATGAACCCGGAAAGGCCCGCATTGCCACACCGTTCGTGGCGTTGCGGGCCTTCGCGTCTTATTGCTCGATAAGGATGCTCCCGCTGTCCGTGCGGACCCGGATCACCTCGTTCGACGCGCCGGCGGGTTCCGGATGGCGGATCGAACCGGTGTCGGACGCGAGGTCGTAGCCGCCGCCGTACGAGGCGGGCACCGTGATGTGGACGCTGCCGGAATCGGAGACGGCGTCCAGTCCGGTGTCGTCGGCCTTCACGACGCGGATCGAACCCGAATCCGTCCGGATCTCCCCGGCGCCGGACAACCGATTGATGCGGATGCTGCCGGTGTCGGATTCGGCCTTCAAGCCGGCGCGCACCGTCTCCGCCATGATGCTGCCGGAATCGGATTGAAGCGTCAGGCTGCCGCCTTCGAAGCGCCCCAGACGGATCGAACCGGAATCGGATTTCACCGTCGCGGCGCCGCCCGTCAGGTTATCGATCCGGATGCTGCCCGAATCGGATTCGAAGACGCTCTCGCGCGCCGCAACGCCGTCAACCGTCAGCATTCCCGAATCGGCGCCGGCCCTGAACGCGTCCAGCGCCGCCATCGCGTCATCCGTCAGCGAGAACGTGATCGACATCTCTTCATTCCATCCCCGGACACCGTGGAAAAACCAATCGAAACGCCTGTCCTCCCTGAAATCCAAATGCAGAACGCCGTCCCGCACTTCCGCCGACCCGATCCGTTTCGCAACCGCCGGCGACGCTTCTCCATCGATTCGCACCGTGTTGTTCCCGTCCCCGCTCTCGACAAAGCGGATTTCGATCGACCCGCTGCCGCCGTCGACCCGGATTTCCCGCACCTGATTGCCAAGCGGCATCATATGATTGAGCGACTCGTACTTTTTTCCGCCGAATGCATAAAACATCAAAGCGGCCACTCCGACGGCGACGAGGATGACGCCCGCCGTGATTCGAAGTCCCCGGTTCATGACAGATGGATTCTCCCTTTCCAAGCTGTAGTGTTCGATCCCAGTGTACACCAGCATGAATCAACCGAATACCGGCCGGGGAAGGAGCGAAGCTCCGACTTTGGTCGAGGATTCGCTCGAGACCGCAATCGCCACAACAACCGCCGCGCATAAAGAACGCGCCGGCGCCCCCCGCCCGGAGAGCCGCCGGCCCGATCGCCTACCGTTTGCGCACCTGGAACCTGAGCACCGTCTTCAGCTTCGAGGGAGCGGTCTTGCGCGGATCGGACAGATAGATTTCGCGATGCGTCCTCGAGATCCGCTCGTAACCCAATTCGGCGCAATGCGCCTCCATGCGCGCGAAGCTGGCGGGCTCGTCGTCATAGCTCCCGATGTGCATCATCTGGCAGCACAGCCCGTCCTCCGCCGGACCGAACCGCAGGCGATCCAGATACGGATTGGGCTTCTTCCGTTTCGTCTGCTCGAGGAACCTGGCGAACAGCGCTTCGGTCAGGAAGTCCGGCTGGCGGATCATGATCGTGTACTTGAAGTTGCTCTTGTCCGTCGCCGGCTTGGTGTAATCGACGAGATCCCACACCCCTTCCAGCGGGAACACCTTGTAATCGTAGTAACCGGCGGGAACATCGGCGCTCCGGTACGACATCTTGACCGCGTAGCTGACGGCGTACAGCGCCTCCGTCTGCCGGCCGAATTCCTCGCCGTTCGGATCTCCGGAGCCGTCGAGCATGATGTACGGCGCCTGCGGCACTTCCACGATCACCGGCTCCGCGGGAGGCAGGTAGAGATGCTTGTAGTCTTTCGTGTAATCGACGGACTTCGGCATGGATGCTCACTCCTTCGTGTCCGGAATGGATGTTCAACCACAGCTTAGCCGATCAAATATGCCAACAGCCCGTCATATTTAAACCCGCCATCTTCGAAAAAAGAACCCGCCGCTCATCCATCCTTCCCGCGATAGCGCCCCAGCATCCTCTCCAGCCGCTCGCGCAGCCGCTCCCGCACATGCGCCGGGGCGAGCACTTCCGCCAGATCGCCGAAGGACAGCACATAGCCGTACACCCATTCGTCCTCCGGGAACGACACGCGGACGATGAACCGGCCGTCCTCGAGCCTCGTGATCTCGGAGTCGTCGAATTCGTCGTAGACGCGGTGCGCGGCGGCGGGCTCGAGGCGCAGCGTCAGCTCCACCTCGGGCAGGGGACCGGCTGACGCGGGATTCGGCCATTCGACCTCGTCCCGGGTACGCTCGAAGGTGCGCGGCGTCACGCGCACGTTGCGCATGCGGGAGAGTTTGAAGATGCGCCAGTCCTGCCGGGTTCTGCACCAGGCCTTCAAATACCAGAACCGGTTCTTGAACCAGAGCTGCAGCGGCTCCGCTTCCCGGGCCGATTTCTCCCCGTTCCGGCCGACGTACTCGAATTCGACGACCCGCCGCTCGATCACCGCCGTCTTGAGCGGCGAGAAGACGTCTTCCCGCCGGTTGCCCCAGCCCGAGAAGTCCACCTCCAGCCAGCGGTAATCGCGCCGGCCGAACAGCGCGCCCAGCCTCGAGAGCACCGCCTCGGCGTCCGGGTCGCGAATCTCCTTGAGGCCGTGCAGCGCGGTCAGAATTTCCTGCTGCTCGCGATCGGACAGCACCGATTTGTTCAGCACGAAACCGTCGAGCAGGCGGATGCCGCCGCCCCGGCCCTTGGCCATATAGACGGGGATGCCCGCGGCGCTCAGCAGCTCGATGTCCCGGTACACGGTGCGCACCGAGACTTCGAGCCGCTCGGCGAGCCGCTTCGCGGTGACCGTCTCTTCGTTCAGCAGGACGTACACGATCTCGAACAACCGGTTCAGTCTCATCCGCTTCACCCGATACCCGCGTCGTAACGAAAATTCACACTGTACTGGTCCGTCCCGCACATATCCGTCCGGCTCCATTATCGCCGAAAAACCGAAAGCCGGGAATCGCCTCAAGGCTCCCGGCTTCGCAGATCATTTCGCGTGCATCTTGAACTCGAGGAACAGGTCGTTGTAGTAGGCGAGCATCCGTTTGCCCAGGTTCTCGTAGACCTCCAGGCGCGCGATCAGCTCGTCGCCCGGATAGAACCGCTCGTCCTCCCGGATCTCCTCGGGCAGGAGCTCCAGCGCGGTCGCGTTCGGCGTCGAGTAGCCGACGTATTCGGCGTTCCGCGCCGCGTTCTCCGGATCGAGCATGAAGTTGATGAACAGATGCGCCCCTTCGATGTTGCGCGCCGTCTTCGGGATGACCATCGTGTCGAACCAGACGTTCGATCCTTCCTCCGGCACGACGTAGTCCAGGTCCTCATTCTCCCACATGATCTCCGCCGCGTCGCCGGACCAGACGACCGCCGCCGAGGCTTCATTGTTCGCCATCAGCATCTTGATCTCGTCGCCGACAATGGCCTTCACGTTCGGCGTCAGCCGCTTGAGCTTGGCCAGCGCCTCCTGCAGATGCTCCTCGTCCGTGTCGTTCAGCGAGTAGCCGAGGCTGTTCAGCCCCATGCCGATGATCTCGCGGGCGCCGTCGACCAGCAGGATGTCGTTCTTCAGGGACGGATCCCAGAGGGCGTCCCAACTGGTCGGCGGATCGTCGAACGCCTCGGGGTTGTAGATGATCCCGACCGTCCCCCAGAAATACGGCACGGAGTAGACGTTGCCCGGATCATACGACATGTCCATGAACCGCGGATCGATATGGACCATGTTGGGGAGCTTGGCGTGATCCAGCGGCACCAGCATGTCGTCTTCCATCAGGCGCTCGACGGCGTATTCCGACGGCATCGCGACGTCGAACGTCGTGCCGCCCTGGGCGATCTTCGTCATCATCGCCTCGTTCGAGTCGAACGTCTCGTAGATGACGGTGATGCCCGTCTGCTCCTGGAACTCCTCGAGCAGTTCCGGATCGATGTAGTCGCCCCAGTTGAAGACGGTGATCGTGTCCGCGCCGGCATAGCCCGCGCTCCGGTTGAGCGCGTTCGCCCACGCCATGAGGCCGAGAGACGCGACAAGGACGATCGCGAACAGTTGCACGAGCTGTCTCATCGGCGCTCACCGCCTTCCGCTGCCGCCGCCAGGCGCGCGTTGCGGCGGTTGATGAAGTAATAGCCGATGACGAGCACGACCGTGAACAGGAACAGCAAGGTCGAGAGCGCGTTGATCGAGAGCGAGATGCCCTGGCGCGCGCGCGAGTAGATCTCGACGGACAGCGTCGAGAAGCCGTTGCCGGTGACGAAGAACGTCACGGCGAAATCGTCCAGCGAGTAGGTGAGCGCCATGAAGAACCCCGCGAAAATGCCGGGCTTCATGTACGGCACGACGACCCGCGTCAGCACCTGCCACGCGTTCGCCCCGAGGTCGCGCGCGGCGTCGAGCATGCTCACCCGCATCTCCTGCAGCTTCGGCAGCACCATCAGGACGACGATCGGCACGCTGAACGCGATATGGGACAGCAGCACCGACACGAAGCCGAGGCGGATGCCGATGATCGTAAACAGGATCAGGAACGACGCGCCGATGATGACGTCCGGGCTGACGATCAGGACATTGTTCAGCGCGAGCAGCGCGTTCTTGCGGGTGCGGCGCTTCACTTCGTAGATCGCGAACGCGCCGATCGTCCCGAGAATCGTCGAGACGAGGGCCGAGAGCAGCGCGATGATGACCGTGTTCAGCACGATGATCAGCAGCCGCGTATCCTGCAGCACTTCCCCGTACCATTCGAGCGTAAAGCCCTCGAAGCCCGTCATCGTTCCGCCGCTGTTGAACGAGTAGACGATCAGATAGGCGATCGGCGCATACAAAACGACGAAGACCGCCGCGAGATACAGATTCGACCAGCGCCATCTTCTATCCACGGAGCGCACCCCGCTTTCCGATGCCGGTCGCGAACATGATGATCGCCATGGCAATGATCAGGAACACGGCGATCGTCGCGCCCATCCCCCAGTCCTGCGTCACCAGGAAGTGCTGCTCGATCGCCGTGCCGAGCGTGATGACCCGGTTGCCGGCGATGAGCCGGGTGATCATGAACAGCGACAGCGACGGGATGAACACGGCCTGGCAGCCGGCCTTCACCCCGTCCAGCGTCAGCGGGAAGATGACCCGCCGGAACGTCGTCCACGCCGAGGCGCCCAGATCGCGGGACGCGTCGATCAGGGCGGGATTGAGCTCTTCAAGCGAGTTGAAGATCGGCAGGATCATGAACGGGATGAAAATGTACACCGACACGAACACGAAACTGAAGTCGTTGAACAGGAGCTGCCGATTGCCGATGCCGACCGTCTCGAATACCGCGTTCACGAGGCCGTATTTGCCGAACAGGCCGATGAAAGCGTACGCCTTCAGCAGCAGGTTGATCCAGCTCGGCAGGATGATGAGCAGCAGCCAGAGCTGCTTGTGCTTCAGCTTCGTCAGAATCAGCGCCGTCGGGTATGCCACGAGCAGCGAGAACGCCGTGATCAGGAAGGCATACCAGAACGAATAGAGCGTCATGCGCAGATAAATCGGCGTGAAAAACTTCGCGTAATTGTCCAGCGTGAACCGGCCTTCGACATCGAAGAACGAATAGTACGCGATCAGAATGATCGGCGCGGCGACGAACAGAACGATCCACGCGACATACGGGATGAGGTAGTAATTGCGCGTCCTAGCCATGGTTGGCCTCACCGTAGGCTTCGAGCCGCCTGTCAAAATCTTCTTCCGTCTCCCCGAATCGCATGACATGGATCGCTTCGGGATCGAAGGTCAGGCCGATCTGCTCGCCGACCTCCGCCTTGCGCGTCGAATGGACCAGCCACGAGTTCCCGGATTCGTCGCGGCCCTTGATCTCGTAATGGACGCCCCGGAACAACTGCGATTCGACGCGGATGCGCAGCTTGCCTTTCTCCGGTTCGGTGATTTCCAGGTCTTCCGGACGGATGACGATCTCGACCGGTTCATTCTCGCGAAAACCGCCGTCGACGCATTCGAACGGCTTGCCGGCGAATTCGACCAGATAGTCGCGGACCATCCGGCCCGGTATGATGTTCGACTCGCCGATGAAATCCGCCACGAAGCGGTTGATCGGTTCGTCGTAAATGTCCTTGGGCGTGCCGGACTGCTGAATCCTCCCCTTGTTGATGACGAAGATTTCGTCCGACATCGCGAGCGCTTCTTCCTGGTCATGCGTGACGAAGACGAACGTGATCCCGAGCCGGCGCTGCAGTTCGCGCAGCTCATACTGCATCTCCGTCCGCAGCTTGAGATCGAGCGCCGACAGGGGCTCGTCCAGCAGCAGCACCTCGGGTTCGTT
>Ga0065723_100411_pt1 | contig 16783 bp, 18 predicted proteins | sample TheenrcuSG05Z960_FD_59110 | JGI IMG/M metagenome (GOLD analysis project Ga0065723, IMG submission 59110) | Thermophilic enrichment culture from UC Davis - Sample SG0.5Z960 | ecosystem: Engineered > Solid waste > Grass > Composting > Bioreactor | place: USA: University of California, Davis
AGTCTGTTCGAACTGGTACGCCCCGAAGCTGAGGAATGGTACTTCCAGAACATCGGCCTGCCCGGGCTGGCCGCCCTGCCCGTGGTGGCGGCCTTCGCCGGAGAACTCCTGCGCGGGCGTCAGGAGGCCTTTCTGGAACTGCTGGCCCGTCTTTTTGGACCGCTGTTCCTGGCGATGATTTCCACCTTCCTGGTCGCGACGCTGCTCGGCGGCAAAAATCCCTTCCTGGATCGCAACTTCCTGATCGTCTTCAACGGCGTGCTCCTGCTGGTGCTGGCCATGACGGTCTTCCTGATCCTGCTGCGCGAGCGCCAGCGCGGCGTCGAACTGCAGGACTACCTCAATGTGGCGCTTGTGGCGCTGACGCTGCTGATCGACGCCATCGCGCTGGCGGCGATTTTCTTTCGACTGACCACTTTTGGCCTTACGCCCAACCGCATCGTGGTGCTGGGCGCCAACCTGTTGATTTTTGTCCATCTGGCCTGGATCGGCCGAGACTATATGCGCCTGCTTCGCGGAAAGGCGGACTACACCCGACTAGAACGCACAATCGGCCGTTATCTACCGGTCTATGCACTCTGGGCGATGTTTGTCGTCTTTGTGCTGCCGCCGCTGTTTGGCTTCGGATGATCGGCAGCCTGCAGCGTCCGATCCCGGAGCGGTCTGCGCTACAAATACAAAGCGTTTAGGTCCTTCGCAACTGCCTCCTGTATCTCGCCGGTCCGTCAGCCCCTGGGTCCCCCACCCCTGTAGCAGAAGGGGTCTTTTGAGCCAGTTCCCCCTCCGTCAACCCCTGCAAACTCTCAGAGCCAGCACGTAGAGGGTTTGGGCAACAGCCGCCGGAGGACCGTGCGCAGATCGGTGCGTTGCAGGCGCTTGTAGACGACCTCGAGCAAGACGCGCATTTTTGCCGTGATTTTGTTCAGGCGCGCCGAAGCGGGCAGGCAAAATGGCGGCCAGGATTTCGGCTGTCTGATGGAGCCGGTCGAACAAATGGCGGGGCCTTGATAATCAGCCGTCCTTTTGCTATATTTAGACCAGTCGTAGACCAGTCTAAATGAAGAGAGTATTATGCCTGAAATTGGTGCCTACGAGGCGAAAACCCGATTTTCCGAGCTTCTTCGACGGGTAGAGAAGGGAGAGCGATTCGTGATTACACGCCACGGTTTGCCCGTTGCGGTCCTGGAGCCAATACCTTTTCGTAGAAAACGAGATATAGAAGAAGTCATTCAAGACATTCTGGAATTCGGCCGCAAGCACAGTCTGGGCGGGTTGACAATCAAAGAGCTTATCGAAGAAGGGCGTCTGTAATGGTACAGGAATTCGTACTGGATGCCTCGGTAACTCTGTCGTGGGCATTTCGAGAGGAATTGAACCGGTATGCACAGGGAGTACTCAAGCAACTGAAACAGGGGCAGGCAAGGGTGCCGGCCCTGTGGTTTCTGGAAGTCGCAAACGCCCTGCTTGTGGCCGAGCGCAGAGGGAGAGTAAAGCCCGTGGATTCGGAACGATTTCTGGAGCTTCTTCAAGAACTTCCCATTTCGATAGAGCCAATCTTGCCGGAACGCGCTTTTGGAGAAATTCTGCTGCTGGCTCGAGAGCAAGAGCTATCGGTATACGATGCGGTCTATCTGGATCTGGCCCTGCGCATGCGTATACCTCTGGCTACTCAAGACAAGGCTCTCAGAGCCGCTGCATCTCGAGTGGGCGTGGAAATCTGCGGCCCATTGGGCGAGGAATGATGCAACGGAATTGCAGGCGGAGGCACTCCGGCATTCAAGCACCCTGCAGGATTCCGGCGTAACTGGCATCAGGAACTGTCTCCGTGCACGCGGAGAACCTGGTCGATATAGACGGACCATTCTGAATTAGAACGACACATAGTGTTTTCCAGGCCGGGAAAGTTTCTCTAATCCGTTCCGTGGCGCATAACCCTGATGTTGACATGCCGCCAGCATTGCTTGCAGAAAAGCTCAGAGACACGCATCTTTTCCGTAGCGGCCGAGGCAAACCTCCCTCCTGATGCAGCACTTTCGTTGTGGAGATCTCTCCGTCAGCGTTTTCGGCGGCTGGGCCGAAATCGGCGGCAACCAGATCCTGCTCGAAGCCGGCGGCGAGGCCCTGTTGCTGGACTTCGGCCGCTCCTTCAATCGCTGGAACCGCCACTTCACGGAGTTTCTCGGGCCACGCTCTACGCTCGGCCTGCGCGATCTGCTGGCCCTCGGGCTGCTGCCGCGCTTCCGCGGACTCTACCGCGACGCTGCCGACGACACGCTCTTTCCCTCGGAACTGGAACGCCGCTTTCTGGACGGCGCACCCGACGGCGCTCACATCCAGGCGCTGCTGCTCTCGCATGCCCATCTGGATCATAGCGGTTCGATCGCCTACCTGCGCGCCGACTTGCCCGTCGTGGCCAGCGCCGCCACGGCCGCCATCCTCAAGGCCATGCAGGATACCTCGCAGATCGGCCTGGATGCCGAAGCCGCTTATTTAAGCCCCCGCCTTCCCAACGACGAGGGCATACTTAAAGCCGATGGCAAAACTTCCTACCTGCGCCGCCCCTATCGCCTGCTGCTGGGGCGCCTGGACAGTTTTCCGCTGCAGTCTCCGGCTAAAACCAAGACGCTCGACGGACATCCCTGGACTCCGGCCACCACCCCGCTTTCGGTTGGCTGCTTCCGGGTCGAAGCCTTCCCGGTGGACCATTCCGTGCCGGGCGCACTGGCATTCTATATCGAAACACCCGCCGGTCCGGTCGTCTACACGGGCGATCTGCGGCGCCATGGCCGATGGGGCGACTTTACGGAACAGTTTGTACAGACGCTTGAAGGTCGAGACGTCTTCCTGCTCATCATCGAAGGCACCCGCCTGGACAGCCAGGGCCCGGCCCGCACCGAAGCGGCCGTCCAGGCGGCGTTGCACGAGGCGATCCGCCAGCATGCCGGCGCACCCATCGCCGTGGACTTTGCTCCGCGCAATCTCGAAAGGCTCCAGGCCTGTCTGGAGGTAGCCCGCGATCTGGATCGCCAGCTGGTCATCACCCCAAAGGACGCCTATCTGCTTCGGGCGCTTGCTGAAGCGGATCCCTCCTGGCAGGCAACACTCCAGGCGGCACGGATCCTCCAGGAGCCGCGTGCCCGTCGCCCGACCTGGGAGGCCTGGCTCTGGGAGCAGTCCGACATCCATCCGGTCAGCCTGGAAGAAATCGCACAGGATCCAGGCGCCTTTCTGCTGGCCTTCGGCTTTTATGAAATTAACCGCCTGCTGGACCTGCGGCTGCTTGAGCAGGCGATGGGTCGACCACGCCGACAGGGCCTCTATGTCTTCAGCAACAGCTACTGGGCCGACGAAGAACAGAGGCTCGACCTGGCGGTGCTGATGCACTGGCTGCGGGCGCTGGACTTCCGGCCGCTGCCCGAGTGGCTGGAAAATCCCCCCTCCAACCCTGCCAACGCAGAGAATCCCTACCACACCTCGGGCCATGCGCCGGCCGACGACCTTGTGGAAGTGGCGCGCCGCCTGCGCCCACGTCATCTACTGCCCGTGCACACGGAAGCTCCCGAGCGCTGGCGCAAGTTACTCGGGGGGACAAACACCCGGGTCCTTGTGTAAGGCTTGGGGCATGCCGCCGGATTTTCCTTACACAAGGTCCTCCGCTTCCGCCCTCCCCCACCAGATCACGAGAAAGCATTCAGAAAAGAACTTTTTCCGGTTGGGCCCCGATCTCCTCCGACGGAAACCGCCCCTTTTCGAGCGTGCTGACCGGCCCGGCAGTCGCCTCTCTGCCCGGACCGGACGCTCCAGCGTGCCACCTTGTGTAACATCCAGCTCGACAAGATCACTTTTTCCTTACCACAAGGTCGCGCGGCATGCTACGGCTGCTGACGCTGCAGGCCGAGCATCGTGCTCCACACCACATGCAACGCCTCCACATAGGCCCTCCCCTCCGGTCCCTGACGTCGGGCTGTGGCCGCCTTGAAATTGTCGTAGTCGATGTCTTCGACCAGGCAACGCACCACCTCCGCCCAGACCGACTTCGGCACAAAAATGCGCCAGGCGTAGTCGGCTCCCGGAAACTCCCGGATCTCACAGCTGCCCAGAAGCTCCGGAAACCGCGCCTGCAACGCTTCTAGATGGGCACGCACGCGCGCTCGAACCATCACGCACTTCTGATCGACGGGCCGACCGGGCCTTCCATCGCCCTGCCGCGCGCACACCACGCTGAAAAAGCCCTCTCTCGTAAAAAGCCACATCGCCGAATAACTTTACTGACTATTTTGAAGTACTCTCAAGTATAACTGCAACACCGACCGACGGTCCCGTACCGGACACGTTGACCGGTGCCGATCAGGCCCGAACCACCGGCAACTCGGACTACGCGGTCGTGTATCGTGGAGAGCGTCGCTGCTGCCGCATCTCCTACGGCCGCGCAAAGCCCGCACTGGCCAGGCGGATCGCCTCCCTGCCTCAGCGACGATTGAGCGCGTCCACCGCGTGCATCAATGCCCCGGAGCGCTCATACGGCTCGACAAACAGATGCCCCTGTAGCGCCCTGGCCGGCACCCGGCTCAGCAGCAGCAAGCGCAGCGGCTCGCCGATCCGAACCGGCGCCACTTCGACAACGCGTGTGCTCATGCGTCCTGTCGGAAAAAGTTCTTTTTTTGCCTGGTATCGGCGGGATTTGACAGAATGATAGCCCCTGGCCACTTCATTGTAAACAGGCACGCAGCACAGACGACCTTGACAGGACGAAGGCCAACCCTTAAAGTTTGAAAAGCAAATTCAACAGAGACCGATGAGCAAAAGACGCGGCTTTTCCGTCCGGATCTTCATACCGGAGGGCGATCCCGAAGGCCTTCGTCTGATCGAAAAGTCCAACTGGACCGGTCAGGGAATCGTCTTTCCACGCGCACAATTTTCCGAAGCTCGAAGGCGTCCGGAACTCCAGCGAGCAGGAGTGTACGTCCTGTGGGGGCCCGACGATTCCAGCCACCTTCCCCGCCTCTACATCCTTACTTTTACCCACAAGTGCTTTGGGATTAGCAGGAGAATGCTTAAGTTAACATTTTATCCCATGAAGCAATCAAAAAGGAACCCCAAATGGATACGGAAAACCCTGAGCTCGATGAGCTGTCCGCCTGGCTGGTTGATGAGTTGCACGACGTTGCGCTGGGCGACAAACGTCTGAATCGGCGACTGCTCACAACAGGCGCCCAACTGGCGGCCAGGCCTTCCGGGTCAATCAGGCTTGTGCCGATTGGGCCGACACCAAGGCCGCCTACCGGCTCTTTGCGAATGCCAAAACGACCGCCGAAAAGATCCGCGCGCCCCATTATCGCCGCACGCGGGAACGCGCCCGGGGGCACAAACGGCTCTTTGCTCTTCAGGATACGACCTACCTGAACTACACCCATCACCCTGCGACGAAAGGCCTGGGGCCCATCGGCACCGCGCAGCAGAAGCTCTCGGGTCTGGTCATGCACACCGCGCTGCTCATGAGCGAGCAGGGTCTTCCGCTCGGATTGACCAGCCAGGCGATCTGGGCGCGTCCGCCTAAGCGCCCCCGGCGCGGCTCGGAAGCACGACGCAAGCTGCCGCTCGAAGCCAAAGAAAGCGCCAAGTGGCTGCAGGCCCTGCAACAGACCCGGGCCGTCGTTCCCCCCGAGGCGCAGCTTATCACCATCGGCGACCGTGAGTCGGATCTTTTTGCGCTGTTTGAGCAGGCGCGTACCCTGGAAGTGGACCTGCTGGTGCGGGCTGCCCAGAACCGCTCGGTCTGTGCGCCCGAAGTGGGGCGGCTCTGGGCGGTGATGGGCCGGCAAGCGGTGTGCGGTCAGTTGCAGGTGCTTGTCGCGGCCCGCCAGGGGAAACCCAGACGCCAGGCGCTGGTCTCGGTGCGCTTTGCGCCCGTGCGCTTGCAAGCCCCGCGGCACCTACGCAAAACGATGGGCGCTATCTCGCTCTATGCGGTGCTGGTGCAAGAGGAGGCCCCGCCCCCGGACAGCACGCCTTTGTGCTGGCTGCTTTTGACTACGGTGTCGGTGCATAATTTTGCCGAGGCGGTGGAGCGGATCCGGTGGTATGGCCTGCGCTGGCAGATTGAAGTCTACCACAAGGTGCTCAAATCGGGCTGCTGTGTGGAGAAGGCGCAGTTGGCTCATGTGGAGCGTTTGTTGCCCTATTTGGCCCTTTTGAGCATCATCGCCTGGCGTCTTTTCTGGATGACGCTGCTGGCGCGTCATGCGCCGGAGGCGTCCTGCACGCTGGTTTTGGCTGCGCATGAGTGGCGGGCGCTGTATGCCTTCCATCACAGGACCCAGCAGGTGCCTGCCCGGCCGCCCACGGTGGGCCAGGTGGTCTTATGGATTGCGCGGCTGGGCGGCTTTCTGGCTCGCAAAAACGATGGTCCTCCGGGTGTCACGGTGCTCTGGCGTGGCTGGCAACGTCTCAGCGATATTGCCGCCGCCTGGCTTGCCTTTCACCCCTCCTGATTTGTGGGTAAAGGTAAGCTCTACATCGGGGAGGGCGATGTTGTGGCGCATCGCCTCGAAGAGCACTACCGACAGAAGGAGTTCTGGACCCATGCGGCTGTTTTCATCAGCAAAGACGAAAACCTGAACAAGGCACACGTTCAATATCTCGAAGCTCGTCTTATCCAGATGGCCTCGCAGGCCAGACGAGCCCTGCTGGATAACGCAAACAACCCTCGAGGCCCCAGCCTCTCCGAAGCAGACAAGGCAGATGCCGAGGCCTTCCTGGCCGACATGTTGCTATGCCTACCGCTGGTGGGCGCTAATTTCTTTGAGGCCGTAAAGAGAGAAGATGCCAGGTCTCCGATGCTTTTTCTCCACGCCAAGGGCATCGAGGCCCGCGGTTTTGAAAGCACGGAAGGCTTTGTCGTGTTGAAAGGGTCGCAGGCAGTAAAGGAAGAGGTCCCCTCGATTGGCAGCTCCCTGAAAGAGCTGCGCCGCACGCTGCTCGAGCAGGGAGTCTTACAGGAAGAAGCGGATGTACTGATCCTGACGCAAAACTATGCTTTTTCGTCCCCGTCCGCCGCAGCGGGTGTGCTCCTGGGACGCAGTGCCAATGGCCGCATCGAGTGGAAAGACGAACGCGGCCGCACATTGAAAGAAATTCAAGAAAGTGCTATTACCTGAACAACCCTTTTCTCGATAGAGAGATTCGTAACGTCTGTTTGCAAATGTAGGTCCTGCAACTTGCACGCAACGTCGTGAAGTTCACCTCCCCACAGCGGTCACGCATCGAGCCGCTAATCTCCTCCTGCCCAGACACACCGATAAACACGAGCTCCTCGAAGCTATCCTGTGGATACTCCACACCGGCGCTCCCTGGGCTAAGCTCCCCGCCCACTTTCGGCCCAGGTCCACCTGCCTCGATCGCTTCCAAGAGTGGAACCGAAACGGCACCCTCCAACGAACTGCTGGCCGAAGAACGCCACCAACAGGGCAAGCTCAAGCTTTCGGCGTGCTTTATCGATGCCTGCTTTGTTGCCGCTAAAAAGGGGGACGTGTGTGGGCTCCTGGCCAAACGAGGCAAAGGAAGCAAACGCATGGCAATAGCCGACAGGGGTGGGATGCCGCTGGCGGTGCTGGTGGCCAGTGCTTCGCCGCACGAGACCCGGTTGGTCAAAGCCACGCTGGCGGCGCGCTCATGCCAGGGCCAAGCCGGCGTGTTTGATTGGGGATCGGGCAGTGATCCGCTGGATAAGGCCCTGGCGCAACAGGGTATTGAGATGATTGCCCCGCATGGGCGCAGGATGGGCGTAAGCTTCGTCGCTCGTGACGCCGCTGGAAAGTGGAGCGGTTGTTTGCACGCTTGGGGCATTTTCGCCGGATTGCCATGCGTCGGGAGCGCTACGCGGGAAACTACCTGGGTTTTGTGTTGCTCGGGTGCCTCACGATCTTCTTAAGAACCTTTTTCGGATGACTTCTAGAGTTCTCCCCGAAAGGCTCTGTCCAAAATCGCTTGCTCCAGGCGCTTCAGTTCCTCGTCCGTTTCCTCCTGGGCGGCCTTGAGGGCGCGGATCTTCTCCTGCACCGCCTCCAGGTGCGCCACGATGCGGCGCTGTTCGGAGAGAGGAGGGAGGGGAGCGTTGAAATTTTTTAAGCGACGACCAGACAGGTTGGGAATAGCTGTTCTGCTTTCTGCGCCTTGGTAGGCTAAAAATACTTGGTAGGCAGCTTGCATCCAGTACATGAAGAAGCGTGGTTCAACCTCCGCATCTTTGGCACGAAGGCGGTGTATGTGATTCTGATAGAGGACAAGGGGTAGTTGCCCTTCCCAGATGGCGGTCCTACCCACGTCACCTCCCTCACAAACCAGAAGGTCACCGGGTTGAAGGCGCAGTTTCTCTATCTCCTTGTCCGTGAAATCCATCTCATCAATAAGCGAAAGGTCGACTGTCCCCCAAAGAACATTCTTCGTCCTTAGAAAGGGTTTGGGGTTACGACCGGCTCGGCGCTTGGGTGACATCGAAGCGCCTTGTTGGACTTCGAAGATCTCCTCCAACCTCACCCAGTGCCAGCCGTAGGGCAGGTCGGAGCCGGGGCGGGGGAAGGCGTCGGCGAGGACCGATTGCCAGAGCCGCTCGGCGTCCTCGAGGACCTGCTGGCGCAGCCGCTTCGCCTCCCGCACGCACTCCATCAGCTCCTCAATCCGCGCTACGATGCGACGCTGCTCCTCGAGGGGTGGGAGGGGGATGAGCAACTGCTGGAGCGGCTTCCCCGGCCAATGATCTGCTTGAAGAGAACGGGCGAAGAGACCGTTTTCATGAACACGATGTTGCGGCAAGAGGGAACGTCCACGCCGGTCGAAAGCAGTTCAGCCGTTGTCGCCACCACAGGAGCCGGCTTATCGGAGTCCGCAAAGGCCTCCAGCGCCCTGCGTCCCTCTTCTCCTTCTTCCGAAATGATGGGCACGGCGTAGTTGGAAAGGCCTGTCTCCGGGCCGAACTCGTCCTGGAGCAGCCGGGCTACAAGGCGTGCGTGCTCCATGTCCACGCAGAAGACCATGGTCTTTTCCATTTCCCCGAAGCGGCGCAAAAGCCCCGCCAGGTGCTGAACCATGGCCCGGGTGCGGTCGGGCAGCGTGATCTCGCGCTCGAACTGGGGGGTGGTGTAGACTTCCCTCGGATCTACATCTTCCGGCACGAAGACCTCGGCCCCTTGCTCAATGGCATCCTCGAGGCGCAACCCCGTGGCGTCCACCGTGGTGCGCACCCGATGGACCTTGTAGGTAGCCAAAAAACCATCCTCAATACCACGGCCAAGGCTGTACTGGTAGGCTGGCGGCCGCCAGGTGCCGCGCTCCGGATGCTCTGGGTCGATGGCCACCTCGGGTTCCTCGGCGCAGAAATAGGCGTAGGTGTCGATGTTCTCGTCCTGTTTCGGCGTGGCGGTCATACCCAGGTGAATGGCAGAACCGAAGTGATCTAAAATCTCGCGCCAGGTGCCAAATCCGGATCGATGACACTCGTCGATAATGACGAGGTCAAAGAAGTCAGGAGGAAACATCTCAAAAAGCCGCACCCCGTTTTCATCCGGGCTCCAAAGGGTTTGGTAAATGCCAAAGTAGAGGTCACGCGTGAGGTTCGGCGGGTGGCCCTCAATTTTGTAACGAGGCTCGCTGGTGCCGTCAGCAAACGGGGCGAAGGTGTTGTAAGCCTGGTCGCGCAGCACGATGCGGTCGGCAAGGAAAAGCACCCGGGCCGGACGGTCAGGATGCTGGCGCTCGAGCCAGCCGGATTTGATGAGTTTCCAGACCACCTGAAAGGCAACAAATGTTTTCCCCGTCCCCGTGGCCATGGTAAGGAGGACCCGTTTTCGGCCCTGCATGATCCTTTTCACGACCTCGCGAATGGCGACCTCCTGGAAGTAGAACGGCGTCCTGCCGCACAAGGCCTCGGAGCAGTAGGGATGAAGAAGGGGGTTGGACCGACGGTCCGCGCCGTACTCCGCCGGCCGCTCGGCAACGCGCGAGGCCTCGGTCAGCCCCATGTTCAGTTGCCAGCGCTCCCACAACGCTTGTGGCGATGGAAAGCGATCGAGTTCCCGGCTTGTGTTCGTGAAGAAGTCAAATTCGATGATTTTGTGACCGTTCGTCGCGTAGGCGAAGGCAAGCCCAAGGTCCTGGGCGTATCTTTTGGCTTGCTCCAGGCCGGCTTCCGCCGGTTCCGATTCGGCCTTGGCCTCCACCACAGCGATAGGGAAGGCGTCTGAGAGGCGAAGGAGGTAATCCACCTTGCGAGCCTCTCCCCGGCGCACGCGATCGCCTACGAGAATCACTCGTCCCTGCGTGTACGCGTGGTCCCGCTGATAGTAGTGCTCACGCTTGACCTGGGTATCTTCCCAGCCTGCGGCTTTCAGTTTCGGATCAATAAGCGTTGCGCGGGTGTCGGCTTCGTTTCGGCTCATGTTTCACACCTCACATCCCGCCAGCCTCCGGGGCAGTGGAGGCGTACTTGATGCCGTAGGGCGGGTCCATGGAGATCATCTGCACCTTGCCCGCCATGCCACAAAGTTAAGACAAAATTTGGGGTTCAGCTACAGCCAGGAGTAAAGTCGCTGATGGTGATATAAACATCGGGATCTTGCCAAGCCTCCTCGTTAAGGTATGTCGCAATCCTTGTTTTAATGGACCTGCCTCTCTGACAATTAATTTCCGAATTCAAATAACATAATTTGAGATCAATCTCTTCTCCCCCCATGTTCTTGAGGTTCTTTAATGTTATTTGGTTCGAAATTTAATACTAGTGCCTCTATCATTGGATTTCGGTTTATCTCTTTCCCACCAACATGATAGAAATGATTTCTCGTTATGATGTTAAATTTATTCCAAAATTTTTTAATGAACTCATTTTCTCTGTATTTATTTTTATACCAAATAGAAAGAATGAATTTACCCTTGAATTGAGAAAGCAATTTATACAAATCATATTCATCTTGTTCTGTCCAAATATCGAAATAGTTAGTATGCCTCCCTATGTAAGGGGGATCGCAATAAATGACATCGTCTTGATTCGCTTCCATTATTGTCTTTCTAAAGTCCTGAGCAATAAATATCCAGTCATATTTATGGATGCACTCCTCCACATATCTAACTTGGTTAGCTATTTTTGTTATATATGCCTTTCTAAATCTATCTGGTTTCTTTCCAAACGGCGTATTAAATTCTCCTTTACTATTGAATCGTATCACACCATTGAAGCAAGACCTATTAAGAAAAAGAAAATCTAAAGGGTCGTGATATTTATTAAATCTATCTCTGACTTCATAATAATATTCTTCTCCTCTTTCAAGTAACATCCTGCCCTCTCTTTCCAGAAATATTTTTACTTTCTGAGAAGTAATTTCCCTATTTTTGATTGCATCGTAAAAGTTGATTATGTGTGGATTTTTGTCTGCAAAAATTGCTCGTTTAGGTCGTAGATTAAATCCAACTACTCCAGATCCCATAAAAGGTTCTATCCATCTTCCTTTAATTTCGAAGTTTATCTGATTTATAATCCACTCTACTAGTTTCGTTTTTATCCCTTGAGTTTTTATTGGTGGAACATATATTTTCCTTTTCATCATACCTTTCTCCTCTTTATCTTACTAATTTCAATGCCTTTGAATACCAAAAATTCTTTTAAAGAAGTCATCTTCTTGGTTTTACCTGTCTTGTTATCTTTTATTGTGATTCTTCCATAATTCATCCAGTACTCATCGAACCATTCCTCTCCGTTTTTCCCAAAATATTGCCAAAATATACCTTTACCCTCTAATAATTCTTTAATTCTTTTGACACTACCAATATTTGCAGTATTTCCACTCCCACTTTTATCGCTGGCGATTCTCCATTTTTCGTGAGCAAAGAATACAAAATTTTTAATTACCGATGGTATGTTCTCTAACTCTTCAAGTTTATACTTTTTTGTTTCATCAATTTTTGTAGCATGATTCCTTTCATATAAAATTCCTAATACATAATGTCCCAAATACTCACTATAGGGAAACTGTATATTCTTTGTGCTCTGTCTATCAATGAAATATGTTCCGTGAGAGCCAAGAGTAAAACCATTACACTCATAAGGCATTCCATCTTTGTATTTTGTGATATATGTTGTTTTCAGATCTACAGCAAATTTTATTCGCTCATCTTTTTTAGAAATGAATGTTATATCAGGATACCAATTTTGCTTATCTGCGAAAATCATTTTGTATCCATGCTTATTAGCGAATTCTAAAAATTTAGGGAATAAATGAATTTCTATAACCTTAGAAACTATTTTTGTATCGCTAGTAATAGTATAAATATTTTTGAAAACATCAATAAATCCTTTTATCACCCATTGATCATCTTGTGTAGAGACATAATCATGTAACTCCTCAGCGAACGATTGAAGTTGACTCAAAAATTGCTCTTTTAACTCTATTTTTGTTTTTTCATCCATTTTACTCATCTCCATATTTTAATTTTTTTCCAATCCTCTTCCAAGACGACGGCGGGCATTTCACTTAACGTCGCAATCCTTGTTTTAATGGACCTGCCTCTCTCCCAGGTGTTTTTCTAACTTGCTGTGGGGCAGGCAGTTGCATGGTGGGGGGTGGTAGATGTGCCTGCCGTGCCCCGTTCATTCCTGTTTGGGGTGTTAGTGGAGTAAACTGCGAGTTCATGATCAGCAGGGAGTCGCCGAGAACCAGACGATTAGCCCAACCCACCTCGTGCTTGTAGAACTGCACCTCCTGGTCCGCGGGCAGGGGTGTTTCGCCGAACAGATCGAGCTGCATCGGCTCGGGTCGTTGCACGGCGCGCAAAATCGCCGACGTAGAGATCCGCTCGTGGATATGAAGTGAGACCACGTCCACCTCAAATGAGGTGTGCTCAGCCTTACCAGCCCAGACAAGTTGCGGGTCTGATTCCGTACGCCGCTCACGAGCCTCATAGGTCGGTGCGGCTCCGGCGGGAGGATTATTCTTCCGCCGGGCTTCAGCGTGCCTAAAATCACGCACATCATTAAGAGCTTCCCGCTGGGCCTTTTTTCTACGAGCCATTTAGCTCTCTCCTATCGATTGTGCTGGCCTCGTAAGACTTTAGATAATCAATGGTTGTTGCATGACGAAAACCCAAAGTAGGCAATGGTCGGATACTCCTGATAGAGCTTAGCAGTAAATATCAAACCACACTTCAGTATTGTCAAGTAGTCTTTAGAGTTTCAAATGATCTCGCTGTTCGATAGTACCTGTACTATTAATTACCAAGGCTTTTTTTCAAGGTTATGATTGGATCTCCATAATAAACACTTCACTGTAACATCAAAGTGAACAATCAGGGGGCAGGCCCTGAAAGACCCGCACCCCTGCCCCGCTCACCGCGTGTATTTCAAGCTGCCCTTCGGCAGTTCATAGACCCACAGCCTGCCCTGCTCGCCCACCACCGAAAGCAGATTCCCGCTCACGCTTACCTGCTCGATCCGCGTGGGCATCGTCCGCATAAACAGCATCCCGCCCCGCTCGTCGTACACCCGAAGCGTCCGCCCATTGCTGTCTACTCTGACCGCGTACATGGCACTACCCCCTTGTTTAAGTTCAACATCCACCCTTTTCCTTCAGGACAGCACCGGCTCGCCCTGTCGCCACNCCATCNCCGCCNNCCAGACACCGTCGCCAGCCACCGCTCCAGCGCCGACGCCGTCTCCGACACGGCCGGATGCTCCACATGCGCGCCAGCCCCTTCCTGCTTCACCTCAAGCACCGGAAGCTGCCGCGAAAGCTTCCGCCGCGTCGACCTCATGTAGTCGCCGCCCTCCTCGAGCACCAGCACCCCGCCGTGCACCCGGAAGGCCGCCACCAGCAGCTCCTCCGGCAGCGCGTCCACGTCCAGCTCCTTCGGCGCTCGCCAGGCCTGACCGCCGCTCAGCCGTGCCAGCGCTCCGGCCACCTGCGCAGCCTCCGAAGCACCGCACGTCACCAGCAGCCCCTCGCCACGCTTCAGCGCCAGACCCTCCGGCTCCGGCCCCGACGGCCGCGCCATCGGCTCCAGACCCAGCAGCACGAAGATCGACGTGCCCAGCATCTCGGCCAGGGCCGCCTCGGTCAGCCGAATCCGAGGATCGTCGCCCAGCAACGCACCCCGCACCCGCACGACTCCCGCCTGCTGCAGCCGAGCTGTCGGAAGCAGCGCCCGCATCACCGCAAACTGCTCGCCCGAGGACCGATCCCGAACCAGCAGCGGCATCAACTGCGACAACCGCCCGCAAAACGGCCGCAGCGACGTCCGCTCCAGCAGCGCCTGCATCAAAAGCACCCGCACCAGCCGACGCTCCAGCTCCGAAAGCCCCTGCGCGGCCATGTAGCGCTCCGGCGCCACATCCTGCCAGGCCTGCTCCGAAAAACCACCGGCCTGCTTCCGGGGCGCCTCCTCCTCTTCGTCGTCGAAAGGAAACGGCAGCTCCTCGTCCAGCTCCAGCGTCCAGCGCCGATGACGCGGCCGACCCAGCTCCTGATGCACCGCCGTCAAGTAGTCGAACAGCCGTTCCAGCTGCTTCGCGTAACGCTTTTCCATAGGACCTCCTCCGTTTGGTTTTAAGGGACAACTTCCACCTGTAAGGTACGCGGCCCCTCTCCGAAAGCGGACATTTTCGCGTCCGCTTCTGGCTTCATCCACCGGCAAAATGGCCCATCTTGCATGCATCTGTCCGCTATTGAAAACCACAGGCCACCGCCGATACTCTCCCTACCGGAACCCTCTCCTGCAGAGACAATGTCGCTCAGAGCCCGATTGCTGGAGCTGCTTCAGGAAAGTCCACGCACGCAGAAGGAACTGGCCGATCTCCTTAAATGCGACGTGCGCCATGTGCGTCGCCTGGCCGGCCGGCTCGAGGCCGAAGGCCTGCTACGCAGATCCCGTCAGGGACGGCACGTCTACTACGAACTGGCCCTGCTGGCCAGTGAGACCACCGACGTCCAGCTGGCATTGACCGAACGCGAAGTGCTGGCGCTGGGCGTGGCCGGGGCCGCGGCCGCCTCGCTGCTCGACGGCCTGCCGCTGGGCCAGAACCTGCGCGAGCTGCTCCAGCGTCTGGGCACGCAGCTCCGCTCCGTCTACTTCGCCGTGCAGCCCGAGCATCTCAAGCCCCGCTTCTACTTCCAGGCCATCGCCCGCACCCACGTCGATCCCCTCATCTTCGAAGCCGTGCTNGAGGCCTTGCTCGAAAACNGCGTGCTCGAAATCGACTACGACCATCCCCGGCGCGGCCTGGACCGAAATCGACGGATCAACCCGCTGTGTCTGGCCATCGTGGGCAATGCCGTGCANCTGACGGCCTGGTGCCACCGGCGTCGCCGCCCGACCAACTTCTCGCTGGCCCGTATCCGCGCCGCCCGGGCGCTCCTCTACGAGACGTTCGAACGGCCCGACTTCGATCCGGAAGTCTATTACACGACCGACGCGCTGGGCGCGGTGGCTGACGATCAATACTACACCTACCGGCTGTGGGTCAGCGCCCGCGTGGCGCATTGCTTCCGCGAGCGGGAGTACTTTGCGGGCCAGGTAATCGAGGAAGAGCGTCCGGATGGGAGTCTGGTGGTGTCCTACGAGGGGCCGGGGTTGGAAGTGATGCGGGCGTTTGCGATGAGCTGGGGAGGCGATGTGCGGGCGCTGGAGCCGCCGGAGCTGGTTGCGCGCATCCGGGAAGAACTGACGGCCATGCACGCGAGCTATAGCGCCTCTTCTACCTCCCTCTCCGACTGAAAGCGGACGCGCAAAAGTCCGCTGTCCGCAGTGCCCTTTGTAGGCGGCTCGAATCGTCGCAGCCGCTATGGGCCAAACTGCTCCATAGCCTGCGTGATGAGCCGTTGCACGCGGCCCGGATCGTCGCCGTAAAGCTCACCGGGAAGTCCCCGCCGCCAGCGCTCGGGTAAGGCCTGTGCGCCATGCATGGCACCCACGGTAGCGCCCACAATGGCTGCGATGGTGTCGTTGTCGTAGGTATCATTGACCGCTCGAACGATCGCCTCCTCGGGATCGTCCGCATGCCGCATGAGGATGTAGAGCACCGAGGGGACGGTCTCCAGCAGAAACGCCCCGGAATACCATCGATCACAGGCCTCCCGTACCGACATGTCCTGGTAATAGGCCTCCGGCACATGTCGCGCTACGAACTGCCAGACCGGTCCTTCAAAATCAAGGTACTCCCCTCCTCGCGGTCTGTAATTGCTCGTTTCCAGGTGCCGTGCCACCGAGACNTACGTCTCGATCCACCAGTCAGGATGATCCGGACGTATCCCTTGAAGCAATTGCCACCAGATGAAGACAAATGCCAGACAGCCAGCCGTTGAAGCGGCATCGTTATGCGTCAGCATGGCCAGCAAGGCGGCATCCCACCAGAGCGCACGAGTTCCGGTTCGCAGATGAGGAAGAATTATCGGCGCGATGCGCATCAGCGCCCCATTTCCAGCAGAGTGCGGAGCAGCCTCATACCAGGGATATCCCATCTCCAACCTGTCCAGAAAGGCGCGGACTGTTCTTCCTATCCCGCGTATGTGCGCACGGTTGTTCAGGAACCGACGTGCTACATGCTCGGGCACCAGGTGACCATCTTCAAGCAGCTGCTCCAGGGTCCAGAAGGCAAGCTGGGTATCGTCGGAAGGCAATCCAGTTCGGCCCTCGCCTCGCACACCGGGTCGATAGTCGCGAATCTCGCCAAACACTCGCCTCCGCTCACCTGGACGCATGGCCTCAGTCGTGTATCCCAGCGCATCGCCAATAGCCAGCCCCAGCA
>Ga0065723_100868_pt1 | contig 16767 bp, 16 predicted proteins | sample TheenrcuSG05Z960_FD_59110 | JGI IMG/M metagenome (GOLD analysis project Ga0065723, IMG submission 59110) | Thermophilic enrichment culture from UC Davis - Sample SG0.5Z960 | ecosystem: Engineered > Solid waste > Grass > Composting > Bioreactor | place: USA: University of California, Davis
CGGCGGGCGCTCGCGTACCTGCGCGGCGTGACAAGGCGCAGCGGCGCGATCGACTTCGCGCAGGGCGACACGCGCGACATCGGCGTGTACGCGCAGCGGTTCGACGCGCTGCCGTTCGCGCAGGGCTTCGCCCTGCGCGCGGCGGCCGCCGCCGCGGCCGCGGTTCCGGGGGAACGGACGGAGCGCGCGGAGAGGCCGGCAGAGTCCGCGGAATCGACAAGACGCGCGGAATCAGTCGAACCGGCGAAGCGCGTAAATCGCGCGGAACCCGGAGATTCGACAAAGCGCGCGGAATCCGCTGAACCGGCCGGGCGTAAGAAACCGGCGAAGTCGGCGGAGCCGGCGAAGCGCACGGAATCTCCGGTGCCGTCGGAGCCCGCGGAACCTGCGGTGCCGGCGGGGCGGGACGGATGAGAACCCGGTACGCCTTCTTCAACATCGCCGCCGGGCTCGGCAACCAGCTTGTCGTCACCGCGCTCAGCTTCCTGTCGCGCACCGTTTTCATCCACAGCCTGGGCGTCGAATATCTCGGCGTCAATGCGCTGTTCACCAGCGTGCTCGCGATGATCTCGCTGGCCGAGGCCGGCATCGGCGCCAGCATCACGTACCAGCTCTACAAGCCGGTCGCGGAGGACGACCGGCCGCGCATCCTCGGCCTCATGCGGCTCTACAGGCGCGCCTATGCTCTGATCGCGCTCGTCGTGCTGGCGCTCGGTCTGGCGATGATGCCGTTCTTGCCGTATGTGGTGCGGGACGCCGGGGTGGAGCGCCTTGAGCTGGTCTATGTGCTGTTCGTGCTCAACACGGCGCTGCCTTATTTTTTCATACACCGGCATTCGTTCCTGAACGTCAACCAGAAGAACTACATCGTGACGCTGTCGTTCACCGGAGCGACGGTGCTGGCGAACGTGCTGAAGATTCTGGCGCTGCTTCGGACGGGCGACTATATCCTGTATCTGCTCACCGAATTCGGCATCATGCTGGCGACGACGATCGGCGTGGCGGCCGCCGCGGGGCGGATGTATCCGTGGCTGCGCTCGAAGGATGCCGCTCCGATCGATCCCGGGACGAAGCGCGAACTGGTCGTGAACGTGAAGGCCATTTTGCTCCAGAATGTCGGTTCGTACTTCATCTTCGGCGCGGAAAGCCTCGTGATCTCGTCGTTCGTCAGCGTCGCCGCGGTCGGGCTGTATTCCAACTACAAGATGCTGGTCGACATCTGCCGGAACTTCATCTACCAGGTGTCGAACAACCTGTACCACAGCGTCGGCAATCTCGTCGCGCGGGAGAGCCGGGAGCGGGTGTACGCCGTGTTCCGCGGGATGCAGCTCATGAATTTCTGGCTGTATTCGTGCGCGGCCATCGCGCTGTACGCCGTGATCGGGCCGTTCATCCGGGCGTGGATCGGCGACGCCTATGTGATGGAAGCGGCGGTGCCGGCGCTGCTCCTGCTTCTCTTCTTCGAGCGGGGGATGCGCAACGCGATCGCCACGGTGAAGACGACGGCCGGGATTTTCCGCGAGGACCGGTACGCGCCGCTGCTGCAGGCCGCCGTCACGCTCGGCGGATCGATCGCGCTGGTCGGGCCGCTCGGCATCGCGGGCGTCTTGCTCGGCTCGCTGATCGGCGCGCTTGCGATTCCGTTCTGGCTGACGCCGTACTGGGCGTACCGGAAGGTGTTCCATCTTCCGCTCCGGCGTTATTTCGCCGTCTATGCCCGCTACGCGGCTGCCGGAGGCGCCGCGTGCGCGGCGGTGCTGCTCGTGTGCCGCGCGCTCCCGGCGGAGGGCTGGACGGCCGTGGCTCTGCGGCTGCTTGCGGCGCTGGCGGTGCCGAATCTGCTGTATTGGGCGCTGTTCAGGCGGCTGGAGGAATTCGCGGTGCTTGCCGGCGCCGCGCGGCGGATTGCGGAAATGCTCGCGGGCGGTTTGCGGCCCCGAGCCGGGCGGACGGCGGGCGGGGCGAAGCAGACGCAATGAAGAGGCGGGGCGGGCGACTCTCCGGCGGGTTCTTGCGTCGAAAGCAGACCATCCGGCTGGTCTTCGCGCGGAACAGTGACTCCCGGTTCCGCTCAGGGGACGGGAGGACGGTTGCGGGTGTGAGGCCCGGCATGAAAATGGCATCCACGGTTCCGGAGCCGCGGCGGTTTCCTTGACATGTTCTTTATAACGAACTATAATTAAAAGAAAATTGAATATATCACTTTTTTTATGGGCGTAATGTTCTTTATAAAGAATACCTGACCCACTCCATCATATGGAGGTCTGGCTATGGCGGTGCTTATTGCGGGTGGAGCCGGATATATCGGCAGTCATGCATGCGCGGAACTGCTGCAGGCGGGCCGCGGGATCGTCGTCGCCGACCGGGCGGAGCATGCGCCGGTGATCAAACGGCTGCGGGAGGCGTCAGGGAAGGATTTTCCCTTCTATCCGCTTGATTCGCCGGACCGGCAGGGACTGGAGCGGATCTTCGGACAGCACGAGATCGAGGCGGTCATGCTTTTCGCGGGCATCCGACCGGCGATGGACCATCAGCGCTCCCACCTTCCGATCGCGGAGACGGTCATCTTGTGCGACGTCATGCGGCGGCACGGCGTGAAGCGCCTTGTCTTCAGCTCGTCGGTCGCCGTATACGGCAAGCCGAAGATGAACCCGGTCGCGGAAAACACCCCCCTCTGCGCCGCCAACCGATACGGGCGCACGATGCTGATGATCGAAGAGATTCTGCGCGACATGTGCGAAGACGGACCGGAAATGGACGCGTTGCCCTGCTCCGCAATTTCGAACCCGGCGGGCGCGCAGTCCGGGCGGTTGGATCGGCGCGGATTTGCGCGGCATGCCGCATCATTTGATGCCGCGCCTGATGCAGGCGGCGGCCGGCGGATCGGAGCCGCTGCCGGTCTACGGCGGGGACTACCCGACCCGCGACGGCACATGCGTGCGGGACTACGTCCATGTGACGGATCTGGCGAAGGGCCATGTGAAGGCGCTCGACAAGGTGTCGGCGGACACCGGCATCGACGCCTATAACCTGGGCACGGGCGACGGGCACACCGTGCTCGAGGTGATCGCGGCGTTCGAGCAGGCGTCGGGCGCCTCGATCACCTGGCAGATCGTCGAGCGGCGTCCGGGAGACGCGCCCGTCATATGCGCGGACGCGTCGAAAGCGCTGCGTGAGCTGGGATGGCGGGCCGAGCTGGGGCTGGACCGCATGTGCGGGGACGCCTGGAGGTCGCTGCGCGGCAGCCTGGACCTCCGCCAGCCTGAAGCGGGCGTTCCGGCCGGCGCCGCGGGCGGCACGGGAGGGGCATCCGGATGAACATTGCGGGCAAAATCACGACCGCCCAATTCCGCGACATCGTGCTGGCCAGTTGGCGGCTCGGGCGGATGGATCGGGATCTTCGGGCGGCGGATATGGTGAAGGAGATCAAGCGCAGGCTGCTCGCGGAGCTGCAGACGAACGCGCCGGGGGCAACAGCGGAGGCCGGGCCATGCGCGGAAAACACGGGGGATGAGCGGGATGCCGGGCCATGCGCGGAAAACGCGGAGGACGAGCGGGATGCCGGCTGCCCGGATAAGGCGCGGAGCGGCGAACCTTCGGCATCGGAAGCGATCGCGGGCAATCGGGATTCGACGGCGGCCGCGTTCATATCGGCGCCGGCTTCGGTCAGACCGGATTCGGTTGCGGACAATCCGGCAAAGTCTCGGCGAACCGATTCTCCGGCTTCAACGCCGCACGCGGGCAAATCGCCGTCGGCGCCGTCCACGGAACGGACCGCGGGCGCGCAGGACGCGGGGAGGAGGCTCGTATGAGGCTGAAACGCGCATTCGATGTGACCGTTTCGCTCATCCTGCTGATCATCCTGTCTCCCGTGATGGCCGTCGCCGCGCTGCTCGTGCGGATCAAGCTCGGCCGGCCGGTGCTGTTCCGTCAGGTGCGCCCCGGCCTGCACGAAAAACCGTTCGTGCTGTACAAGTTCCGCACGATGGCCGATCTGCGGGACGAGAGCGGCAACCCGCTGCCCGACGCCGAGCGGCTGACGCCCTTCGGCCGCAGGCTGCGGCAGCTCAGCCTCGACGAATTGCCGCAGCTCATCAATGTGCTGAAAGGCGATCTCAGCCTCGTTGGTCCGCGTCCGCTGCTGATGGAATATCTGCCGCTCTACACCGACGAGCAGCGCCAGCGCCACCTGGTCCGCCCGGGCATCACCGGCTGGGCGCAGGTGAACGGCCGGAACGCCGTATCCTGGGAGGAACGGTTCGCGATGGATGTGTGGTACGTCCGCAACCGGAGCATGCTGCTGGATCTCAAGATTTTGGCGTTGACGTTCGTCAGGCTGCTGAGGCCGATCGGCATCAATCAGCCGGGGCGGGCGACGATGGACCGGTTCACCGGAACCGGTACGGCGAGGTGAGGCAAACATGTTGCGAATCGTCATGATCGGCGACGGCGGACACGGCAAGGTCGTGCGCGAGCTGATCGCGCTGATGCCGGACGTGCGGCTCGCGGCGGCGCTGGATGACCGGTATTCCGGGCGGGACGGCGCCTTGCCGGCCGGCGCGCAAGACGGCGCGGACGGCGAGTTCCGCGGGCCGGTCGAGGCCTGGCGCAGCCTGCTCGCGCGCTATCCGGCTCTTCATTTCATCGTCGCGATCGGCGACAACCGGACGAGGCGCGAGATCGCGCGCGAGCTGGAAGCCGCCGGCGCCCGCTTCGCGCGGCTGATTCACCCGGCGGCGACCGTAAGCCCGAAGGCGCGGATCGGCCCGGGCGCGGTCGTGATGGCGCGCGCGGTCGTGCAGCCGGATGCGGAGGTCGGCGCGCATGCGATCGTGAACACAGGCGCGATCGTGGAGCACGACTGCGCCGTCGGCGACTATGCGCACATCGCGCCGGGCGCCGTCATGACCGGCGGCGCCAGGGCTGGCGAAGGCGCGCTTCTGGGCGCCGGAGCCGTCATCCTGCCGGGCCGGACGGTCGGCGCCTGGGCGGCCGCCGGCGCGGGCGCGGTCGTGACGCGGGATGTGCCGCCGGGCTGCACTGCCGCGGGCGTGCCGGCTTCCGTCATCAGACAAGCCGTCTGGCCGCCTTTGCCGCAATCATCAGCCTGAGGACGCAGGGGAAGGGGAATAGCGTGAAATCCACCGTGCAGAAAGCCGCCATTCTGCTGTCGCCGCCCCACATGAGCGGGGAGGAACAGCGTTACATCGCGGAGGCGTTCGCCTCGAACTGGATCGCGCCGCTCGGGCCGCACGTCGACGCCTTCGAGCGCGAGCTCGCCGAGGCGATCGGGGCCGGCCACGCCGCCGCCGTCTCGTCCGGCACGGCGGCGATCCATCTGGCGCTGCGTCTGCTGGGCGTCGGCCCCGGCGACCGCGTCTTCTGTTCGAGCCTGACGTTCGTCGCCAGCGCGAACCCGATTCTGTACCAGGGCGCGGAGCCGGTGTTCATCGACTCCGAGCCGGACACGTGGGGCATGTCCCCGCGGGCGCTGGAGCGGGCGCTCGCCGACGCGGAGAAGGAGGGACGGCTGCCGAAGGCGGTCATCGTCGTTCATCTGTTCGGCCAGTGCGCGAAGATGGACGAGATCCTGGCGCTCTGCGGCGCTTACGGCGTGCCGGTCGTCGAAGACGCGGCTGAGGCGCTCGGCTCCGTCTACAAGGGCCGCCATGCCGGCACGATGGGCCGGTTCGGCATCTACTCCTTCAACGGCAACAAGATCATCACGACGTCCGGAGGAGGCATGCTCGTCTCGGACGACGAGGACGCGATCCGCGAAGCGCGGGCGCTCGCGTCGCAGGCGCGGGACCCGGCCGTCCACTATGAACACAGCCGAACGGGATACAACTACCGGCTCAGCAACGTGCTGGCCGGCATCGGCCGGGCCCAGCTCAAGGTGCTTCAGGACCGCGTGGCGGCGCGGCGCGCCATATTCGAACGGTACCGGTCCGCGCTCGAGTCTCTGCCGGGCGTCCGGTTCATGCCCGAGCTGCCCGGCACCCGTTCGAACCGGTGGCTGACGGCGCTTACCGTCGACGAGCAGGCGGCGGGCGTCACCGCCCGATGGCTCGTCGCCTGGCTCGCCGAGGACCGCATCGAATCGCGACCCGTCTGGAAACCGCTTCATCTTCAGCCGCTGTTCGCGGGCGTCCGCTATTATCCGCACGGCGACCGGGATGATGTATCCGCCCGCCTGTTCCGGACGGGGCTCTGCCTGCCTTCCGGCTCCGCGATGACGCCGGAGGAGCAGGAGCGGGTGATCGACAGGCTGAAGGCGGGCATGAAGTCCGGCGCGGCCGCCGCCGGAACCTGACGGTCCGGCGTCCGGCGGCCGGCTTAATCTCCAGAACGAGGAGTGTAATGGCGTGTGCTCAAGTGTCGAAACTTTCAGTTTGCACGGCGGGGCGGAACATGAGCGGAAGCGGAGCGAACGGGAAGATGAGGCCGGCCGCGCAGCCCGGGAATAGAGGCCGCGGAATGATCGGAACGAACATCAATCATTTCCGAACCCAGAGCGGCATATCGCTGTCGGAGCTTGCCGAGCGCGCCGGGATTTCGAAGTCGTATCTGTCCAGCATCGAGCGCAATCTGAAGCGGAATCCGTCGATCCAGGTCATCGAGAAAATCGCGCTCGTGCTCAATGTCGATCTGAAGACGCTGCTGCAAGTCAACCTGCCCGATCCGGAAGCGAAGGAGACGCCCGACGAGGAGTGGTACGCGTTCGTCGAGGCGCTCAGACAGGCCGGGATTGAGAAGGACAATGTGCAGGATTACAAGATCCTCATCGAGTTCATCAAATGGTACCAGGAACGCAAGAAGGAAAAGAAACAGGGATGACCGGCTTCCGCGCCCGTCATCCCTGTTGTTGTCTTGCGAAGCGCCGTCACTGCATGAGCTGCAGGACGGCGCGGGAACACTTCTCCGGATTGTATTGCGCGTTGCGCTTCTCCATCAGCAGCCTGCGGTATTCCGCCGCGGATTCGGGATCCTGAATCCGCCGGAACCAGCGGTCGATCGTCTCGCGGCCCGTCAGAAGCTCGCCGAATCCGCTCCGCACGAAATACTCGCAGTTCTCCTCTTCCTGGCCCGGGATCGGCTCATAGAACAACATCGGAAGGCCTTTGCTCAGACCTTCCGTGCAGGTCATGCCGCCCGGCTTCGTGATCAGCAGATCGGACACGTCCATCAGCTTGTGGACTTCGCGGGTGAAGCCGAGAATCTTGATGTTCGGATGCCGCAGGGTCGGATTGCTCTCCAGCCGCTCCTTCACCTTCTCGTTGTTGCCCGCGCAGAAAATAAGCTGGACGTTGTCGCGATACTCCGCCATATATTCGAACAGTCCGTTCTCATCGTTCAGCAGTCCCCAGCCGCCGCCCATGATCAGCACGGTCGGCAGCTCGTTCAGGTTGAACTGCTTGCGGATCTCGTCCTTGTCGCACGGCGTCCAGAAGTCGGGATGCACCGGAATGCCCGTCACCTCGATGCGCGAATCGGGAACGCCGTGCTCCATCAGCTTGTCCTTCACGACAGGGGTTGAGACGAGATATTTGGTCACTTCGGAGCTTGTCCACAGGCCGTGCGCGCCATAATCGGTGATCAGCGTGAAAAGCGGCACATCCAGCCCGAGCCTCTTCAGGCGCGAGACGACCGCGTTCGGAGCCGGATGCGTGCAGACGATGGCATCCGGCTTCAGCTGGGTGATGACCTGGGAAGTCTGGGTATAGAACAGCCGGTGCAGGGCGAGCTGCGCGAACCGGTTGAGCGTGCGCTTGTAGTTCGAACGGTAGATATGCCCCCACCATTTCGGCTGCTTCGTCACCGTCTTCCGGTAGGCCGAGACGATCAGCGGTTCGAGCACCGGATTGAAAAATTTCCCCAGTTCGAGCACTTTCGTCTGGATATCGGGATTGAGATGCCGGATGCCGACAGCCAGCGCGTGGGCGGCCCGGGTGTGACCGGAGCCGAACCCTTCCGAGAGCAGAAGAATTCTTTTCTTGCTCTTGTGCATCGTCTCACCCACTTTTCCTACTTATATATTATTACGAATCGGTCCGGGCAATGGCAAGGGTGAGCGATCGCCGGCGGTACGGTCGGTCAGCCGTTGATGAAAGCCGTCTTGAGCGTGTTCCGGTAAATGACGTCGAACCCGAGGGCGTCGGACAATGCGCCGAGCGGCACGTACGTCCGGCCGTTCTCCGCGAACGGCGCCGCCGGGATCGTCCGCTGCTCGCCGTTTACGGTCATGACGTTGCTGCCCACCGTCAGCACGACCCGGCGTCCGTTCAGCGTGAACACCGCCGACTTCGCCGCTCCGTCCCAACTGAGATCCGCTTTCAGCTCGTTCGCGATGTCGCGCAGGACGAGGAAAGTGAAGTTGTTCCGGACGAGCGGCTTCTCGTTACCCGGCTTCAGCTCCCTGCCGTTCACGTAGATCGAGAGCGGCACATCGGCTTCTCTCGGCGAAGGTTCGAGATATTCGCCCCAGATCGCCTCCGCGAAGGCGCGGCCCATGGCGTCGTAACCGAACTGGTTCGGGTGAATGGCCGATCGGTCGCCCTGAAAGCCTCCCGCGAGCATCGTCGTGAACGACAGCTCGCGGCCGACGAACCGCTCGGCGGAATGCGCCACGCGGACGTCGCGGCCTTCCGACGCGAAGCCGGCGGCCAAATTCTCCAGCGTGCCGGTCAGCCGCTTGACGGCGTCCTGCAGCTTGTCATAATAGGGGATTTCGGTGGTCAGGACTTTCTCCGGAACCGGAGAGAACTGGTCGCCGACGACGATGAGCGCATCCGGATTGATGCGGTGGATCGTGCGGATCGATGTTTCCAGCGAAGCCCGCATCCGTTCCAGAACGCCCGGCAGCATCGCGTCCGCTTCCTCGTACCGGCCGGAATTAAGCGCCAAAACATATTGGGCGAAGTCGTTGCCGCCGATCTGGATCAGAATCAGATCGGCGCGCGCGATGTTCCGCCTTACCGCCTCGCCGTCGCCGACGAGGCTCCTGATGCGCGGATCGACGAAGGCTTCCTGGCCTTCCGCGAGCAGATCCGGGCCGTCCGAGCCTTCGCCGCGCTCGACCCGCGCCGTCAGCTTCTCCAGGCCTTCGGTCCTGAGGCCGATGATGCCGTAGTTGGAAAATTCCGCTCTGAAGCCCCGGATGAGCGCCTGTTCCCACACCCGTTCGACGAATCCGTAGGGCACGGGATTCTCCTGCTTCTCCATGCCGTATTCGTAGCCCGCGGCCAGCGAATCGCCCAGCGCCACGATGCGCAGCACGCCGTCCGCTCCGGCGTCCGCGGCCGCGGCGGTTCCCGGCGGCGCCAGCAACAGGCCGGCCGCCAGCGCCAGCACCGCCGCGGCAACGAACATCCGACGCATGTTCCCACGCCAAATCCTGAGCAATGAAATCACACCTTCCCGGGTCAAAATAAGCGGTAAATCAGTACAACCCGTCCCGACAATGAAAACTTATCGCACCCATAAAAAAGTTGATGCGCCGCCGAACATTCGTCCCGCATAGGATAAGTGAATTGGTGCAAATGATCGGCGGATTAGTCCATTTTGCGGCGGAGCGTATAAGCCTATACTGTAGTTCCATGATGCAAATCGTATGGGCATCCGCCGATCTTGCGGTTCGCTTGACTTCGGCCTTTACATTGTAAGTCATTTTCGGTCGGATTTGAAGCATTGCTTGAGCCGAATCGCGGTTTGCACCATTGAAGAAGTGAGGTGGCGCTTGACATGAACACGCGGCGCGCGGGAATTCCGCCGAAGCAGGGGCTGTATGACCCGCAATTTGAGCGGGATGCATGCGGCATGGGCTTCGTGGCGAACATTGCGGGCATCAAATCGAATACCGTCATCCGCCGGGCGCTTACTGTCCTCGAGAACATGGAGCACCGCGGCGGTCAGGGCAGCGAGCCGAACACGGGCGACGGCGCCGGGATCCTGATCCAGATTCCGCACCGCTTCTTCCGCAAGGAGATGGCGGCGCTGGGCATCACGCTGCCGGAGGAAGGCGATTACGCCGTCGGCATGCTGTTCATGCCCCACGACGAGGGGCAGCGCGCGGAACAGGAGCGGACGCTTGAGGCGATCGTGCGCGAGGAAGGCCAGGACGTGATCGGCTGGCGCACGGTGCCGACCAACGACGAAGGGCTCGGGCGCTCCGCGAAGGAAGCGAAGCCGTACGTCCGCCAGGTGTTCATCGGCCGGGGCGCGGGCACGGAGGCCGGCATCGCCTTCGAACGGAAGCTGTACGTCATCCGGAAGCGGGCGGAGCGGGCGATCCGCTACGGCGATTTTCCGGGCGGCGGCCAGTTCTACGTCTCCAGCCTGTCTTGCCGCAAGATCGTCTACAAAGGGATGCTGACGACGGCGCAGCTCAAATCTTTCTATCCCGATCTGAAGGATGAGACGATGGAAACGGCGATCGCGCTCATCCATTCCCGTTTCAGCACGAACACGTTCCCGAGCTGGGACCGCGCGCATCCGTACCGCTATCTCATCCACAACGGCGAGATCAACACGCTGCGCGGCAACATCAACTGGATGCACGCGCGCCAGACGCTGCTCGAGTCCGAGCTGTTCGGCGACGACATCGAGAAGATCAAGCCGGTCATCGATCCGGACGGATCGGACACGGCGATGTTCGACAATGTGCTGGAGCTGCTCTATCTCGCCGGCCGTCCGCTGGCGCACGCGGCGATGATGATGGTGCCGGAGCCGTGGACGAAGCACGAGAGCATGAGCCCGGAGAAGAAGGCGTTTTACGAATATCACAGCACGCTGATGGAGCCGTGGGACGGTCCCGCCGCGATGGCGTTCACGGACGGCGTGCAGATCGGCGCGATCCTCGACCGGAACGGCCTCCGTCCGGCTCGCTACTGCGTGACGAAGGACGGCTTCATCATCCTCGCTTCGGAGCAGGGCGCGCTCGAGATTCCGCAGGAGGAGATTCTGTACAAGGACCGGCTCCGTCCGGGACGGGTGCTGCTCGTCGATACGCGGGAGGGCCGCATCATTTCCGACGAGGAAGTGAAGATGGCGATCGCGACCGAGCATCCTTACCGCGAGTGGCTGGATGAGCATCTGATCGGCCTCGACGACCTGCCGGATGCGCCCGAAATTCCGGACCCGGACAGCGAGAACGTCCGCATCCGCCAGGCGGCGTTCGGCTACACCTACGAGGAGCTTCGCAAGGTGCTCGAGCCGATGGCGGGAACGGGCAACGAGCCGATCGGCTCGATGGGCTACGACGCTCCGCTCGCCGTGCTGTCGGAACGCCCGCAGCGGCTGTACAACTACTTCAAGCAACTGTTCGCCCAGGTGACGAACCCGCCGATCGACGCGATCCGCGAGGAGATTGTCACTTCGACGGTGACGACGATCGGTTCGGAGCGCAACCTGCTGAAGCCCGAACCCGACGAGCTGCCGGCATATCCGGCTGGAAACGCCGATCCTGTCGAACGAGCAATTCGCGAAGCTGCGCCATATCCGCCGGCCGGGCTTCAAGGCGATCACGATTCCGATCCTGTTCCCGGCGGCGGAAGGGGAGAAGGGGCTCCGCGAAGCCATCGACCTGATGTGCGAAGCGGCGGACCGCGTCATCGACAAGGGCCACAATCTGATCATTCTGTCCGACCGCGGCATCGATCGCGAGAACGCGGCGATTCCGGCGCTGCTTGCCGTCTCGGCGCTGCACCACCACCTGATCCGCAAGGGCACGCGGACGAAGGTGAGCCTGCTGCTCGAGTCGGGCGAGCCGAGGGAAGTGCACCATTTCGCGCTGCTGCTCGGCTACGGCGTGAGCGCCGTCAACCCGTACCTCGCGTTCGAGACGCTCGCCGACATGATCCGGCGCGGCCTGCTCACCGGCGTCACGTACGAGAAGGCGGTGCAGAACTATATCAAGGCGGCCACGAAGGGCGTCGTCAAGATCCTGTCCAAGATGGGCATCTCGACGATCCAGTCGTACCGCGGCGCGCAGATTTTCGAGGCGGTCGGAATCGCGCAGGACGTCATCGACCGATACTTTACCTGGACGGCTTCCCGCATCGGCGGCATCGGGCTGGACGTGATCGCCGCCGAGACGCTGAAGGCGCACGAGAAGGCGTTCGGCTCCCCGGCCGAAGCCGAGGAGGCGCTCGATTCCGGCGGCGATTACCAGTGGCGCAAGGACGGCGAGGACCATCTGTTCAATCCGGAGACGGTCCATACGCTGCAGTTCGCGACGCGGACGAACGACTACAAGCTGTACAAGCGATTCTCGAAGCTGGTCGAGGGCGAGGAGGAGACGCGCCGCACGCTCCGCTCGCTGCTCAGGTTCAAGAAGGGCAATCCGATCCCGATCGAGGAGGTCGAGCCGGTCGAGTCGATCGTGAAGCGGTTCAAGACCGGCGCGATGTCCTACGGCTCGATCAGCAAGGAAGCGCACGAGGCGCTCGCGATCGCGATGAACCGGATCGGCGGCAAATCGAACACCGGCGAGGGCGGCGAAGATCCGCGGCGCTACGTGCCGGATCCGAACGGCGATTCCCGCCGCAGCGCGATCAAGCAGGTGGCTTCCGGCCGCTTCGGCGTGACGAGCCTGTACCTGGTGAACGCCGACGAGATCCAGATCAAGATGGCGCAGGGGGCGAAGCCGGGCGAAGGCGGCCAGCTTCCGGGCCGGAAGGTGTATCCGTGGATCGCGGAAGTGCGCGGCTCGACGCCGGGCGTCGGGCTCATCTCGCCGCCGCCGCACCATGACATCTATTCGATCGAGGATCTGGCCGAGCTGATCCACGACCTGAAGAACGCGAATCCGCGCGCGCGCATCAGCGTGAAACTGGTCTCGGAAGTCGGCGTCGGCACGATCGCGGCCGGCGTNGCGAAGGGTCGCGCNGACNNCATCCTGATCAGCGGNTACGACGGCGGCACCGGCGCGTCGCCGGTCACGTCGATCCGCCACGCCGGGCTCCCGTGGGAGCTCGGACTCGCGGAGACGCATCAGACGCTGATGCTGAANGATCTGCGCGGCCGCGTCACCGTCGAAGTCGACGGCAAGCTGATGACCGGCCGGGACGTCGCGATCGCGGCGCTGCTCGGCGCCGAGGAGTTCGGCTTCTCGACCGCTCCGCTCGTCGTGCTCGGGTGCGTCATGATGCGCGTCTGCCATCTCGACACATGCCCGGTCGGCATCGCAACGCAGAATCCCGAGCTGCGCAAGAAGTTCATGGGCAGCCCGGATTACGTCGTCAACTACATGCGGTTCGTCGCGCAGGAGCTGCGCGAGATCATGGCCGAGCTCGGCTTCCGCACGGTCGACGAGATGGTCGGCCGGGTCGACATGCTGGAGATGGACGAAGCGGCCCGCAGCGGCAAGCGCAAGGGGCTGGACCTCGCGCCGCTGCTCCATCAGCCGGATCTGCCGGAGGACGCGCCGCGCCGCAAGGTGCAGGAGCAGAACCACGGCCTCGAGGAGTCGCTCGACGCGCGCGAGCTCATCCCGCTGGCGAAGCCGGCGCTCGAGCGCCGCGAGCCGGTCAGCGCGACGCTGCCGATCCGCAACANNAACCGGGTCGTCGGCACGATGCTCGGCTTCGAGGTGACGGACCGGTACGGCGCCGAAGGGCTGCCGGAGGACACGATCAGGTTCCACTTCGTCGGATCGGCGGGCCAGAGTTTCGGCGCGTTCCTGCCGCGCGGCATCACGCTGTCGCTGGAGGGAGACGCGAACGACTACGTCGGCAAGGGGCTGTCGGGCGGCAAGCTGATCATCGCGCCGTCGCCGAAGGCGACGTTCAAGGCGGAGGAGAACATCATCATCGGCAACACGGCGCTGTACGGCGCGACCGGCGGCGAGGCTTACATCCGCGGCATCGCCGGCGAGCGGTTCGCGGTGCGCAACAGCGGCGCGTACGCCGTCGTCGAGGGCGTCGGCGACCACGGCTGCGAATACATGACCGGAGGGCGCGTCGTCGTCCTCGGCCGGACGGGAAGGAACTTCGCGGCCGGCATGTCGGGCGGCATCGCGTACGTCTACGATGAGGACGGCGATTTCCCGATCCGCTGCAACTTCGAGATGGTCGGGCTCGAGGCGCTCGATTCGGACAAGGAAAGCGAGGAAGTGCGGGCGATGATCCGCCGCCACGCGGAACTGACGGGCAGCGAGCGGGCGCGCGAAATTCTCGACGATTGGGAAGAATCGCGCCGGAAGTTCGTCAAGGTGATTCCGAAGGACTACAAGCGGATGCTCGAACGGATCGAGGACATGCACAGCCGCGGCCTGACCGGGGAAGAGGCGCTGATGGCCGCGTTCGAGGCGAACGCGCGCGATCTCGCCCGTGTCGGCGGCAATTGATACGGCCATAAATGATGCGCATACCGCGTTGCGCGGCATGCGCATCTCTTTTATTGTCCGGGAAGCGATGCCGCGGCTCGTGATGTCCGGGTGCGCGCGAGACCAGGCGCCCGATGCCCGGAAGCGCCGTCAATCGCCGCGCATGCTCCGCTCGGCGCGGACGAAGGCGATGAATCGCCGCGTCTCTTCGGGAGTCAGCTTGCGGCCGTCGATTTTCAGGGTGAACCGCTCCATGATCTGCTCGTCCGACAATTCGAGGGAATCCACGAATTCGCGGACGTCCGGACTGAGCGGCGGATTCGGCACATTGGTCCTGCCGACCAGATAGTCGATGGAAATGTTGAACAGGTCGGCAAATTTCGCCAGCGTCTCGGTGTCGGGTTCTCGCCGGTTTTTCTCATAATGGGACAGAGCCGCGCGGGAAATGCCGATCGCCGCAGCCGTTTGTTCCTGTGTCCAGCCTCGTTCTTCGCGAAGTTTCGCTATTCGGCTACCGATGTTCATGGGCATCCTCCTATATCCGCATTCCTCTGCAACCCGGTATGGTAAGGGGACAAGATTACGACTGGAAACACACTGCCGGTTGCGGCGTCATATCTATACATAACGTAACATTTTTCTACAGGCAGTACAAGAAACTTGGCGGTACAGTTTCGTGAAAAATGGGACCCAAGCATGAGGCGGAAGAGCGGCCAGTGCGACAAAAGCTTACGGCTGAAGCGGGATTTCGGGATTGACAGAAATCGATAAATGTCATAAATTATAAGCACGAGGATACGAAATGTATCTAAATTGTAGTCATCGCTACATATCGAAACTTGCAGATTCGCGGGAAATGACGCTCCAAATTGTAACGAAACGGAGGATTTCGAACCAATCCGGTAAAGGAGTGTTGTCCGGCTATGGAGACCGATCAATTTTACTGTGTCGGCTGTCAGGAACTGAAAGAAGCGGTGTACGGCCATCGGGTGTTCCGGACGGGTTATTTTCGCCTCGTCTATCCGCTTGGATGCTGTCTGATCTGCGCCAGCAGGGAAACGGCCCGGCCGGCTGCGAGCGCCGACGAGTCCATGTTGGTCTTCGAGCCGCTTGAAGACGCGCGGCGGCCGGCATCCATCACGACGCCCGCCGATATCGAGCCGTCGGCGGCCCGGTCTGCCGTGGTCTGAATCGAAGCGGAACGCGGTGCCGATAGAATCCCTTCGGCCGCACACGGCCGGGGGGCTTTATTGTTGCCGCGGAAGAAGCCGTGGCATTTGTTTACCGCGGTTGAAACTTGTTCCTGATACGGTCGTTAGTATAATGTGAATAATGAAAACCGCAATGAAGTTCAGAGCGGGTGCCGGTCGCCCGCTGACGGAGGAGGATTCGGTGTTGGATCTGCAGCGGGGCGGCGCGGAGCCGGTCGTGCGGCTCAGAAACGTGACCAAGCGCATCGGCGGGCGCACGATCATCGACAATCTCACCTTCGACGTGCCGCCGGGGGAAGTGTTCGGATTTCTCGGCCCGAACGGTTCGGGCAAGACGACGACGATCCGCATGATGGTCGGCCTGATGCGGATGACGTCCGGCGAGATTCTGATTCAGGGCCGGAGCATCCGGACCGAATACGAAGAGGCGGTGAGCCGGATCGGCGCAATCGTCGAGAATCCGGAGATGTACAAATATCTGACCGGATACCAGAACCTGCTGCATTTCGCGCGGATGGTTCCGGGCATTCCGAAGAAGCGGATCGACGAGGTGGTCGAGCTCGTCGGTTTGACCTCGCGCATCCACGACAAGGTGAAAACCTATTCGCTCGGGATGCGGCAGCGGCTCGGGGTCGCGCAGGCGATCCTGCACCGGCCGGCGCTGCTCATCCTCGACGAGCCGACGAACGGACTCGATCCCGCCGGCATCCGCGAGCTGCGGGACTATCTGCGCCATCTGGCGAAAAATGAAGGCACCACCGTGTTCGTCTCGAGCCACCTGCTTTCGGAGATGGAGCTGATGTGCGACCGCGTGGCGATCATCCAGAGCGGCAAGCTGATCGACGTGCGGCCGATCCGCGGCGGCGCGGGCGTCGGCGTGGAGAAAGCGGAAGTGCTGTTCGAAGTCGACCGTCCCGACGCGGCCGTCGCGGCGCTGGACGGCGCCGTCGTGCGGATGGATTCGGGCGGCGTCGTGGTGAGCGCGGGACGCGAAGAAGCGGCCGACATCAACGCCCGGCTCGTCGCGGCCGGCGTGCGCGTGTACGGCATCCGGACCGTGACGAAGTCGCTGGAGGACCAGTTCCTCGAGGTGACGGGAGGCGGGCGCATTGGTTGATTTCATTCGGCTTGTCCGGAACGAGAACATGAAAATTTACCGGCGGCTCCGCACCTGGATCATGTTCGCCATCATGCTGATCATTCCGCTCGGCATTTCCCTCGGCGCCATGGCGC
>Ga0065723_101151_pt1 | contig 16621 bp, 12 predicted proteins | sample TheenrcuSG05Z960_FD_59110 | JGI IMG/M metagenome (GOLD analysis project Ga0065723, IMG submission 59110) | Thermophilic enrichment culture from UC Davis - Sample SG0.5Z960 | ecosystem: Engineered > Solid waste > Grass > Composting > Bioreactor | place: USA: University of California, Davis
GATCGCCGCCGCCGTCCTGACCCTGGCGTGCGCCGCGCTGGCGGCCGCGCTCGCGTACAACCCCCGGCTGCCGGGACCGACGCAGCTCGTCGACGCGATGTTCCGGCCCGCCGTCGTCATCATCGAGCAAATGAACCCGAAACGGAGCGGACAGGAGCCATGATCGACAAGGGCAAAATTTCGGCCTTGCAAATGGGCAAGATGGTCTATCTCGCGATCACCCCGACGGCCATCCTCACCGCGCCGGGCATCTCCTTCACCTTCGCGGAGCAGGACCTGTGGCTCTCGCCGGTCTGGGCGGTCTGCGGCGTCGCCGCCGTGCTTCTTGCGCTCGGCCTGAACCGGCTGCAGCCCGATTGCGGCATCATCCAGGCCTGCCGGAACATTATCGGCCGGTTCCCCGGGTGGGCGCTCGGCGGACTCATCTGGCTGTACTATCTCTATATCGGCGGTATCATCCTGCGGGAATACGGAGAGTTCGTCGTCGGCGCCTTCCTGTCCGACACCCCGCTCGTCGTCGTGCTCGGGAGCCTCGTGCTGGTGTGCGCGCTCGCGGTCCGGGGAGGGGTGGAGATCGTGGGGCGGTTCGCGGATCTTTTTCTGCCGGCCTTCATCCTGCTGTTCCTGCTCATCGTGCTGCTCATCATCCCGGATCTGCGCATCACGAACATGATGCCGATCCTCGGGGACGGCCTGCTGCCGTCGTTCAAGGGCGCGCTGGTGCTGCAGATCTGGTTCGGGGAGCTGTCGGTCGCCTGGTTCCTCCTCCCGTTCGTCTCCGACCGGGAGAACGCGAAGAAGGCGCTCTGGACCACGTTCGGCGCGATCGTCCTGACGCTGCTGCTGTCCAACTGGGTGACGCTGCTCCTGCTCGGCGAGCTGACGGGCGGCTACACCTTCCCGTTCCTGATTCTCGCGCGGTTCATCGATCTGGCGGAGTTCTTCACCCATCTGGAGGCGCTGTTCATGGCGATCTGGGTGCTCGGCGCCTTCGTGAAGGTGTGCGTGTTCTTCCATATCATCGTGCTCGGAGCGGCGGAGTGGATGGGCCTGCGCGACTTCCGGCCGGTCGTGTTCCCGCTCGCCCTGCTGCTGACGCTGTTCGGCATCTGGGTCGCGGGCAACTACCAGGAGATGACGCACGCGATCGCGACGTCCCTCATCCCGCTGGCGATCACGATGTTCATCGTCGTGCCGGCGCTGCTCTACGCGATCGGCCGGATCAGGGGGCAGGGGCGGCGGTGAGGCGGGCGCGGCGCGGACAGGCGCTTCATCCCGGGAATTGCCGCCTGCTCCACTCCGCCATCCCCGCGGCGGCGAAGATGACGATGTAGAGGAAGGTCAGAAAGTACCCGATCGTGTATGGATATCCGTCGTCCGGACCGTACAGCAGGTCAGCCGGATCGACAGGCAAATAAGCTTCCAGGATCGGCACCCGATGGAGCAGTTGCGGCTATCGCCGCCCGGTGAGCTCCCTGAACCTCTCCACCCACGCCCGGAGATTTTCTTCCGACATCGGCACCTTCAAAACCTCCAGCTCGGGCGTACGGACGCCTTCGATCTCCATCACCGCATAGATGAGCGTTATCGCCCATAACGAACCCGCTTCGATCCGTTCCAGCATTTCGTCGACATAGTCCGGCCCCAGATCCGTGAGATGCCGCAGCGCCTTCTTCGCGCTCGGCGTCATGATCACCGACATCAATATTTCCTCGCGCGTCCGGCTGCTCTCAGATTCGCGCCAGTACCGGATCAGCGCCTGGTCGATCGGATCGTCGCTGTTCTCGTACCGCCGGATCCATTCCTCCACGGATGAGGGTTCTTCGTCCGGGCGCGCTTCCTCCTCCGACTCGTATTCCTCGTGTTTCGGTTCATCCGCCCATGCCCCGATGTCGCAACCGACGGTCAGCAGGAGCAATATCACCGCGCCGAAGACAACCGTCATCTTTCTCATCCATGCCAACCTCCTTGCCCGTTACCTGTATTTTACACCCCTCGGTTCGACACGCAAATTCCACGCGGTCCAAATCTTTACAATTTATTGGACTGTTGTGGTAGTATGGATGGATTTCGAGATGCCATCCGATGGATCGGAGGGATGCCGCATGAAGTTGGACGAGCGAGTCACCGTGGTTCCCTATGACGCGCGGTGGCCGATCTGGTTCGAAGAGGAGAAGGCTGGCCTCAAGTCCGTGTTCGCGGACAATGTAGTGGAGCTCGAGCACTTCGGCAGCACGGCCGTACCGGGCATGACCGCGAAGCCGATCGTCGACATTCTGGCCGGTGTACGCTCTCCGGAGCGGACGCACGACGCTGCTCGCGTACTCGGACGAGAAGGCGGACTTCGTCGCCCGGCTGCTCGAGCGGGCGAAGCGGAGCATGGGCTGAAGAGTCGCAAGGCAATCGAGGGGTGCGCGATGGACCGAACGATTCTGATCGTCGAAGACGAACCGAAGCTGCGGCGGGTGCTGGCGGATTTCCTGCGGCATGACGGGTTCCGCGTGCTGGAGGCCGGGAACGGCGAGGTCGCGCTGCAACTGTTCGACCGGCACCATGTCGATCTCGTCATCCTCGACATCCTGATGCCCGCGCTGGACGGCTGGGCCGCCTGCCGGCGGATCCGGGAACGGTCGGGCGTCCCGATCCTCATCCTGTCGGCGAAGACAGAGGAGGAGGACCGGCTGCTCGGCTACGAGCTCGGCGCCGACGACTATCTGACGAAGCCGTACAGCCGCGGGTGCTCACCGCGAAGATCCGGGCGCTGTTCAAGCGGCTCGAGACGCCCGCCGCGGCCGCCGGCCGGAAGATCCGGATCGGCGATCTGTCGACTCGACGACGCCGCCCGCCGTCGTCTTCCTGTCGGATGGGCGGCTCAGGATGCTGCGCAACAGCGGCGAGCTAAGCCCGATGGCCGAGGTGGACGTCACCGAAGCCTTCGTGCGCGAGTGGCGCGAGTCGCCCGAGTGGGTTGGCACCGTGTTGCGGGAAGGCCGGACGCTGGTCTACACCTCTCTCGCCGGCAAGCTGGACGCCACCCTGACGGCGCTGCGCGAGGCCAACGAGCAGCTCGCGCGGGATCTCGAGCGCGAGAAGCGGCTCGAAATGATGCGCAAGGACTTCATTGCCGGCGTCTCCCACGAGCTCAAGACGCCGATCATGCTGATCGAGAGCTGCGCGGAAGGGTTGAAATACGGCATCGCAAGGGGTGACGACCGCCAGGAATACGCCGATGTGATTCTGGAAGAGGCGGAGAAGATGGACGCGATGGTGCGGGACATTCTGGAGCTGTCGCGGCTCGAGTCCGGCGCCGTCCGGCTGGAGACGGAAGCGCTGGAACTGGGCGCGTTCGTGCGGAAGGCGGCGGGGAAGTTTTCCGGTCAGGCCGGGGCGAAAAAGGTGCGGCTGACGGTGGAAGTTGCGGGCGATCGGCTGATGGTGCGCGCGGACCCGTTCCGGCTGGAGCAGGTGATGGCGAACCTGCTGAACAACGCGATTCGGCACGCGCCCGAGGGCGGGTTCGTCCGCGTCGGCGTGTCGCGGTGCGGCGGGTATGGCGTGGTGGAAGTCGAGAACGAGGGCGAGCCGATCGACGAGCGGGAGCTGCCGCTGATCTGGGAGAAGTTCTACCGGGCGGACAAGTCGCGGGACCGGGAGTCGGGCGGCACGGGGCTGGGTTTGAATATTGTGAAAAACATTCTGCTGCTGCACGGGGCCCGCTTCGGTGCGGGAAATACGGAGCGGGGCGTGAAGTTCTTCTTCGAGCTGCCGTTGGCGTGAAGCGCGAGGGGGCGCGAGCGGGAGGGCGGGCCAAGCGAAAGCGGCCTGCGACGGTACATCGTACCGCCGCAGGCCTGCAATCCGGCGATGCTTTTCTCATTGAAGGTCAAAATACGTCTTCCAGGACCGGACCAGTTCTTCTTCACTCTGCCCGTAAACCGAGCGGAACGCTTCTCCGAGGTTCGATTCGACCAGCTTGTCCATGAACCCGATGAACTTGTCGTGTCCGTATTCGGTCTCGAGATAGTAGACGATGGACTCGAACACGAAATACTCGCCGTAGTTCATCGTGTCGGCGAATTGCCGGATATCCTCCCAGCGGATGTTTCGTTGTTGCGCCAACTGTTTCAATGTTGAGATGTAGACTCCTTTGCCGTATCCCGTTTCTTTGAGACTGTGTCCGATCGGGACCCGCAGCGGCGAAAAATTCACCTTGTGCTTCGATACGTATTCGGCGATGCCTTCGCCCAGCCACTGATCCCGGCCGTTCATCACGGCGCCGAGTTTGAGAATTCCCCACCTGGCGTCCGTCATCGCGTGGGCCAGCTCGTGGGAAAAGTGATAGCGCACGTCCTGGTTTATTCCGCCGGTTTGCAGGGAATCCGCGTGGATGGCGATGCTGCTTTCCTTGATCAGACCTTGTTTCGCAACGTATTTCTGTGTGCGGAAGCCGCCGAACAGCGTGTCGTCGCCGAAAATGTACACCTGAATCGGCTCTTTCAGTGTCGTGCCGAACCAGTCGATCTGATCCTCCAGAATCTCTTCGTGCTGGTCGTAGATGTACTTGTAGTTCATGCCCCGTTCCGTGAAATACCACTTGAGCAGGGGCGTGTCATAGAACGTGAACGTCAGGGGGTGGGCGGTTTCCCCTTTCTCGCGGGTTGCCTCGATGACGCCGTCCTTCCATTCCACTTCATACCCGACAGCTTCAAAAACCAGTCTCAACGGAACGTACGTCGTGCCCGCATATTGGAGCGAGGCGGGAACATATTGCTCTCCGTTCTTGTAGTAGCCGCTCTTGTCGCTCGTTCGCACCACGGAATTGTCCACGAAGATGTGAACAGGCTTCTTGCTGACCGTGATCGTCTCGTACCAGTCGTCGGCGACCACGCCGGAACCGAACGAGACCAGCAGCACGGCAGCCGACAACAACGCGAATCTGATCCTCTTCATTGGTACACCCTCTCCTTGTCTTGCCATCGGCAATCAGTATAGAACGACTTTCCGCCGTGTGGCAAGAAAGGAAGCCTGTTGAATTATTTCAACAGGCTGATGCCGAAAGTTGTTCGAGCAGCTCGACCAATTTCTGATACGGCGCCCGCCTACAGGGGTGGGTCATTTTCTTTTCGGCGCTCCTGGGTCAATTATATTCCGGCGGTGACAATAGGTTTCTAAATCAACAGTTCATTACCCATCAATTAGTTCGAGATACTCTTTAAAGCCAGGATGGACTTTGTAGTTCGTTGCTTTCGGATTAAATTTAATGTTCGGATCAGTATATCGGTAGCAATAAGTAGCCCCCCCGTATCCTCCTCCTCCTGGCTTATAAAATCCAATTACACTAAATTCATATAGTCGCTCAAGAACTGTACTACTATTTTCCTTAATGCCTAGCCTCGAAGAAACTGCTTTAAAACTCATTTCATAATCGTCTATAGTAAAGATAGTTTTATGCATGTCTCTTAATACCTCTAAATAGATGTCGAAATCTTTATATTTTGTCGCTCACCTCATCTTTCTAATTCAGAGTATAGATAATTCGAATAGTCTTTCTTAATGTTATGAATATCTCTATTTGTGATTAATTTTTCAGATTCTGGGTCTGTATTTAATTTCGTTTTTGTGCTTCTTCGAGTAGAAAGTATTTAAAAATTTAATCAAATCGCGAGGTCGGAGGAAAGTCTGGTCCATAATGAAGTTCCATTTTAGCTTGTTTCTCCCAATATTTGCTGGATCGAAAATTTTTGACCAGTTTACCTGGAAACCTATTTCTCCTGTTTTTATATTTTCTTGTATTCGTTTTGCAGCTAATCTTTTTAAGCTCAAATTTGCAGTTTCATCAACTGGATCCCAATTTAAATACTCCACATGATTATCAGTTATTTTGTTTTTATCTTGAAAGTCAAGCAACTCATAAATATCACTTCTTAAAAAAATATATATTCTTACATTATCTTTATTTCTTTGAAAATACGAATTTATATTATACGCAGATAACAACAATCCAGTAATTCGCGTAAGATACTTTTCATCTGCAGGATTATAGCTTAAGTCTAGTTCATCAAATAAAAGAACGTACTTTTTATTCTCTAGCAGTAAGGAAGATAACGTATTAATGAGTTTCTTATTGATCTCACCTAATGTTTTCGCCGAGGCTCCTTTCTGATTTTTGCTCTGCTTATCGAACCAAGGCTGTTACCCATAATAGAAGGTGAAAATGAAAACTCCCAGTTTTTGCTTTTAGGATTCATTGTTTCTCGGTGATTAAATTGGTCTGATCCCCACACTTTTCTTAGCCATCTCTTTATTTTTTTTACTTTTTAGCCGCTGAAAGAATTTGTACCTATCAATATCTCTAACAATTTGTTTTGCTAATTCAATATATATTAAAAAATCCCACGAGTTTACGTAACTTTCTCGATCTGATACCTCATGATTTGCATATCTATCATGAACTTTCCAAGGATAGTCCCTAAATAGAAGTGCTGAAGTAGACCAATTCTCGCTTTCCTTTGAAAGGAATTTGTAAATAGCAGTCTTTCCTGAACCTTTCCTACCAACAATTACTCTCCTTTTTTCTTCTTTTATACGTTTTAATGATTCTGAATGTACAAAATAATCAAATAATCTTTCGTCATTTTCAGCGTCGATAGCACCAAAGTCCTTAATGTCCATTATCGTTAGCATTGAAACTCCTCCAATTGATTAATAGCTTTAGTAAATATCACAATTTGATTCTTTCTATAATCCCACATCCAGCACAAACGCCGGCAGCGGTTCGCGCATCGTCCACTCCATGCTTATTGGTGCCGATCCTCGATGGCTCCTATAATCCGCCAGGCCGACGCAGGTGTAGGGCAGCGTCACGCCGCTTTCGCTGCGCTTCTTCTCGCGGACGAAGAACAGGACCGGGTGCCCGGTTTTCCCCTGGTTCACATACCGCTGCCCCGTCGGCGACCCGACCGTCGTCCGGCTCTGGGACTGCCAGTGGAAGACCCGCTCGTTCACCGCATAGTCCTGATACATCGTCGTGGGCGAGTAATCCCGCTCGGATTTCACCAGCGTGACGAAGAACACATCCATGTTCCGTTCCCGCACGTACAGGACGCCCTCCTGGATATGCCGGTGCTTCCACGACGAATGCAGCCCGAGCGCCGCCAGGATCTGGTCGATCGTGTAGTTGCAGTACAGGTCGAGCGGAATATCCTCGCCCAGCCCGTCGATCGGTCTCCCGACGATGTCGATCCGCTCGTACTGGTACCGCAGCACGTCGCACAGTTCCGCATACGCGAGCGGATGACGGATCAGCCAATACAGCGCCTCCTCCACCGAAGCGAACGGCTGCCCCTCCAGATCGGACAGGCCGACGTTCCAGAACGTGTAATATAACATGAGCAACATACGCCGTTCTGCCTCATCCAGCCCATCCAATGCGCGCCCACAACCATCTCGAACCGACTCCAGCGCCCATAGCGCGAACCGGATGAACCGCACGGAGTTGCAGAATGACAGCCGCTCCAGCCCGCCGGCCAGCACCTTCTCCCTTACGTCGCCGATAGGCTCATCGCAAGCTACCGCGTTCTCCCGCATGCCCAGCCCATACACCGTCGTGGGCGTCTGCCGACCGTACACCTCCAGCGGCTTCACGTGGTAATCTTCGAAAAACTCCCCGATCCGCCATTCCCGATGGTGCGTGAAATAGTCGACCACCTTGCGCCTGATGTTCCGCAGATTGTTGATCGACGCCCGGATATGTTCAAGGATGATCTCCTGCGCCTGCCGTTCGAGGATGATCGAGCATCCCTTCGGCACATGGGGGAACCCCTGCTCGATCTCCCGCACGATCGACCGCCTTGTTCGCGGCAGCAGCGCCTGGAACCGCTGCTCGAAGTTGTACTCCCGGTGGGCCTGTCCGACGAAGTCGAGCACGGTCAGCGCTTCCTTCCCCTCGCACAGCCGAAGCCCCCGTCCGAGCTGTTGCAGGAACACGGTCAGGCTCTCCGTCGGACGCAGGAACAGCACAGTGTTCACTTCCGGGATGTCCACGCCCTCGTTGTACAGGTCCACGACGAAGACGAAATGGATCTCTTTCTTCACGAGCCGCTTCCGGACCGATTCCCGCACGTCGTCGGGCGAATCGGAGGTCAAGTATTCGGACGGCACCCCGAACGCGTTGAACTGTTCGGCCATGAATTCCGCGTGCCGCTTGCTCACGCAGAACCCGATCCCGATCACGTCCCGGATGTCCGTGCAATACCGCTCCACCGCTTCGAAAACAAACCGCGCCCGCTCCCTCGCCGTCCGCTCCTGCAGCACGAACACCTTCTCCAGCTCGGCCTCGTCGTATTTTCCGAAGCGCCACCGCACCTCGCGCAGATCGACCGAATCCGTGACGCCGAAATAGTGGAACGGGCTGAGCAGCTTCCGCTCGATCGCCTCGTACAGGCGAATCTCCGCGGCAATCCGGCCGTCGAAATAATCCGTCACCCGCTTCCCGTCCGCGCGCTCCGGTGTCGCCGTGAGCCCGAGCAGCACCCGGGGCTTGTAATACTCCAGAAGCTGCTGGTACGACGGCGCCGCCGCGTGATGGAACTCGTCAATCACGATGAAATCGTAGAAATCCGGCGGCGTCATCGCGAACAGATCCCGGGAATTCAGCGACTGGATCGAGACGAACAGGTGGTCGATCCGCTCTGGCTCCCGTCCGGCCACCAGGATGTCGCCGAAGTTCAGATCCCGCAGGATCGAGCGGAAACAGGCGAGACTCTGCTCCAGAATCTCCCGGCGATGCGCGACGAACAGCAGCCGGTTCGGCTTGCCGGGATGCTGCCGGCAAAACCGGCGGTAATCGAAGGCGGAGATGACGGTCTTACCGGTACCCGTCGCCGCCACGACGAGATTGCGGTATCGGCCGTGCACCTCCCGCTCCGCCTGCAGTTTGTCGAGAATTTCTTGCTGGTAATAGTAGGGTTGGATATCGAAATGAAAGCCCGGCGCATCCCGCCCGTCGGCGCTCCGGGAACGCTCGGCCTTCAGCGCCTGGCGCAACTGCCTTTCATGAAGCTGGGGAATGAACGTCACGAACTCGGGGTCGTTCCAATAATGCTCGAAGGTGACCTCGACCTTCCGGACGAGCTCCGGCGCGTCCTGCTGCGACAGCCGGACGTTCCATTCGAGCCCGGAGACAAACGCCGATTCCGAAAGGTTGGAGGAGCCGATATACAGCGTGCTGAAGCCGGTGTCCCGCCAGAACAGGTAAGCTTTCGCGTGGAGGCGGGTTGTCTGCGTGTCGTAGGAGATTTTCACTTCGGTGTTCGGCAGCTTGACGAGCTCCTGGACGGCCTTGTAATCCGTCGCTCCCATGTAACTCGTCGTGATGACGCGGAGCCGGCCGCCCCGCAGCGTGAAGGCCCGGAGCTCGTCCAGCAGCAGCCGCAGCCCGCTGAACTTGATGAAGGATACGAGGAAATCGATCCGGTCGCTCGTCGCGATCTCCTTCTTCAGTTCGGCCATCATGCTCGGTTCTCTTTTGTCCCCGGTGAAAAGCGAACTGACGGACAGCGGCGTTTCGGGACGCACGGACGAAACCGCCACCGGCCCCCGACTTCTGTCGATCAGTTCCAGCAGCGTCTCGGCGTCCCGATGAATGAGCTGCCCCTTCAGGTCGGCGACCAGTTCGGGGTCGAGCCCGCCGCCCGCCGAACGTTCCAGATAGTCGATCGTGTATCGGATGATGGCGTTGCAGAGCGCGACCCGGTCCCGAACCGCGCTGTCGCCGTGGTCCAGAATATCCATGACCCGCGCGAGCAGGCGCCCCATGTACCTGCCCAGAATCGCGGACGATTCGGCGCGGTCGAGCCTGCCCCGCTCCGCGCGCCATTCGTCGTCGAGTCGCGTCAGTTCCGATTCCATCCACTCGTTAATGACCTGCTCGTACAGGCCCGGCACAAGCTTCAGCATGTCGCCATCACCAAAATCCGGCGTTTTTCCTCAACTTCCAATATTCGACACAAGCGGCGATAGTCCTTCTTGCCCATGTCGAAAGGCGTGTCCCCTCACGGGCGCAATCCCCCTCACTCCCGCTCCCCCGCGGCCTCCCGCCGCTCCGCCTGAAATTTCAGGTGCATGAACCCCCAATCGCACATCGACTTGAGCAGGGCGGACAGCGTGCGGCCGTGCTCGGTCAGCGAATACTCCACCCGCGTCGGCACCTCCGCGTACACCTTCCGTTCGATGAGCCCGTCCCGCTCGAGCTCGCGGAGCTGCGAGGCCAGCATCCCCTGCCGCACTTCCGGACGCCGCAAGGATATTCCGCATCGTCCGCTCGGCCCTCGCTTGATGAGGCTTCCGCATGGATCGCCACCCTTCCTCCCGCCGATTTTATAACCAATGGTTAGTTTTGTTGCATGGCTCCGTCGGCGCCCGCGCAGCGTCACGCCTTGTAGCTGTCCTGCCGGTCGATCAGCCGGTGCTCCAGGAAGAGCGCCCTGACCCCCGTAAACGACGAATATGAAACGCCGTTTGTCTTCCCGGGCACCATCCGGGAAATCACCATCCCGTTCCAGTCGGCGAAGCAGAATGCGGAAGCCGGACTGATCCACGAACGGGCAACCGACTGACGAGGGCGAAACAAGACGCCGGCCGGGTACGGAGACAGGGTACCCGAAGCCGGCGTCCTTGCTATTCGTACTCCCCCTTGATCACGAAGAACGAGCCGCGGATCGTGCCGGCCAGCTTCGACCGCTGCCGGGCGAACTTGAACTTGCCCAGCTCCTCCGGCACTTCCATCCCTTCGGACAGCTTGAATCCGACCGCCCGCTTCTTCGGATCGTCGACCGTGTACATGACATTGACCGACAGCCCGTTCTCGTAGAACACGTAAGCCCACCGGATGTTCTCCACCTCGAACCGCGACGTCTCGAGGGGCCGGGACGCGATCTCGATGCCGCGCTCCTCCTTCAGAATCCGGTTCACGTAGTCGAGCGTCTCCCGGCTCTCTTCGGCCGGCACGACCGTGAACGCGTGCTTGTACTTGTTCCAGAAATACCGCGCCTCGTTCGCGCGCAGGCCCGCCATCGCCTCCGCCACCGGCGACGACTCCAGCCCGGCCGTGGACACGTTGTTGAAATCGACGACGTGCGCCACGCCCTCGTCATATTCGCGCGCCATCGCCCGTTCCCTGCCGCGCCCCGTCAACGGAACGCCAGCCGGACGAAATTGTACGCGCCATGCAGCCACACCCCGAAATCGTGGACGCCGCCGGGAATGTCGACGCGCACGAAATCGCCGAGCTTGCCGCCCGCCGCCTCCTGGAGCCCGTCGATCGCCCCGAGATACACCGGCCATGAAATCTCGTCCCGGTCGCCGCACGTCATGTACAGCAGATCCAGCCGGTGCGCCGCGGCGGACAACGCCGCGCCCAGCTCGCGTCCCGCGCTCGACGTCGGCGCGTTCGAGAAGGCGCCGGCAAAGGCGAACAGATCGGTCATGCCCGGCGCGCGCACCGTCACATCCAGGCCGTTCCGCCAGTCGTGCCGGTTCTCCGTGTACCGGACCGAATCGCACCGCCAGCCGCCGAGCACCAGATTCAGCACCTGCATGCCGCCCATCGACAGCCCGGCGATCGCCCGGTGCCTGCGGCTCGCCGCGACGCCCGCCGCCGACGCGTCCGCGATATCCGCGCGCGTGCGGAAATGCGACTCGATGAACGGAATGAGATCGTACCGCAATTCGTAATCGAAATAATAGAACCCGAGCATGTTCGTCCCCTCGGCGTTGAACGACCGGTCGCCGTGGTCCCATGCGCTGCGGCCGTTCGGAAACACGGCGATCAACGGCTCGATCTCGCCCGCCGCGAACAGATGGTCGAGCACATTGCATAACACGTGCCGCCCGTCCTCCTCGCCGCCGCCCCGCAGCCATTCATATTCATCCCCGCCCACGCCGTGCAGCAGATACAACACGTTGTACCGCCGCTCGGGATGGCGCTCGTAACAGGCGGGCAGATAGACGTTGCATTTCTTGACGATCGCTTCGCCGCGAACCGTCTCCCTGCCCGCCTCTTCCGCGCCGATCCGCCGGTTCGTCACCAGCCGCCGCTCCGCGTCGATATAGTTCCGGACCGGATACTCCGCCTCCACGATCGTACCCCGATGTTCCTCCGCCGCCGCCTTCCGGTAAGCCGCGGGGATTTCCTGGATCGGCAAGCCGCCCATCCGCAATCTCTCCTTCCGCAGAAAATAAAACCGCCGTCCGCCCCGGATCCGCCTGCGCGCAGCCTGTTGACCTCCCCCGGCCCGTTCCCTTACGCTTGTAATAGCTTACATCCATCTCCGATCCTGGAGGGATCCGGATGATCCAAGTGCTCTACGCGCATTGCGACATGGCCCACGACGGCCGAAGTTTCGTCACCGACGTGCCCGTCGGCACCCAATGGCTGCTGGTCTTCACGAAGACGCCGGCCCGGTTCTGGGTCGAGGGCGAGCTGAGGGAATATCCGCCCTACTGCGCCGTCCTCTACCGCCCGGGCCAGAAGGTCTACTACCGGGCCGCCGGGGAACGGTTCGTGAACAACTGGATCCGCTTCATCACGGATGAGCCGTTCGTGACGGAAGCCCCGGTGCCGTGCGGCGTCCCCTTTCCCCTGGACGATCCCGATTACTGCCACAAGCTGTTCGAGCTGCTCGTCATCGAGCACAATTTCAACAAGGACTGCAAGGAATCATCGATCAAGCACCTGCTTCGGACGCTGTTCAACAAACTGCTGGAATCCTGCTTCCATACCGTCATCACGCCGCAGCACTACAACCTGCTCAAACTGCGCGTCGCGATCCAGAACAACCCGGAAGAGAACTGGACGGTCGCCCGCATGGCGGACATGCTCAAGATCAGCCCGGGCTATCTGCAGACGATCTACAAGAAGACGTTCGGCATCTCCTGCATGGACGACGTCATCCAGAACCGGGTACGGCTCGCGAAGGAATACCTGTATTACGGCTCGCTCAGCGTCGCCGAAGTCGCCTTTCGCTGCGGCTACCGCAACGTCGAGCATTTCAGCCGGCAGTTCAAGCGGATGACCGGGCTCACGCCGCGCGAATACCAGAAGCGGGGAGACGGTCAGCCCGCGCCCGCGTCTGCCGCCGAAGCGCCGTAAGCGCCGCGGCGTCGAGCCCGCGCCCGCGGTTCGCGACGAATCGCCGTAAGCGCCGCGGTATTCAGTCCCCGCCTTCCGCTGGAGCGCCGTATGCGCTGCGGCGTCCGGCCCGAACCCTCGTCTCACGCCGAAGCGCCGTAAGCGCCGCAGGCGCGATTGCGGCTCGCCCGCTCCGCCGGGTCCAGCTTCTGCGCGTCCGCGATCTCGAAGACGCCGAACGCGTCATGCAGCCGCAGGATCGGCTCGGCCTGGACGAACGTGCACCAGGGCAGCCAGTGGTAATGGCTCTGCAGCGTCTGGCTCGTGAAATTGCCGCTCTCGTGGCCGATGCCGGGCATCGCGTAGCCGACGCTCCCGTCGACGTCCGTGGACTGCCGCGTGTTCTTGTGGAGAAACTCGGCAAAGTCCAGATAGTGCTCGTCGCCGGTGAGCAGATACAGCCGGTAGTACGTGAAGGAGCACGCGGCCATGTAGACGTCGGCGCCGCCGCCGATCGTGATGATGCTCTGCCCGCTGATCGAGTACCGGTTGAACGGATGCTTCGGCCACGGCGTACGGACCGGGAACGACCAGGCGTAGGTCCACGTCTCGGTGTAGTCGGCCGCGCCGACCGCGGCTTCGAGCCACCGCGCCTCGCCGGTCAGATCGTGCAGCGCGAGAAACCCGAACAGCGCGTAGATCCCGGCCTCCTTGTCCATGATGTCGAGGTTGTCGCAGGTGCCGCCCCGGTACTCCATGTTCCGGTAGCTGTGCTCGTACGCCCACTCGCCGGCCCGGAGCGCCGCGGTTCTGTATTGCTCCTCCCCCGTCGCCAGATGGAACCGGACGAGGAAGCGGATGACGCTCGGCGTGTTCGCCTTCGAATCCATCCGCACCGAACCGTCGGTGTTGTACGCCCGGTGGAAGCTGCCGTCCCCGTTCTGCGTCCGCACGAGCCAGTCGGCCGTCTTCCGGCAGAATGCCAGCCATTCCGCCCGTTCCTCGCCCCGCCCGCGCAGATACAGGTACGCGTCCAGAATCGCCTCGATCCCGTCGGCCAGCATCCGCACGTAATGCGGATACGGCTCGAAGCCCCGGATATTCGGATTGTAGCACATGTGCGGCAGGCCGGATTCGGTCATCGCCGTCCGCGTCCAGAAGTCGAGGATGCCGATCCCCTTCTCCCTTGCGTCCGGATCGCCGACCATGTCCCCGTAGCGCAGCAGCAGATACCCGATCCCCGGCTGCTGCCCGACGAACCCGAACTGGAACGACACCGTCGAGATGTCCATGCGGGGAAGCTGCGCGGCGAAGGGCAGGCCGTACGCGTCGCCGTACTTCCGGGTATACCGGGCCAGCACCTTCATGCAGTCGTGAAAAAAGCGCTCGTTGTCCACCTCGAACAGCCGGTCGCGCAGCCGCCCGTAGACGGCCCGCCAGTTGTCCCGCATCATCGAATGGAAGTCGTCATAGCGGCCGAACCGGATACCCACTGCATAATGCTGCTCGAATCCGACTTCCACCGGATGGTTGATTCGCCGGAACGATTTCACCTTCCCGCGGTAATCGAGCCCGAGGAACCGGTTCTGCGAGGGCAGCTCCCCGTCGCAGCCGGGGTACACGTAATCGATCGACAGCCCGTCGACCGGCGTGTCCAGCGGCTTGCGCGACGGGGAACCCGTAGTACATGTAATTCAGCGTCCGGCTTTCCGGCCGGCTCATCCCGATGGCGCCGGTCGTGCATTTCGGGTCCGTATGGTTCTCCGCCCGGAGGATGTCCGTGGACGGCATCGTCATGTCGGCGGCCCAGCGGGACAGCGCCGCCGTCTCGCCCGAACGGATGTGCTGCATCGCGAACAGCGGCAGCGCATAGCACGTCTCCATCCGCCAGAAATATTCGCAGTCGAGATCCTTGCCGATGGCGGTGTCGGGCGCGAACTCGTTCTGCTTGTACCAGACGCCCGGCGCGAAGCACCAGTAGTCGCGGGGATCGTCCGACTCCGCCGTCACGAGCGAGAATTTCGTGGAAAATCCGAGATCGTCCGCCGCCCGCGTCACGATCACGCGCCGGCTCACCTTGAACCCGTCGCCGGCCGCTTCATAGGTGTCCGTGAAAGCGAACGCCGAGCCTGAAGGCACGGCGATCACGCCGCCGGCGACGATTCCGCCGCCGGCGGCCGCAATATGGTCATAAGGCCGGTCGTAGAACTCGTTCACCGCGAAGGCGGTCTTCACCGTCACGAACATCGGCCGCCTGTTGTAGTACAGCAGCCGGCCGTCCCGGCGAACCTCGATGCCGCCGTCCCTGAACAGCAGGACATATCCGCCGTTTTCCAGCCGCACGAAGGCATCCCCCTTCCGGATGTCATGATGTCAATGAGGCCTTGCGCTTGAAATACTGATCCACCAGGAACCGCATCAGCTCGCCCGGCTGCTCCCGGACGAACTCGGACTTGTCGCCGAACACCATCGCGTACGGCGCGTCCTCCGTGTACGGCTCCCACCGCGGCAGCATCTCGCCCGTCGAATCTTCGCCGTTCGGATCGCCGGCGCGGATGAAATGCGCCCAGTAGTTGCACATCTGCCGCGCCAGATCGTAATGCTTGCCGACGAACGGCCGCCAGCATTTCGCGAGCGTCTCGAAGAAGAACCAGAGATCGACGGAATGGAACGTCCCGGGGTTGTCCCAGCCCGGAATCTCCGCGTCGAATTTGTAGTAGTACAGCGGCGTGCCGGCCCCGGTCTCGGCGCTTGCCCGCGACGCGACGCGGATCGCGTATTCGATCGTGCTCACGGTCGCGTTCTTCACCGCCTGCTCGAGATCTCCCGCATCGGCGCCGCACAGCTCGAGGAACCGGTTCGCGTCCTCCCCGAACATCTCCCCGGCCAGCCTCCGGAGCTCGTCCATCGAGCCGACCTTCGGCGAGCTCTTGAATTCGTCCGTCGTGTTCCCCCACAGGATCGGCACGTTCCAGCGCTCGTTCTTGAGGAAGCGCTCATACGGATTGCCGACGCAGAACTTGCCGTCGATGACGGCGCCCCAGAACCGGTTGTACTCCACGATCTTGTCGCGGAGGTACACCGCGTCCAGCCTGCGGGCCTCCTCCAGCGAGGAGACGCCGAGATATTCGAAGAACTTGACGCCCTCCTGCTCGGCCTCCTCGAGCGTCTGCAGGAAGCGCGGCCCCCGTTCGCCCGGATACACCGGCGAGTAGATGCCGCTCATGATGATCGCCCGTTGGAACAGGCCTTCGTTCTGCGGCGAGGTGAGCTGGGCGAGGACGCTGCCGCCGCCCGCGGACTGGCCGCCGATCGTGATGTTGTCCGGATCGCCGCCGAACGCCGCGATGTTGCGCTTCACCCACCGCGTCGCGAACTGCTGGTCGAGATGGCCGAAGTTGGCCGGGGCGTCCGGCGATTCCGCCGTGATCTCCGGATGGCACAGGAAGCCGAACGCGTTCAGCCGGTAGTTGATCGTGACGACGACGATGC
>Ga0065723_100094_pt1 | contig 16580 bp, 16 predicted proteins | sample TheenrcuSG05Z960_FD_59110 | JGI IMG/M metagenome (GOLD analysis project Ga0065723, IMG submission 59110) | Thermophilic enrichment culture from UC Davis - Sample SG0.5Z960 | ecosystem: Engineered > Solid waste > Grass > Composting > Bioreactor | place: USA: University of California, Davis
ACGGGCACGAGATCGTCGACGACTACCGCTGGCTCGAGGGTGACGTCTCCGATCCCGGCCGCATGGGCCGGGTCACGCCCGAGGTGGCGGCATGGACCGATGCCCAGAACGCCTACACGCGTGCCGTCCTCGACGGCCTCCCCGGGCGCCGCGAGCTGGAAGATCGCCTCAGGCCGCTGCTGGAGATCGGCACCGTCTCCATGCCCATCGAGCGCGCGGGCCGCTACTTCTACCTCAGGAGGGAGGGAGACCAGAAGCAGGCGAGGGTCTACTTCCGCCAGGGCCTCAGGGGCGAGGAGCGCCTGCTCATCGACCCGGAGGCGATCGACCCGACGGGCCTCACGACCGTCTCCTGGATCTCCCCGAGCCCCGACGGGCGCCAGCTCGCCTACGGCACGTACACCGCGGGCGACGAGAACGACAGGCTCGAGCTCATCGACGTCGACACCGGCGCGAAGCTGCCCCTCGAGATACACAACAAGGTCAGGCCGCCGCAGTGGCTGCCCGACGGCTCCGGCTTCGTCTACTGGAACCTCGCCGACCCGCACGACCCCTACACGGGCCGCGTGATGTTCCACGAGGGGAGCCCGGAGGCGCGGGACGACGGAGCCGGCGACGAGGTCATCTTCCGTCAGCTCACCAAGGAGGAGGACGAGAGGCTCGCCACCACCTGGGGGCCGAACGGCTGGCTCTCGCACGACGGGCGCTGGCTGCTGCTCTCCTACCACGTCGACACCCGCTCGAACGACCTGTGGCTCGTCGACTTCGAGGCGTACCGGCGCACGCGCGTGGTGGAGCGCGTGGAGGTGAGCGTCGGCACGCCCGGTCTCGGGTACGGCTCGGTGGTGCCCGGTCCCGAGGGGGCCGTCCTGGTGCTGCTCACGTACAAGCGCGCCCCGCGGGGGCGCGTGGTCGCGGCGCCGGCCTCCGCGCCCGCCGAGGCGAACTGGCGCGACCTGGTGCCAGAGCCCGAGGGCGGGAGCATCGAGGCGGCCGCGCTCGCCGAGGGCCACGTCGTCGTCACGTACCTCGAGCGCGCCGTGAGCCGCGTCGTCGTCTACGACCTCACCGGGAGGAAGGTGGGCGAGGTGCCGTTGCCGGCGCTCGGCCAGGTCACCGTCGCGGCGCACGCGGGCAGCACCGAGGCCTTCCTCACCTTCACGAGCTTCGGCCATCCGCCGGCCGTCTACCGCTTCGACGTGCGCGACCCGGAGGGCACGTTCGAGCTGTGGGAGCGGCCGGAGGCGCCCGTGGACCCCGAGGCGATCGAGGTGAAGCAGGTCGAGTACGCCTCCAAGGACGGCACGAAGGTCACGATGTTCGTCGTCCACCGGAAGGGCCTCGAGCCGGCGGGGGACGCGCCGACGATCCTCCACGGCTACGGCGGGTTCGGCGTGAGCAAGCTGCCGGAGTTCTCCCCCACGCTGGTGCAGTGGTTCCAGGACGGCGGCGTCTTCGCGGTCCCGAACCTGCGCGGCGGCGGGGAGTACGGCGACGCCTGGCACGAGGCCGGGATGCTGGGTCGCAAGCAGAACGTCTTCGACGACTTCATCGCTGCGGCCGAGTGGCTGATCGCGAACGGCTACACGCGGCCGGAGCGGCTGGCGATCCACGGCGGCTCGAACGGCGGGCTGCTGACGGGCGCGGCGCTCACGCAGCGCCCCGACCTGTTCGCCGCCGCGATCGTCGCCGTGCCGCTGCTCGACATGCTGCGCTACCAGCACTTCCTGATGGCGCGCTACTGGGTGCCCGAGTACGGCTCCGCCGAGGACCCCGAGCAGTTCGAGTGGCTCTACGCCTACTCGCCCTACCACCGCGTCCGGGACGGCGTGCGCTACCCCGCCGTGCTCCTCACCGCCGGCGAGAACGACACGCGCGTCCACGCGATGCACGCGCGCAAGATGGCCGCGCGCCTGCAGGCCGCCACCGCCAGCGACCCGGCCGAGCGCCCGGTGCTGCTGTGGGTGGACCGCTCGGCGGGCCACGGCCAGGGCAAGCCGCTCGACCTCCGGCTGCGCGACGCCGTCGACCAGCGCATCTTCGTGATGTGGCAGCTCGGGATGCTGCCGGGAGGCCCGGGCTAGGACGGCGCGGCTCGCCGTCACCCGCGTCACTGCCCGGCGCCCGGCAGAGGCCGGTCACAGCGAGACGTCGGCTTGTTCGCCGGCGCGGGGCACCGTCGTACCCTGCCCGCTTGACGGACCTAAGGGTCTTAGCTTATAACCTAATCATGTTAGTCTCGCGTGCCCACACGCTCGCCGGCCGCCCTCCAGCGACCGCGCCCGCGACCCGCTACCTCGCGCTCCAGGAAGGCCGGATCGCCTACGACTCCGTCGGCGAAGGGCCGCTCGTCGTCATGCTCCCCGGGCTCGGCGACCTGCGTCAGGAGTACAGGTTCCTCGCCCCGCTGATCGCGGAGGCCGGGTACCGGGCGGTCACCGCCGACGTCCGCGGCCACGGCGAGTCGAGCGTCGGCTGGCCGCGCTACGACGCCGCGTCCGTCGGCCAGGACCTGCTGGCGCTCATCGACCACCTGGGCGGCCCCGCGTTCGTGATCGGGAACTCTTTCGCCGCGGCCTCGGCGGTCTGGGCCGCCACCCAGAGGCCGTCGGCCGTCGCCGGCCTGGCGCTCCTCGGCCCGTTCGTCAGGCCGGCTCCGCTGAACCCCGCGGTGACGCTGGCCCTCAGGCTGATGATGAGCGGGCCGTGGCGCGTGCGGGCCTGGACCGCCTACCACGCGACCCTGTTCAGGTCGGGCAAGCCGGCCGACTACGCGGCCTACAGCGCCTCGCTGCGCCGCAACCTCGCCGAGCCGGGCAGGTTCGCGGCGGTGCGGGCGCTCATGTTCCGCGACGACCAGGGGATCGACGAGCGCCTCGCGCACGTGAGGGCGCCCTCCGTGGTCGTGATGGGCGGGGCCGACCCCGACTTCCCCGACCCCGAGCGCGAGGCCCGCGAGGTCGCCGCGTCGCTGCACGGTCGGCACGTGATGCTGCCGGGCATCGGGCACTACCCGCAGGCCGAGGCCCCACAGGCGACGCTCGACGCGAGTCTGCCGACCCTGCGCCAGGCGTTCGGGCCCGAGGGAGACCTTGGCTAGGCCGGCCGGCGCCCGCGCCCTCACCCGGGCGGCGGTGGTCGAGGCGGCCGCGGAGCTCGTCGACGAGCGGGGCCCGCAGGGCCTGACCCTGGCCGAGCTCGCCAAGCGCCTCGGCGTGAGGCCGCCGTCGCTGTACAACCACGTGGACGGCCTCGACGGGCTGCTCCGCGAGCTGCGCCTCCGGGCCCTGAACGACCTCGAGCGGGCGCTGGCTCGCGCCGCCCTGGGCATGTCCGGCCGCGACGCGCTGGCGGCGATGTGCCGGGCCTACCGCGCGTACGCGCTCGAGCATCCGGGCCTGTACGGGCTCACTGTGCGCTCGACCGAGGGCAAGGACCCCGAGGTGCAGGCGGCGGGGGCCGGCGTCGTCGAGGTCGCGCTCGCCGTGCTGCGCGGCTACGGTCTCGAGGGCGACGAGGCCATCCACGCCACCAGGATCGTGCGCTCGACGCTGCACGGCTTCGCCGCGCTGGAGGGCGCCGGCGGGTTCGCGCTCGGACAGCCGGTCGAGACCAGCTTCGAGCTCGCGATCGAGCTCCTCCACGGGGCGCTGCTCTCGCTGGCGGAACGGGGGGCGCAGGCACCGACCGAGCGGCCGCGCTAGCCCCGGCGAGGGCGTCCTCGGCCGCGCTAGCCCCGGCGAGGGCGTCCTCGGCCGCGCTAGCCCCGGCGAGGGCGTCCTCGGCCGCGCTAGCCCCGGCGAGGGCGTCCTCGGCCACGCGAGCGGCGCCGAAGCGGCGTCCCCGCGGAGGCCGCGTCGACCCTCCACCCAGGCGCTGCGGAAGCGGCGACATCACCGGGGCAGGGCGCCCGCCTAGAATCGGTGGGCATGAGCCTAACGACCTCGAACCCGGCGCGGCCGGCGGTGCAGGCTGAGGGCACAGACGAGCTGGCCGCCCGCGTCGCCGCGTTCCGCGAGCAGTACGTCGGCAAGCTGGCCGCCCCGCACGGCTGGTGGGCCATCGCCTCGCTGGACTGGCTCGAGCCTGGGGATAACCTCCTGGGCAGCGGCCCGGACGCCCGCCTCCCGCTGCCCGCAGGCACACCGGAGCGCGCCGCCGTGCTCCGGCTCGAGGAGGAACGGGTCGTGGTGACCCCCCTGGCCAGCGGCCTCGAGCTGGACGGGGAGGCGCTCACGGAGCCGAGGGCCACGGACGGGGTCGCGACCCTCGCCGTGCCCGCAGGTGAGGTGACGCTGCTCGCGAAGCTGATCCGGCGCGGCGAGCTGTTCGGGGTGCGCGTCTACGACCCGCGGCTGGCCGCGGCGCGGGACCGCGAGGCGAGCGTCGCCTGGTTCGACCCCGACCCGGCCTGGGTCGTGGAGGCCGAGTTCGTGCCGCCCCTGCCGGGCGAGACGATCCCGGTCGTCAACGCGCTCGGCCAGGTCGTCGACACCGCCGTGGCCGGCCGGGCCGTGTTCGACCACGAGGGCGAGCGGTACACCCTGGTCGCCACGCCCGCCGGCACGCCGGGCAGGCTGTTCTTCAACTTCCGCGACGCCACGAACCTGCGGGAGACGTACGGCGGCGGCAGGTTCCTCAACGTCGACGGGCCGGTGGAGGGGCGCATCGTGCTGGACTTCAACCTCTGCCACCACCCGCCCTGCGCGCACACGCAGTACGCCACCTGCCCGGTGCCGCCGGAGGAGAACCGGCTGCCGTTCGAGGTGCGCGCCGGCGAGCGCTACCCGGAGGACGACCCGGGCGATCCGGTACCGCCCGCGTCGCGCCGAGCCTGAGCGCCGTCACGGCGACGCCCGCGATCGCCATCGCACGGAGGTCGCCGGGGGCCACCGCCTGGAGGGCGAGCATCGCCGGCGCGCAGGTGGCCACGCACGCCAGGCCGTGGAGCCAGCCCGAGCCCGACCTCCTCGGATGGCGGAGGAGGCGCGACGCCACCGCCACCCAGACGAAGCCCCACGCCACGAACAGCGCTCTCGGCACGCCGACGTCGCCGGCTGCCAGCAGGGCGTGCAGTACCAGGTCGAGCCCCGCGAAGGCGAGGCCCGCGAGCGCCCACGCGCCCAGGTAGCCGACGAGCCAAGGCGCGAAGCGGGCTGGAGGGCCCGGCGCCGGCGGCGCCGAGGCCTGCGAGGCCGACCCCGAGGCTGCGGGCAGGACCGTCAGCGCAGCCGGCAGCATCATCGCCGCGACCATCAGCAGCCAACCGGCGACGTAGCCGGGTACCGCGAGGGGCAGGGGCACCGCCGCCAGCGACAGGACGTCGTGGTCGAGGGCCCACGCCAGGGGCGAGCCCTCGACCGCCATCAGGAGCGCCCAGGCGACGGCGCCGGCCGTGATCGGCGCGCCGGCGGGCCGTCCCGTCACACCCAGATGTCCGAGGTCGCGTCGCCGCCCGGGTAGCGCATCTCGTGCGCTCGGGCGGGGCCGCCCGGCTCGGCGCCGAAGTCGACGAAGAAGTCCTGGGCTAGGGTCAGGCCGCCCACCTCGGTGTCGACGTCGAGCCTCACCATGTGCGAGCCCTGCCGACCGATCTCGGGGTAGAACTGGTCGTCCCACGACGAGAGCAGGGAGTTCGTGACGTAGAGCCGCTTCCCGTCGAGCGAGAGCTGCAGCATCTGCGGCCCGCCGCGCAGGCGCGTGCCGCGCACCTCCGGGCTCCTGCCCAAGACCCCTCCGAGCCAGGCCCGACCCACCAGGCGCGGGCTCGCCGGGTCGGTCACGTCGTACTGACGGACGTCGCCGTGGAGCCAGTTCGAGAGGTAGAGGAAGCGGTCGTCGAGCGACAGGAGCAGGTCGACGGTCAGGGGCGGCACCGGGAACGGCCAGCCCTCGACCCCTAGCGGCTCCATCTGCACCACCTTGCTCACCTCCCAGCGCCCGTTCGGCTTGTGCCAGTGCCAGAGGCTGCTCGACAGCGCGGCGCCGACGTACCCGTGCGTGCTGTCGGGGTCGTGGAGGAAGCGCACCTCGAGCGGCACGAGGCCCTCGTCGCCGAGGTCGAAGGTCTGCGTCACCTTGCGCTCGCGCCAGTCCCAGAAGGTCACGCGCTGGCCGTAGAGGCCGGCGGCGACGTCCTCGAGCTGGAACCCGCCGGCGTAAGTCCCGGGCGCGGCGAGCTCGCTCGAGACCATCACTCCGTGGCGCGGCTGCTACCAGAAGTCGTAGTTGAAGCTCATGCCGCTCGGGTCGCGCTCCCAGCGGCCCACGACCTCGAAGTCCTGGTCGAGGAGGAGGAAGCCGCCCGGCGCGTTCCCCTCGGCGTCGCCGAGCATCGAGACCATCACGTGCCCGCCGGCGAGGCAGTGGACGCTGTGCGGCGCGCTCAGCCCGTGCCGCTTCACCTCCTCGGGCTCGATCACCTCGTGCAGGCGCGGCGCACGCTCGTCCCCCACGTCCACGACGTAGATCCGGCTCGAGCGGAAGCCGGGCATGACCAGGTAGCGCCGCTCCTTGCCCTCCTCTCCGTGGCACGAGCTGCACGCGTTCCAGCCGAAGTGGTGGAGCTCGTCGCCGACGTAGGGCATCTCGAGCCGGTGGACCACCTGCGAGTACGTGGGGGACTCCGGGTCGACGTCGACGGTCGCCAGGTAGTCCGGCCCCTCGGCGCCGGCGCCGACCCGCACGGCCGCCGTGTACATCACCCGCTCGCGCGGGCCCTTCATCGCCTCGCGGGGCGACGCGTAGCCCGGGCCGCAGGCATGCCCCCGATGGTCGCCGCGTTCGTGCGGTTCACGATCGTCTCGGTTCACCTTCCACCGTTCCCTTCGGTCATGGCAGGAGCACGGAGGGGCCAACGCGCACCGCCGTCGCGGCGACCGCGGGCATCGGCGCGGCGAGGCGCGGGCGGGCCTGCGGGTCGAGCGCCGTCGGCAGGGCCGCGCGGCGAGCGCGGTTCGAGGAGCGGTTCCTGGCTCTCGTCATGGGTCACCCCTTCCGGGGGCGACACGTGTCGGCTTGCGGTCCGGTTGGTCCGGGCTCCGCGGCTAGCTGGTCGGATGGTAGGGGGCGGGAGCGGCAGCGGTCTTGAGTCCCGGGTACCGGTCGCGACCCGGGCCGACCTGGTACCGGGGTACCGGTCGGCGGGCGGCCCTACCGGGCGTCGCGGCGCGGCCGGGCGTCCTGGCGCGGCCGAGCGGCGTGGCTCTCCCTCCCGGCGTAGCGCGGCGGGCCGGATCCCAGCCCCGCCTCGCGGGCGAGGACGACGGCCTGCGGTCGGTAGGTCAGGTTCAGCTTGCTGAACACGCTGTTCAGGTGGTTCCTGACGGTGCGCGGGCTGAGGCCGAGCAGGCTCGCGATGGCCGCGTCGTCGTGGCCGCGCGCGACCAGGTCCAGGACGTCGAGCTCGCGCGGCGTGAGCGCGGAGAGGTCGGGACCGGGTGCGCCGGCGGTCTCGGGCCGTGGGGGCTCGACGTCGCGACCGAGCGAGCGGGCCGCCCCGGGAGGCTCACGGACCGCCCCGGGAGGCTCACGGACCAAGGGCCGCCGCCGAGCCGCTAGCAGCGTGCACACCAGCCGCCGGCGCGGACAGGCCGGCCAGCAGCGCGCGGACGCGCTCGTCGTCGGCGACGACCAGGTAGACGCGCAGGGGTCCCTCGACGCCGGCCGGGAGTCCGAGGAGCAGGCCCAGGAGCCCGGAGGGGTCGAGCGCCGGAGCCGCGTCACGGCGCGTCGCCGCGGACCGCCTGACCCCGGGCCGGTACGCCGCGCCGGCTACGCTCGTGCCGGTCCGGCGGCGGCGCCGGGCCTCCGTGCTCGCTCCCTGCTGACGCCTCACGGCGGGTGGCTCATTCCTACGGCCCCGCGCCCTCCGGAGCGGCCCCCGACCACCCCGGCCCGCCGCCACGCGCGTGCGCCCCGCGATGACGAGCGCTAGCGCGGACACCGATNGCCTCNNAGNNGCTCCGCGATCCGCTCGGCGGCCCGCCGCGCGCCGCCGCCCTCGACCGGCGCGTACGCAGGCGGCGAAGCCAGCAGCCGCGAGATCCTGTCGGCGAGCAGCTCCGGCTCGGCATCGGCGTAGGTCACGCGCGCCCAGGAGGGCACCCCGTAGCGCTCCAGGCGGTGGGCGACGTGCCGGTTCTGCTCGAAGTGCAGACCGAGCGGGAAGTAGAGGAAGGGCACGCGGGCGGCGACGAGCTCCATCGTCGTCGAGAGGCCGCCCTGGACGAGTGCCGCGTCGGCGGCGGCCAGCATCCGGTAGAGGTCGTGGACGTAGCCGCGGTACTCGACGCCAGCCACGCGCGGCATCGACGCCGGGTCGATGCGCGGCCCGCACACGACCACCAGCCTCAGGTCCGGCACGACCTCCCGCACCGCGGGGAACGACGACGCTAGGCGCTTCAGCAGCGATGCGCCCACGCTCGTGCCGCCCACAGCCACCACCGCCACGGGCTCCCCGGGCGAGAAGCCGAAGCCGGCACGCAGGTCTCCGCGGTCGCCGAGGTGGGCGGGGTCGAAGTAGCGCACGTAGCCGTTCAGGTCGAAGTGAGCGGGCAGCCACTCGGCGATGAGCGGTAGTCCCGGTCCGAACGCGTCGGGGACGATGTCCTCCCGGCGGCCGATGTAGACCGCGGCGTCGCGCACGCGCGGGAAGCGCTCGACCTGCTCGATCATCTCGGCGTTGTAGTCGGCGACGACGAACGCCTCGCGCCCGCCGTCCCCCTCGACCATCGGCAGGAACCCGACGAAGTCGGTGAGCCAGGCGAACGGCGCGGTCTTCAGCTCCGGGTTCTCGTGCAGGTAGTTGTCGACCTCCCACGCCTCGTCGCCGACCCAGAGGTCGTAGGCCCCGGCCTGGACCACGTCGAGGAAGACGTGGAAGTTCGCGAGCAGGATCTCGTCCATCTGGCGGATCGCCTGGAACACGTTCAGCTCGTGCCGCGCCCCCATCAGCGACTCGATGTGCGGCGACTCGCCCGCCAGGAGGCGGCTCGCCGGGTGGACGCGCTCGCCGTTCTCCTCGAGCACGCGCGTCACCGGGTGCTGGGCGAGCCAGTCGACCTCGAGGCCCGGCACGAGGTCCCGCAGCTCCCTGGCGATCGCCACGTCGCGCTGCGCGTGCCCGAGCCGGATGGGGCTCGAGACGAACAGCGCCCTCCGCGTCCGGCGCGCGTTCGCCCGACGCCACGTCGTGCGGCCGCCCGCGCCGGGCCCCGCGCCCCTCGCGATGAACCCGGCGATCGCCAGGTTGCTCCTCACCGGGTCGCGCACCACGGGCACGTGGCCGCTGCCCTCGAACACGACGACCTCGGCCGAGGGGAGGAGCCTCGCGAGCTCGTAGGTGTTGGCGAGCGGCGTCACGGCGTCCTCGCTGCCGTGGACGATGAGGACTGGCTGCCCCACGCGCGGCCACAGCTCGCGCGACCACGGCGTCCCGCCCTCGACGATCGTGGCGATCAGCGTCTCGGGCGAGACCCCCTCGCTCCACGCGACGATGTCGTCCTGCCCCTTCGTCGAGCGGGGCTCGGTGAAGACGCGGCCGGCGAACCAGCGCCTGAAGTCGGGCAGGTCCTCGCGCCAGTGGTGGGCGTTGTACTTGCTCCACCCCTCGCGGTCGGGCGGCGCCTCGAGGAACGGCGTCGTCATGCGCGGTCGCAGCGGGGCACCTATCGCCAGAGACGGCGCTGCCAGGGCCAGGGCCTCGACGCGCTGCGGCCTCTCGACCGCGATCAGCGCCGCCCACCGCGCGCCGGCCGAGAAGGCGAGCAGCACGGCGCGGTCGACGCCCGCGTCGTCCATCACGGCCAGGGCGTCGCCGGCGAAGTCGCGCACCGTGTACCCGCTCGCCGGCCTGTCGGAGCCGCCGTTCCCCCGGCCGTCGAACGTCACGACCCGCAGCCCGAGCCGGGCCAGGAACGGCACCTGCATCTTCCACACGCGGCTGTCGACCAGGGACCAGGCCGGCAGGCAGACGACCGTGCGCGGCGCGTCCACGGGCCCGAAGACCTCGTAGCGGACGCGCACGCCGTCGGACGGGTTCGTCGCCAGGCCCGAGACGCGCGGCTCGAGGGCCCTCACGGGCGGGCCTCGCTGCGGCCGCACGGTCGACGCGCCGCCCGCGAGCGAGGAGCGCTCACGGCCGGCTCCTCGCGCCGGAGCGTTCGCGCCCGGCGGCCGCCTTCTCCCGCTCCTCGAGCCAGTCGCCGAACGCGTCGAGCATCGCGAAGAACGGCGCCTCGTCCTCGGAGACGCCCGTCAGGTGCAGCTGCTCCATGCCGTACCAGAAAGCGCTGAAGGCGAAGGCGAGGCGGTCGGGCGGGAGGTCGATCCCCAGCCGCGGCAGGTGGCGCCGGCAGACGTCGGCGAGCAGCTCCGCCCACGACACGACGCGGCGCCGCCCGCGGGACGCGAGCTCGGGGTCGGCGTACCCGCGCGCCTGGAGCTCGTGGTGGACGCGCACGAAGCCGTCCGCGAGGTCCCGGCGGTAGTACTCGACGGCGCGGCGCCACTTGGCGGAGAGAGGCTCCCCGTCGTCGGCGTAGAGGGCCTGCTGGCGCGCGAAGCGGTCCGCCTCCAGCCTGTCGTAGAGCGCGAGGAGCAGGCCCTTCTTCCCGCCGAAGTAGTAGTTCACGAGGGCGAGGTTCGTGCCCGCCTCCTGCGCCACGTTGCGGGCGGTGAGCGCCTCGTACCCGTCGCGCGCCAGGATCGCGAACGCCGCGTCGAGGATCGCCTCCCGCGTCGAACGCTTGGCCTGCTCCTCGACTAGCTCCGCCATCGCTTCTCCTCCCGCGTCGCCGGCGGGCGCCGGCACCGACCTTTCTCAAACGGACGTATGAAACGTGCGTATAAAGTAGGGGTCCTGCCGGCTCTTGTCAAGCGCCGGGGCGGAGGACCGCCACCGTCGAGGCCGCGACGGCGTCCACCGGGCCGTCGCGGACCGCGAGCACGGCGGTACCCGAGGGGACTTGTCGGGTTCCTCATGCTGCGCGCGCCGCCGGCGTGGGAGCCTTAGGCTCTCTCGAACGGAGGACCGATGCGCATCACGACCCGAAGGCCCCTGCTCCTCCTCGCCCTCTCGGCGCTCCTCGCCGCCTGCGGCGGGCCGACCCCGCCCGCACGGACGAGCCACGCCGCGCTCACCTTCTACCCGCCGCCGGTGGCCGACCCTCCTCCAGCCCTGGCCGTGGGCGTAGGCCTGATCGACCCTGACGAGCTGGAGGGCTCGGGGGCGGCCTCGGCGCTGCTGCCCGCCGCCCTCGTGGAGGTCGAGGGGCTGCTGCTCGGACCGCTCGGGTTCGTCGGCGACGACGGCAGCGTCGAGGTCCCCTTGCCCGCGCCCGAGGACCTGGCGGCCGTCCTGGTGCCCGCCGCGGACCTGCTCCACCTCGCCGGGGAGCTGTGCACGCCCGAGGTCTCGGACGGGTCCGTGAAGGTCACCCGCGCGGTTCTCGGCGACGGCATCGCCGTTCCCGGTTTCCTCGTGATCACGCCCCTAGGCCTCGCCTACGGCCTGGCCACGCCGGAGGAGGTCGAGACGTTCGAGGACGACGGGTACGCCGCGCAGGGTTTCTACGGCCTGGTCTACGCGGACGGGCCGGTCGACGTCGTCGCTCTGAGCGACGCTTGCGTCGCGGACGAGGTCACGGCCGACGTGAGCCTGGAGGAGGGCTGGAACTGGGTCCGCTGGACCGTCGTCCTGGACGACTCCGATACGTTCAGCCACGTCCTGCTACAGAACGCGGCTGCGCCCACGCGACCGAAACTGACGTACTACCCGTACTTCTGACCCAGCGAGGCCGGCCCCAGCCCTCCGCGCCACGATGCGTCCCGACGTTCACGCCCACCCTCTGAGGGCGGCGCGCAGCAGCACGGCGGCCGCTAGCAGCGCCGCTCCGGTAAGCAGCACGCGCGGCTCGACGAAGGCCGCCAGCCCCAGGCAGCCGACGAGCCCGACCCACGCCGTCCAGCGCGGGAACATGCGCGCCGAGGCAGGCAGCGCCAGGGCGCAGGCGTTCGTGACCGCGTAGTAGACGAGCACGGTGAAGGCGCTGAACGACCAGGTGGTGCGCACGTTCCCACCGAGGCGAGCAGCGCCACGAGGACGCCCACCGCGAGGACGGCCGCGGTGGGCGTCGTGCCGCCGGCGTCGAGGCGCCCGAACGCGCGCGGCGCGTCGCCGCGGCGGCCCATCGCCAGCAGCACGCGCGAGAGCCCGAGAACGAGGTTCAGCGCCACGCCGAGCATCGCGGTCACCGCGCCGACCGCCACCGCCCTCGCGACGACCGGGGCCCCGAAGGACCTCGCGGCCAGCTCCAGGGGCGCCGCGCGGCCCTCGACGCGAGAGAGGCCGTCCGCCCCGACGGCTCCGACGCCGACGAGCCCCACCAGCGCGTAGAGGACCATCACCGCGACGAGCGCCGCGACGACGGCGCGCGGGATCGTGCGGCGCGGCTCGACGACCTCCTCGCCCAGCGTCGCGATGCGCCCGTAGCCGGTGAACGCGACGAACATCAGCGCCGACGCCTCGAGGAGCGCCGGCAGCGGCGCCGAGCCCGGCTCGGGGGCGAAGAAGGGCACGAGGTTCCCGGCGCCGTTCGCCAGCGCCGCCGGAGCGCCGGCGACGACGAAGGCCAGCAGGCTCAGGAGCGTCACCGACACTACGGCCACGTTCACGGCGTTCGAGCGCCGCACGCCCGCCAGCACGACGGCGGTGAGGCCCGCCACGGCGGCGACGGCGACGGGCACGCTCCAGCGGCCGGGCAGACCGAGCAGCCCGAGCAGGTAGCCGGCGAAGCCGAGCGCGGCCGTCGCGGCGGAGGCGCTCTTCGCCAGCAGGAAGGTCACGCCCGCGAGGAACCCGAGCCAGGGCCGCAGGTACCTGTAGCCGTACTCGTAGGTCCCGCCGGAGACGGGGTGGTCGGCGGCGAGCTGGGCGCTGGAGAGGCCGTTCAGCGCGGCCACGGCGGCGCCGATCGCGATCGCCAGCAGCACCGCGGGACCGGCCACGCCGGCCGCGACGCCCAACGACACGAACACGCCCGTGCCGACGATCGAGCCGAGGCCGAGCATGACAGCGCCGAACACGCCGAGCTCGCGCCGCAGGCGCCGCTCCTCAGGTGCCGACCCCGCGTCCATGCCGAGAGGCTACGCCGCGGCGCGGGACGGGCTGCGTTGCAGACTTTGTTACAACAATATAACATTGTCGCGAGCGGCAACCCGCGAACCCTGGAGGTGCGCCGATGACGAAGCTCGTCCCTAGGCCTTTCCGTTGGCTGCTAGCGGCGCTGGTCTCCGCCTGCTCGGGCGGTGCCCTGGCGCAGCAGCTCACCTACCTGACGCACTGGCCGCCCGAGACGGTGGCGCTGCTCGAGAAGGCGATCGACCGCTACGAGGCGGAGAACCCCGGCGTGACGATCCAGGTGCGCGCCGTGCCCTTCGGCAACCTGCTGTCGACGCTGCGGTCGCAGGCGGCCAGCGCCAGCGGCCCCACGATCGCGGGCATCTACGAGCTGTGGCTGCCCGAGCTGGTCGCGAACGGCGTGGCGGCGCCGATCCCCGACGAGCTCGCCGCCGACGTCACCGACGGCTGGCCGGCGGGCCTCGTCAGCAGCGTGAGCGTCGGCGACACGATCTACGGCTACCCGAACGAGGTGAACCTCTACGCGCTGAACTACAACCGGCGCCTCTTCGAGGAGGCCGGCCTGCCGGGCCCGCCCACGACGTGGGACGAGCTCGAGGAGTACGCCGCCAAGCTGACCGTCAAGCAGGGCAACGTGACCGTCCGGCAGGGCTTCGGCATCATCACGAACTGGGACTCCGGGGTCGTGCACCCCTGGCTCTCGCTCGTCTACTCGAACGGCGGCGCGCTGATCCGCGACGGCCAGGCGGTCCTCGACGAGCCGGCCGCCCTCGAGGCCGCGCGGCTCTACGAGCGGCTGATCGCCGCGGGCTCGACCGACCCGTCGATGGCCACCGCCAACGCCAGCACCACGGGGCCCTACCTCCAGCACTTCGCCAACGGCGAGACCGCCATGATCATCATGGCCAACTGGTGGCAGAGCGCCCTGCGCGACTCGATGGGCGACGCCTTCGAGGACATCGCCACCGCGCCGATCCCCGTGGGGCCCGAACGGCGACGGCCCGCACCCCGTCTCCTACGCCTGGCTGACGATCGTCAACGCGAACGCCTCCGCCGAGGCGCAGGCCGCGGCCTGGGACTTCCTCGCCTGGCTGAACGGGCCGGAGAGCGGCCAGGGCGGCTCGAGCGCGATGGGCGACATCCTGATGTCGATGGGCATCCTGCCGAGCCGCAACAGCGACGTGGCGGCCCACCAGGACGAGCTGTCGACGCCGTTCCTCGAGGGCTACATCTCGCAGCTCGGCAACGCGATCCCCTTCCCGACGCTGATCGGCGGCGCCGAGGCCACCGTCGCCGTGCAGCAGGCGCTGGAGGCGATGGAGGTCGGGCAGCTCACCGCCGAGCAGGCGATGGAGCAGGCGGACCGCGAGGTACAGTCGATCCTCGACCGCTGACGTGAACGCCGCGCCGGCCGGGCACCGACCCGAGGGGGCGCGCCCGGCCGGCGCTCCACCGTCGCCATGCTGACCCGACCGTCGACCGCCACGTGGCTGCTCCTCGCGCCGGGGCTGGGGCTACTCCTGGCCTTCGTCGTGACGCCCGTGCTGCTCACCGCCTGGATCAGCCTGAACGAGTGGTCGATGTACACGCCGCTGTCGGGCATGACGTACGTGGGGCTCAAGAACTACCTGAGCCTCTTCGGCGACAGGGTCTTCAACGCCGCCCTGAGGAACACGCTGGCCTACGCGGGGCTCTGCCTCGTGCTGATCCTCCCGCTGTCGTTCCTCCTGGGCCAGTTCCTCTACCGCGGCCTGGCGCGGGGGCGCGCGGCGCTGCGCTCGGTCCTGTTCGTCCCGTACATGATCCCCACGATCGCCGTGGCGATCATCTGGAGCTACCTCTACTCCCCGCTCTACGGGCCGCTCAACCAGGTGCTCGGCGCCTTCGGGCTGCCGCGGCAGGCGTGGCTGGGCTCGGTCGACACGGCGCTCGTGTCGCTCGTGATCTTCAACGTCTGGCAGACGATCGGCTACTACACGGTCCTGGTCATCGCCGGGCTGACGCAGATCCCCGACGTCTACTACGAGGCCGCGCTGATCGACGGCGCCAACGCCCTGCAGCGGACCCGCTACGTGACCCTGCCGCTGATGCGCCGCACGCTGCTGTTCGTCGTCGTGATCGCCCTGATCAACACCGTGCAGGTGTTCGAGCCCGTCTACGTGCTCACGCAGGGCGGTCCGGCCAACGCGACGAACGTGCTGTCGTTCCAGGTCTACCGCACCGCGTTCGAGTTCGGCCAGGCGGGCCGCGCCAGCGCGATGGCGTTCGTGCTGTTCCTCGTGCTCGTGGCCGCCGTCGGCGCGGTGATGCGGCTGCTGCGCGGCTCCCCGGAGGGCGGGCCGTGACCGCCGCGCGCGGGAGGGGCCGCGTCGCCACCGGCGCGCTGAGCGCCGCGCTGGCCCTAGCGATCGCCGCGGTGATGCTGTTCCCGCTGTTCTGGATGCTCGCCTCGAGCCTCAAGACGCCGCAGGAGCTGCAGGCCTCGCCCCCGGTGTGGCTGCCGGCCGCGCCGAGCCTCGACGCCTACCGCCAGGCGTTCAGCGTCGTCGACTACGGGCGCGCGTTCGTCAACAGCCTGATCATCGCCGGCGGCACCACGGCGGGCATCCTGCTCACGAGCCTGATGGCGGGCTACGTCTTCGCGAAGCACCGCTTCCGCGGCAAGGCCCTGCTCTTCAACCTCGTGCTGGCCACGATGTTCCTGCCGCCGATCGTCACGCTCGTGCCGCTCTTCAAGGTCATCGAGGCGCTGGGCCTCGTGGACACCTACCTCGGGGCGATGCTCCCCTACCTCGCGAACGCGTTCGGCATCTTCCTGATGCGGCAGTTCATCGCCGGGATCCCCGACGAGCTGCTCGAGTCGGCGCGCATCGACGGGGCGTCGGAGTGGACGATCCTGTGGCGCATCGTCACGCCACTGCTCGGGCCGGCGGTCGCCAGCCTGCTCGTCTTCGCGTTCGTGTACCACTGGAACTCGTTCCTGTGGCCCCTCACGGTGCTGCAGAGCGAGCGCATGCACACCGTCGTCCTGGCGCTGAACCGGCTGGTGTCCTACACCAGCGCGATCCGCTTCCAGAACGTGGTGATGGCCGGCGCCGCCGTGGCGGTCCTCCCCAGCGTGCTGATCTTCCTGCTGCTGCAGCGCTTCTTCATCACCGGCGTCGCGACGACGGGGGTGAAGGGGTGACGAGCCGCGGTGCGGCGCACGACCCCGTGCCCGCCCGACGCCGCTTCGCCGGCGTGGACGTGGGCGGCACGAACGTGCGCGTGGCCGTCTGGGAGGAGGGCGCGGAGCGGCCCACGCTCGTGGCGGCCTCCCCGCTCCCGCCGGACCTCGGCGCGCTCGTCGAGCTCGTCGCCGGCGCCCTGGGCGGGCCGGTGGCCGGCGTCGGCGTCGGGGTCCCGGGCCGCGTCGTCGACGGCGTCGCCGTCTGGGTGC
>Ga0065723_101572_pt1 | contig 16286 bp, 11 predicted proteins | sample TheenrcuSG05Z960_FD_59110 | JGI IMG/M metagenome (GOLD analysis project Ga0065723, IMG submission 59110) | Thermophilic enrichment culture from UC Davis - Sample SG0.5Z960 | ecosystem: Engineered > Solid waste > Grass > Composting > Bioreactor | place: USA: University of California, Davis
GGCACGATCGTGGAACAGATCACGAGCCTCGCCGCGACCGGTGAAGTGGAGGCCGACCTCTACTTCGAGCGCCTCTTCTACTCCGCCACGCGGGGCCTCTCCGGTCGGGCCGATCGAGTCGAGGTGCCGCGCCAGCCGACCGCCCCGATCCGCGTGGCCGAGGTCAAGACGCGTACCGGGTTCGGCGAGCGTGACCCGTTCACTGGTTCGAGCTTCCCGGGAGGCCTGCAGGCGCTCGCCTACCGGGAACTCCTGCAGAGCATCGGCTTCGCTGCGGTGGATGCGGTCGTCGAGCTGGTCGAGAACGAGCGCATCCTGCCCCTGCCGCTCGACCAGCATCCGATCGTCCAACGGCTTCGCCTCGACCTCACGCGTCGCGACGAGCGCGTCGTCGACCTCGTCGCCCAGGCCCGGAACGTCTTCTACTGCGTCGCCAGCGGCCTCTTCACCGGGTACGACCGCTACCGGCTCGATCAGGCTACCGAGAACTGGCGACTCCCAGCTGTGGTCGGTCAGTTCGCTCTCCTGAGCGAGTCTCCGCCCTGCAAGCCCTGCCCAGCCCGGGCCCGCCAGGTCTGCCGGCAGAGCCGCGACCGTGAGGGGCGGGCACTCGACGGCCTCTTCCGCTACGCACCGCCAGCACTCTTCTCCTACTGGGTCTGGTTCCACCGTCAGCTCAAGGCCGAGGAGCACGCCGAGCGTGAACGGCTCTTCCACCTCGTCCACACGCCACCGCTCGCGCTCGAGAACGAGGGGATCACGCTCTGCGACCTCCGCCTGGCCCACCAGGACGACCGCTTCGTCACGCTCGAACGTCCTGGGCGCCGGCTGGATACGCGAATCCGCGAGGAAGACACCGTGCTGGTGACCCCGCAGTGGCCTGACGGTGTCCTCGCCCGGATCCCGCGCCCCGGCGAGCTGTTTTCGGTCGAAGGGCGTGTGGTCGAGCTCGGCGAGTACCACATCGTCATCGAACTGCGCGACCGCGTCCCGCTGGCTCCGGCTGGACACGACCCGCTCTATCGCGTCGACCAGCTCACTGGCTTCGACATGCGGGCCTGGCAGCTCGAGGGGCTGGCCGACTTCTACGTTTCCTCGCTGGCGGCAGCACCAGCGCGCGGCCGTGCGCTGCACTGGCGAGAACTCCCGACCCTGACGCAGACGATCCTCGGCCTTCGCCCGCCCTCTGTGCCCCGTACCGATGGCCCGCTGCCCGCGTGGTTGGCCGGAGGGCTGAACGTCTCGCAGCGCCGGGCGCTCGCTGCTGCGCTCGCGCTCCAGCCCGGTGAGCTCCTACTCGTGCAGGGACCGCCGGGCACTGGCAAGACGGCACTCATCGCGGCCATGGTGCGTGGGCTCCTCGCTCGGCAGCTGCTCGATCCGGTACGCCCACCCGAGCGGCGACCGGTGCTCGTTCTCACCAACACGCACCGGGCCGCGAACGAGGTAGTGCTCAAGATCGCCCAGTCGGCGCCCGAGGTGCTCCCCTTCCTCGTCCGTGTCGGCAGCGAGCGCGAGGATATGGAAGAGACGGTCGCGCGCCAGACGCTGCCGGCGCTCGCCGGCCTCTCGGCGCGTCAGCACCGCGACCTGCCACCGGACGACGAAGCGGCGATCGAGGAGCTGCTGGCTTCCAGTCGCAAGGCGCAAGTCATCCGCGACCACGCAGCCGTGTTCGTCGCGACGCTCGGCTCGGCCGATGCGGTCGAACTCCGCGGCATCACCTTCGAGACCGTTATCGTCGACGAGGCCGGTCAGGCGACCGAGCCGGCGTGCCTCCAGGCGCTGCGCCGCCTTCCCTTCGGGTATCGCGGCCGTCTGGTGCTAGTCGGTGACGAGAACCAGTTGCCACCGGTCGTCACCACGCTCGATCCGCCCCCCTACTGGGACGATCTCCAGCGACTCGGTATCCGCCCGAGCGACAGCCTGCGGACATCGCTGTTCGAGCGCCTGCACCGCCTCTTCCCGCAGGCGTGCATCCGCCTGACCGAGCAGTACCGGATGAACGAGCCGATCTGCGCGCTGGTGAGCCACGTGTTCTACGAAGACGCGCTCCGTCCAGCCGACGAGCGGGTCGCCGAGCGGCGTCTTGCCCAGTGGCTGGCCGAACTGGGTGCTACGCCACCGCCCGGGCTCGTCGGGCAGAGTCCGCCGGTGCTCTACCTTGATACCAGCGACGATCCGCTCGCGCGCGACAGCGGTGCCGTCTTCGCCGCCGAGGACGAGGGACGAACCAACGAGCGTGAAGCCGAGCTCGTCGCTCAGCTCCTGGCCGAGTTCGTGCGCGGCCTTCCCGAGCAGGTGCACGGGGAGGTGGTCGAGCAGATCGGCGTCATCTCGCCCTACCGGCGGCAGAACACATTGCTCCGCCAGCGACTGGCCCGGGCGCATCCGGCGCTCGNTGCGGTGCGCGTCGATACNGTNGATCGCTTCCAGGGTGGTGAGCGNGAGATCGTCGTGGTGAGCCTGGTCAACAGCAACGCGGAAGGNGTGATCGGCCCNCTCCACGCCGAGTGGCGTCGTCTCAACGTCGCGCTCAGCCGNGCCCGTTCGCTCCTCGTCCTCGTCGGTGACCGGACGACGTTCACNGCGCCCGAGCGNACCCCGGAGGAAGCCGANGCGCGCGNGCGNTTCCGTCGCGTCTTCGCGCGCCTGGACGAGCTGGCAGCCCATGGCCAGGCGCGCATCGTCCCGACGCGTGCGTTGTATCGGACGGAGGCGAGCGATGCTCGCTGAGTCGCTCGCGCTCGACCCGCAGCGACTTGCCGAGCGGTTCGCTGCTTTTGCCCCGGGGACGATCCTTTGCGTGCACCAGGCGGAACTCGGGGAGCCCGGCGCGATTCCGAGCGGTGTCCTGCTCGTCCTCGGCCGGGTCGGTCTGCTCGTCGCGCTTCGGCAGCGGATCCCGTCCTGTGTCGAGCACGACTGCGCGCTCGTCGCGCGGTGCCCGTACGTCGCGGACTTCGCGCGTGAGGAGCGATCGCGGAGCGAGCGACCGAAAAGTGGTCGGAAATTCCGGGTCACCGAGGCGACGTTCGCGTTTGTGGAAGACCCGTCGCTCCTCGCTACCCTGCTCGCGCAGCATCCGGTCGTCTGCTGGCTGGCCGAGCGGTTCGCCGAGCGAGCGGAGTGGACGCCGTTCGCGCTCGCCGAGACTTGGCTCGAGGCAGCGAAGGAAGCGGCCGCCGGGCCACGTCGCTCGGCGGACGGTGCTTGGGAGACCACGCCGGACTTCGACGGGTCGCGACGCGAGCTGGCTGCCTCGATCGCGCTCCTGGTCGGGTTTGGGTATCTCGCCTGGGAGCACGAGGGTCTCGTGCTCCGCCTCGTCCGGCCGTGGTGGTGAACGGGCAACCGGTGGTCGCAGCCGGGCCTCTCCGGTGGGTGCGAGCAGGGAGGGAAAGGAGCGTGCCGATGCCTCTCTCCACGTTCTCGATCGTCGCGGTCGATCTGGCGACCGGTGAACTCGGTGTCGCGGTCGCGTCCAAGTTCCTGGCCGTCGGGGCTGTCGTCCCGTGGGCGCGTGCCGGCGTCGGTGCTGTCGCCACGCAGTCCTATGCGAACGTCTCCTACGGGCCGACCGGACTCGAACTCATGGCAGCTGGCCATTCGGCTGGTGAGACGCTCGCTCGTCTCCTCGCTGACGACCCGGAGCGCGAGTTGCGCCAGGTCGGCATCGTCGATGCGCGCGGCGGGACGGCGACCTTTACCGGCAGCGCGTGTCATGCTTGGGCCGGTGGTCGCACCGGGCCGGGCTATGCCGTCCAGGGCAACATCCTCACCGGCCCGGAGGTCGTCGATGCGATGGCCCACGCCTTCGAGACCACGGACGGCCCGCTCGCGGTGCGCCTTCTGGCCGCACTGGCTGCTGGCGATGCGGCGGGTGGAGACCGGCGGGGGAAACAGTCGGCAGCCCTGCTCGTCGTCAAGGAGCGCGGCGGCTACGGTGGATACACTGACCGCTTCATCGATCTCCGAGTCGACGATCACGTCGAGCCGGTCGCTGAACTCCAGCGCCTGTACGGGATCTGGCGGCTCTATTTCGAGAAGCCGGCGCCGGAGGATCGCCTGCCGCTCGAAGGCGCGTTGCTCGTCGAGCTCCAGGAGCTCATGCGCGTCCTCGGCTACTACCAGGGGCCGGTTCACGGCCAGTGGGACGAGGCGACCCGCCGCGCGTATACCGCGCTCATCGGCAACGAGAACTTCGAGGAGCGGATTCCGCTGGATGCCGACTGGATCGACCGGGCCGTCCTGGAGTACCTGCGCGAGCTGGCTCGTCGGCGGCAGGGGTGATCGATTCGGGCTCGCGGCCTGGTTGCCCCTTCGCCTCTCGTCTCCGCTGGGAGCAGCGGTGTCTCACCACAGTCCGCGCCGGCGCACGTACCAGATGCCCAGCGCGAGCAGGGCCAAGAGAGCGACGACGAAGACGAACCAGCCCCAGCGGCTCTCGGAACCGGGGATCCCGACGAAGTTGACTCCCCACAACCCGATCACGATCGAGACGACGCCGAAGAGGCTGGCGAGTACCGTGAGGCGGCGGATCCCGATTTCCGTGCGAGCCTCGCGCCGGAGCCGGTAGGCCTCGATCGCCCCGTCGATGTAGTCGCAGACCGCAGTCGCGGTCTCGATCGCCTCTCGCTGGTTGGTGATCACGTCTTCGAGTGTCGCCGCCTCGTCAGGGAAGAGGCGAGCGAGCCGGCGGATCACCTCTTGCTGGGCTACTCCCAGGCGCCGTACCGCCAGGAGGTCGCGGCGCAGGATGATGAGGCGCTCCAGCGTGGTCAGGCTCTGGAGCTCGTCGTCGGGGTCGAGCTGCTCCTCCAGCTCCTCGGCCAGCTCGGCGCTCCGCAGCGTCACGGTCAGATGCTCGTCTACCAGCGCGTCGATCGCCAGCGCGGCCAGACGTATCCCGTTGGCGGTCGGATCGTGCAGTGCATCCTGAAGCCGGCGCTCGATGAAGGCGATCGGCCCGCGGTGGAGCGTGAGGAGGAACCGCGCGCGGATCAGAAAACCCACGGGTGTCGCGTGGATCCGCGGCTCGTCTCCCTCCTCGAGCTGGAGCAGGAAAAGAATCGCGACTGCGCCGCCGTCCGGTAGCACATCGAGCTTCGGCATCCGGGCTGGCTGGAGCAGGTGCTCGACGCTGAGCGAGCCGAGATGGAACTGGTCACGGAGGAGCGACACCGCCGTCGTGTCAGGAGAGGCGATATCGATCCACCGTGCGGTCGTCGTCTCGAGATCGGCCGGAAGCTCGCTGATCGGTTCGGTACCGGTCGTCCAGGCCCGCACGGTGAGGTGATGAGGTTCCAGGATGCGTGCTTCGTCCTCACCGGTCAGCCGCCAGGAGCCAGGTCGGTGCGGTCGCCGGTCGAGCCGGAGTCGCGGGAAGGCCAGGAAGCTGACTGGTCGCCGGCCCGTACGTTGCGTCTGCCTGCCGCCCACGTGTCCCTCCATGTACCGTCCGGCCTGCTCCGGCTGGACGACGTACTGGTGACTGTGCGTCATCCTACTCGATCGATCGCTCCGTGTGACCGTCGTACCGCGATCCGGCGACCGCCGGAGGACGGAGCTTCACCGTGCCGCGCAGCTGTGCGATCATCGGGTCGACGTGCTGGTCAGCATCGTACCGGGTCACCGATGGACGAGAGGAGCAGCGAGCGATGCCCACCACGATTACCAGGATCGAGGTCTACGACGTCCGCTTTCCCACCTCGCTCACGTTGGCCGGTTCCGACGCCATGCATCCCGACCCCGACTACTCGGCGGCCTACGTCATCCTCCACACCGACACGCCGGGACTCGCGGGCCACGGCCTCACCTTCACCATCGGCCGTGGCAACGAGCTCTGCGTCGCGGCTGTCCACTCGCTCGAGCCGTTCGTCGTCGGCCAGCGTCTCGAAGAGATCGTCGCTGACTTCGGCCGCTACTGGGACCGGCTGACCAACGACGGGCAACTGCGCTGGGTCGGTCCCGAGAAAGGAGTGCTGCATCTCGCGACCGCTGCGGTCGTCAACGCGTTGTGGGACCTCTGGGCGCGTGCCGTCGGCAAGCCGGTCTGGAAGCTCCTGGCCGACCTCTCGCCCGAGGAGATCGTCCGGCTCGTCCCCTTCCGCCACATCACCGACGCGCTCACCCCGGACGAAGCGCTCGAGCTGCTCCGGCGGCAGGCGCCGGCCCGTGCCGAACGCGAGCAGGAGCTCTACCGGTCCGGCTATCCCTGCTACACCACCTCGGCTGGCTGGCTCGGCTACAGCGACGAGCAGGTCGCTGCACTCGCCCGCCAGGCGATCGCGCAGGGGTTCACCGCCGTCAAGATGAAGGTCGGTCAGGATCTCGAGCACGACCGGGCTCGGGCCAGGCTCTTGCGGGACGTCATCGGTTCCGACCGCAAGCTGATGATGGATGCCAACCAGCGCTGGGACGTGCCGCAGGCCATCGCCTGGATGCGGGAACTGGCCGAGTTCGACCCCTGGTGGATCGAGGAACCGACTCATCCGGACGATGTCCTCGGGCACAAGGCGATCGCCGAGGCGATCGCGCCGATCGGCGTCGCCACCGGCGAGCACGTGGCCAACCGTGTGGTCTTCAAGCAACTCCTCGCCAGCAGTGCCATCCGCTTCTGCCAGATCGACGCGTGCCGGCTCGGTGGGGTCAACGAGGTACTCGCGGTGCTCCTCCTTGCGGCGAAGTTCGGGGTTCCGGTGTGTCCACACGCCGGTGGCGTGGGGTTGTGCGAGTACGTGCAGCACCTCTCGATGTTCGACTACATCGCGGTGAGCGGGACGATGGAGAACCGGATGATCGAGCACGTCGACCACCTGCACGAGCACTTCGTCGACCCGGTGCGGGTGCGGCACGCGCGCTACCTGCCGCCGGAGCGGCCCGGCTACTCGATCGAGATGAAGCGCGAGTCGCTCGAGCAGTACCGCTACCCGGACGGACCCGTCTGGAGCGAGCTCCGGCAGCGGGCCGGCACCGGCGAACGGTCCTGACGCCACACCGCGAGGAGGCTCGACGGCGATCCGGCTTCTTGCCACCCGTGCGAGCCCTGGCGACCAGCCAGCCGCCCGGCGCATGCTCGTGACGCCGGCCGTGCGCGCAAGCAGCGCTGATCCTCGCCACCGAGTCGGCGCACCCTGTGTGGCGCGCCGCTTGCGTCCGCGCTGGCGACCTCGCCCGCGCACCGGCGCGACGCACAGCGGCCGACGATCGGGCAACCGCGCGAACCGCGCGGCGCAGCCGAAAGTGCCTCACTAGTCCGCGTCACACTCCCGCTCCATCGCGCGAGCGCGCGACGGAAGACCCCCAGCCCGGCACCTCGGCACCCACCCGCCGTCCGAATCGGACGCAACCTGCGACCGCCGCAGCGTTCAACGAGCCTCGCGGCATCGATGGATCGTAGCCGGCGCTCCATTCATGGAGCGTCCCCGAGGACCGCTACCAAAATAGAGGTTGCCGGCATCATCCATCCAAGTCGGATCGGGGCTCTCGCCGTTGAGTACCTGGCTCCACGCTTCGGCCATCCCGGTGTCGAAGGCATCGTGCGATGGGTCGTAGAGCTGCCGCCGCCGGCAGAAAGGTCGCTGTCCGAGTCCCCAAGAAGTCGGAGCTCGCATATTCCAGCCGAACTCTCCGAACGGGTCCTCGCAACCGCCAAGCGGTGTGGCGTCGTCGCTAACCCCGCAAATCCGCGCTGGTGACGTACTGCCTTGCCTATGACGCCGCTGTCCAGCCGGACTATCGGGACCTCTCCGACCAGCAGCGGCCCTAGCCCGGCAATCGACTGTCCCTGGCTATCCCCCGGGAGGATCAGCGAGTCGGTCACATACTCGTCCATCAGCCCGCACGGCGCGACGAACGCGATGAGATACCCCCGTGAAGCCATCGGTCAGGGGCCAGACGATCGCCCGGGTAGAGCTGCCCGTTCTGCACCGCTGCGAAAGCCAGCTCGATCGCCGGCCGCCCGCAGAAAGAGGCCCACTGCGTCCGGAAGGCGCAGAGCTGCCGGCTCTGCTGTTGCAGTCGCAGGAAGACGACTGCCGCGCACTGCAACGCATCGATCGGCCGGGGAGCGGCTCGGTCTGTTGGAAGAGTCCCGGCTGGAATGGCCGATTGCCCCGCACGGGAGCCAGGTCGGCGAACCGCTACCTGTCGGACTCCCGCTGCCAGCCGATCTGGAGCTGCTGCCGTAGGAGAGGCGTCCGGCTAAGCGCCGCAGTAACGTGAGCCCCGATCCCAGGCGTCGGCGTCGCCCGATCGCGCGTCGAGAACTACACGCCGGCTGCCCCGCTGACCTCGCCCGAAAGACAGCCGCACACGAGGGCGATCGTCCCGACCACCGGGAACCGGCCACGCTGCACCATCGCCGGACCCCTTCGCCACTGTGGTTCGCCTCACCGCTCTCCTGCTGAGACCACTTCCCACCCGCGTACTGCTCCGATGCGACTCAGCAGCACCCTCCCGCACAACCACTCGGTCGATCGTTCTCGAGCACGCCGGCTACGGCGACGTCCCGTCGTCGCCGGAGCGTTCCCGCCCAGCTGCACCCCCTGACGGCACGCTCGGGACGGAGAGCAGTGCACGCCATCGTCGGGCCGCGATCCCTCAAAAAGCGGGGTCCCCGCCTCTCCCTCGCGACTCCCTGAGCGACCGTACCAGCGCTGACCGTGCGCCACCGCTGGACGCTGACCCGCTGCGAGCGAGCGTGCCCGACCGCCGGTCTCTCCGCTCGCTGGTAGACTAAGGCATGGACGTGTATGTGAGGTTACGACCTGCCGCCCGTCGTCGGCACCGTCGACCAGCGCGAGGAGGCAGGAGCGAGTATGACGAGTGCAGGCGACGCCCCGAGCGAGCGGATCGACCCACGGGCCCTCCGAGCCTGGCGAGTAAGAGGCGCGATCGAGGGAGGGATCGTCATCGCGACAGCCGGCCTCGCTTCCTGGCTGGTCGTACGTTTCCAGCTTCCGTGGCTCCTCATCGTGCTCGTCTGGGTTGTAGCCCTCGTCGCGGCGTGGGTGTTGGCCTGGCTCGTCCCGCGGATCCGCTGGGAGCGCTGGCGGTATCGGATCGGTGAGCGGCAGATCGAACTTCAACGCGGGGTGCTGGTGATCACCCGGACGCTCATCCCCCTCGCGCGTGTCCAGCACGTGGATACCAAGCAGGGACCGATCCTCCGCTTCTACGGTCTCGCTTCGGTCGCCATCGCCACCGCAGCCGGCACCGCGGAAATCCCCGCACTCGCTGTCGACGAGGCGCAGCGCCTGCGCGACCAGATCGGCCAACTGGCCGGAGTGAGCGAGGATGTGTGAGCCGCGTCGCCTCCACCCCATCGGCATCCTCTTCGCGTTCGCCCGGATCGCGCGCCAGTTTGCTGCGCCGACCCTGCTCGCGATTCTGGTGAGCCTGATCGCGCGCTGGGGTGACCCGGATGTGCTGCGACGCACCCTCGTCGTCCTGCTCGCCCTGCTCGCCATCGCCTCGCTCGGACTCGCCTACGCCGTAGCGAGCTGGGCCCGCTTGACCTACTGCACCTGCGGTAACGAACTCCGCGTCGAGCGCGGCATCCTCCTGCGCAAGCTGACCGTCCTGCCGCGCGAGCGCATCCAGTCGATCGAGCTTCGGCAGAACGTCGTGGAGCGCCTCCTCGGCTTGGCGACCGTCAAGGTCGAGACCGCCGGCGGCCGCGAACCGGAGGTGGTCCTCTCCACGCTCACCCAGCACGACGCGCGGACACTGCAGGACTGGGCCTGCCGTGCGCCGGAGATGGCCCCAGAAGTCCCGCTCGCTGCGGTCGACCAGCCGGCTGCTCCGCTCCAACACGCCTCGTTGAGCCGGTCGGACCTCGCCGTTGCGGGACTCACCGCAGGCCGCGTCGGTGTGGCGCTCTCGGCGCTCGGCACGCTGGTGGCGATGGCCAGCGACCTCCTCCCCTGGGAGCGGCTTTCCCTGCCGACGGTCCCGCTCGGCCCCTCGACCGTGCTGCTCCTCTTGGTCCTCGTTCCCGTGCTTGTCTGGGGACTGGGACTGGCCGGGACTGTCCTCGCCTACGCAGGCTTCCGGCTGCACAGCGACGGAACGCGCATCGTCATCGAGCGCGGGCTGTTCGAGCGCAAGCGGACCGTGATCCCGATCGAGCGGATCCAAGCAGTCTCGATCGACGAAGGGCCGCTCCGCCAACCGTGGTCGCTGGCCCAGCTCTCGGTCGAGTACGCGGGGTACGGGACAGGTGCGACCGAGTCGACCGTCCTGTTTCCCCTTCTGCGGCGCGCCGAGGTCATGCCGTTCCTCGAGCGCTTCCTCCCTGCCTTCGCCGGGCCGCTGGCCGCAGCCGAGGCGGACGGTCTCCGACGACCACCGCTGCGGGCACGCCGCCGCTACGCGCTCCGCTGGGAACTCCTGCTGGTCGTCGGCGGACTCGCCGTCCTTGCGACGGTCTTGCGCTGGCCGGCCGGGGCGTTTGCCGTCGTCCTGCTTCCACTGGCGATCGGGCTCGGGCTGGCACAGTATCGCGACGCGGGCTGGTACGTCGCCGGTGACGTCCTGGTAGTCCGTTGGCGCACGCTCGGGCGTCATACGGCGCTCGTCCCCCGCCGCTGCGTGCAGCTGATCGAGGCCCGGGCGAGCTTGCTCCTCCGGCGAGCCGGCCTGGCGACCGTCGAGCTGCGTGTCGCGACGGGAAGCAGCTGGCGGCCGTTCCGCCTGCGGCACCTGGCGGAGGCCGATGCGCGCTACCTTCTCGATTGGGTCCGACGGCCGCGCCCGCGTGCCGCGGTAGAATCCCAGAGCGCCCCGCACCGCGAAGCGACGCCGCATCCTGCGACGTAGCGCGGTACCCACCACGTGCCGGCGGCGCAGTCGCGCCTGCCGTGCCCTGACCATCCCGCATGTCTTCACCGCGCGGCGCTTACCGCGATCCCAACAAGCCTCGGCTGGGCAGGTATCCTTTACCAGACTCTGCCCGGCACGCCCTGCCTGCGCGTCTGCCGCGAGCGCTTGGACCAAAGCATCCGCTTCGCTCTGCAGGCGTTTCCGCCGCTCGCGTAGCCGCTCGATCGACAGCTCCCGCAGCTCTTGCCAAAGCGGGTCGTCTAGCCGCACGTCCGGCCCTTCGCCAAACCCCACCAGCCGTGCCACCAGCGCGAAAGGGTAGTCCCGCTGCACGACCCGCGCGATCGCGCTCCGCCCGAACCGCAGTCCGAGTGCCGCTCCGGGATCGAGCTCGCGAGCCCGGAGTGCCAGTTCTGTCAACGCTGGCTCCACTAGCAGGCATCGACCGAGCGCGACCAGCTGCGAGCGGACGATCGCACGCCGCTTCCTTACCGCTCCTGCCAGCGCGCAAGTACAGTCTCGCAACGCTGAGCGAAGTCCCGGCGCGCAGCAGCCTCCGCCTCTCGGCTCCAGGCACCCTCACCTGCCGCGAGCGCCCGTTCCAGCTCCTGCACGGTGCTGACCCACACCGGCCCCTCGTCAGTCGACCGATAGCAACTGCGGAGCAGCGGATCAACGATGCGGCTCAGTCGCACGACTGCGCTGCTTCCGCCAGCAGCGTCCCCAGTCTCCAGCGCCAACAGGTCGTCCAACAACGGCTCGCCGTACGTCAGGAGCCGTACCGTCTGGCTGTGCTCGTCGAACACCTGGCGATCGAATGTCGCGCGCTGCAGGCGATCCCCGAAGCACACCAGCCACACACCGTCCATCGATCATCGTCCCCACGCGTGGGGGTGGACCGATTCAGCCCTGCTCATCGTTCGGTCCAGGCAGGGCCCGAGCGCGACACCGCGAGCCAGCACGACCGAGGGCGTGCGTCATCTGGACAGCGACCGCTCGTGCTCGCGAGTCTCACTGACGGTGGAGCTGCACGCTGGCGAGCGCCGCCAGCGCAGCGAAGTCTCCGGCAACCGATGCGCTCGCTGTACTGTTCGCGATCTCGCCCTCCTCGAGCATCGGCAACGCCGTCCGGCTCCGATCGGACGAAACGGCCAGCGGAATTGGCCGCTGTCTCCGGCGGGCACACCTCGTCCGGCGAGCAGCTGGTCGATCGATCGGCTCGTTCGCGATGCCAACCCTTCGACCCGTGCCTCGGTCAAGGGCGGGATTGAATCCGTGTCCAACGCAGACGGTAGAGCTCCTTGGCGATCAGGTACGGATTCCCTTGGTACTGCCGCACGACTTGTTGGACTTCGCTCATGGTCAAGCTCGGGAACCAGTCGTACCAATAGCTCGGGTCGTTCGGGTCGCCAGTCGGCAGCGAGGGACTCAGCAATCCGGGACTCCACGTCCACGCGAAGGTGCAGCGAGTATTGGTGGTCCGCACGATATACCACAAAGCGGAGTATCGCCATGGCCCAGGGCACGTCCCGTACCCCGCGTACAGGAAACGCGGCGGCAGCACCGTCGGATTGAAGTCGCGCGGCATCGGCAAGTGCAGATTCACATAACCAAGCCACCACTGATAATTGACCATATCGATACAGACGGGATAATACCGACAATACAGCTGGATCTCGGCCATCACTTCAGGAGGCGTGTTGCGATAATAGGTCGACCAGAAGCTCGGGGAGATCTGGAGTTCCTGAGCGATGTCAGCCCAGGCTCGGGCGATGTCCGGATGCGTCGTCACCGGATCGGCCTGCTGCGGCTGCGACGGAAGCTCGGGGGTGGCGGTGGGCGTCGGGGTCGGTGTCGGCACCGGGGTCGGCGTCGGCCAGGGAGTTGCCGTCGCTCCGGAGGACGGTGGCGACCATCCGCTGGGCGGACGACCCTCCCGCCGATTCTCGGTTAGAATCGCCATGATCTCTCTGCCCAGATGCCCCTGGAGCACATCGTTGCGAGCCGGAATCTTCCCGGGATGCCATTCAAACCGCGCTCGCTCGAACCACTGTGTAACAACACCATTTTCACCCAGCTCAGGTGCAAAGTACTCTTCCGTCAATGGATACCCGAACATCAGTAGTCCACCATACTGCTCCCAATACTGACGAAAGCCACCACAGAGATTATGCTGTGTCTCGGGGAAATAGATGCATCCTTCCTTCGGTCGCGCCGGGTCGATCGCCCACTGCGGTGGTGCTGCCGGCATCCGATGCCCCTCACCGACCCAGCGGGTGGCGAGGGCTGGAAACGTCGAGCCGAGCACGAACGCGAGCACGATTAGGACTGCCGCCGCCCCACCACTGATCGGTCGGCTCGCCGCTCGCCAAAGCAGCATCGGCAGGCTCTTCACGACGCGAACAACCCCGACTGCCACACTCGACACCATCACTCCCACCTTAATTTACCGAACATCAGCCACTATCCGGCGTCACCAACGAAGGCTAGCAAAGTCAGCACCGACCGTCAATCTGGCAGTAATCGGGGCATCGGTCTTCTTCCGCGAGTGGACCATGTCTCGAGAACGTAGGAACACAGCAACATGACAGCTCCAGAGACGCATCGACCGGTCAGCGCACGGCAGGCAGGATACCCGCCAAGCGCCCCGCCTCCCGACTCGATCGCACCTGGAAGGTCGACGATCCTCACGCTACGCTCCCGAAGGGGGGACATGCGCTTTCACCTCGGCCCGCCGCCGACCGATCCCGCGTTCCAGCCGGCTCCGCCCTGGCGACCGCTCCGCGAGCCTCGCGGGGCCAGCCTGGTCATCCTGCTCTCCCTGCCCCTCGGCCTTCTCGCCGCCTTTCTCTTCGCCCTGCCGCTCCTCCTCCGCTCACCCGATCGCACGCTGACGATTCCCCTCTCCGGCCTGCCCAGCCTCCTCGCTCTCCTGCTCCTCGTTCCGCTCCACGAACTTCTGCACGCCCTCCCGCTGCCCGGCTCGCTCCGCTCGCCCCAGCTCGTCCTCGGCCTCTGGCCGCGCTCGCTCCTCGCCTACGTCCAGTACCTCGGCGAGCTCGGTCGGGCGCGGTTCCTCGTCGTCGCGCTCAGCCCGCTCGTCGCGGTCAGCCTGCTCGCCTACGCCGGACTCTCGCTCCTGCCCAGTCTGGCACCGTTCTGGCTCATCCTAGGCCTCCTGAACGCACTCGGCTCGGGCGCCGACCTCTTGGCGGCAGCGCTCGTCCTCACCCAGGTCTCGCCTGGCGCGCATCTGCGCAACCACGGCTGGCGGACCTACTGGCGCCCAGCAGAGCCGCCAAGGGCCGACCGTCCCCCATCACCCGACTCGTGATCGACCGCTGCGCCGGCGCCCGGTGACTCTCTCACTCGGCCGTTTTTGCGCCCTATCCGGCGCACGGTCGCTGACTCGCTCGCCCCGCACCGGCATCGCCTCGCTGACCAGCTCCCAACGACCGTCTCGCTCCCGCCAGTACTGCGCGAACCGCACCGGCAGCGAGGCAGCACGCCAGAAATCCGCCCGATCCATCAGCTGCCAGTGCAGGTGCGGCTCCGTCGAGTGACCCGAATGCCCGCACCGGCCGATCACGTCGCCCGCCTGCACCCGCTGACCCGGCCGCACCGTGACGCTCCCGCACTGGAGATGGGCTGACAGACTGTACTCCCCCGGCGCATGCTCGATCACCACGAAGTTGCCCAACGGATCCCGTGTCAGCGGGTCGATGATCCCGATCCCTCGAGAGTCGTGGTGACCGTCGCGCACCGCGACCACCGTCCCATCGGCGGCCGCGAGGATCGGCCGACCCCATGCGAAATACTCCTCTGGCCGGCGTACATCCGGCGGCGCCGTCCGGCCGGCTCCATCGGTCACGACCAGGTCGAGCGCGTACCGTTGACCGACCAGCGACCAAGAATGCGACGTCTCCGGATCAGGTCCCCCGTTGGCAACGGTCCATACGCCTTCGACCGGCAGGCGATACCGTCCACGCGGTCGCCAGTCGTGCGGTCCCGGCATACCCGAACGATAGCGGAGTCTGGCTGCCCCCTCCCCGATCAGCTGGCGCACGGTGAAAAGCCACACGAACGGTGAGAGGAGTCCGATCAGCTGGCTCGCGACAAAACGCACCGTCCAGCCCACTCCAGCCTGCCGACTCCACCGCGCGATGCGGTATAGCCAGGGCAGTAGGCTCGCCACGAGCGCCCACCGCAGCGGCGCCACCACCGCTAGCCGGTCGTCCAGCATCGGCAGGACCCAGCCCGCCACCCCGAGCAAGAACAGTTCCGTCTCCCAACGCTCGAGCACGTCGAGCAGGCGCCTCATCGCTCCACTTCCTCCCGTGCGTCACCGGGACGTGCCCCGTCACTGACCGCCACTGGTCCGCGCGCTCCCACCCGCCCAGCCAGCACCTCGCGCGGAAAGCCGACCACCACCAGCGCGACGGCCGCGGTGACGACGAGGAGGATCAGGAGAAAAGCCACGCTCAGCGCCTCGGCCAGCGCGCGCTCCGAGCTGGCACGCAGCGCGTCGCTCAGGCTCGGCCGCTGCGCCGGATCGAGCAATGCGTCGATCGCTGCCCGTTCCCCCAGCCGCTGCTGGATCACCCCGTTGAGCACGGCACCCAGCACGGCCACCCCCACCGCCCCACCGATCGTCCGCGACAAGCCGACCAGCGCCGTCGCGATGCCCCGCTCGCCCCACGCGACCGCGTTCTGCACCGCGATCAGGAACGCCGTCGCGCTGAACCCCATCCCGACCCCGAAGAGCGCTGCCGCAGCCACCGCCCACCCCAGGACCGGCCACCGCGGGACGACCTGCAGGACGAGCGCACCAGTCAGCATCGCGCCCATGCCGACGACCACCGAACTCCGGAAACCGAAGCGCAGGATGACGCGACCAGCGACCGTCGACGCCAGTGACCAGCTCACAGCGAACGGCATGATCGTCAGGCCAGCCGTCGCCGCCGTCCCCGCTCCCAGACCCTGCATCGCCAGCGGGAGGAACGAGATCAGCCCGAACATCCCCGCACCGATCAGGATGCTGCCCAGCGCGACGACGGCCATCAGCCGGCGGCGGACGAGCTCCGGTGGGACGATCGGCATGGCCGCCCGCTGCTCCGTACGCCAAAAGAGCACCAGGAGCGCCGCTCCTCCCAGCGCCGCCCCGACTGCGACGACCGGCGCCGCTCCACGTCCCTCCCCAGCGGCCGAAAGTCCCGAGAGCAGCAGCGTCATCCCGACCGTCAGGAGGAGCGCACCCCGGTAGTCCAGCGGGTGCTCACGCCGCCCCACCCGCTCCTGCAGCGCTGCCCCCAACAGGCCGAGCGCGACCAGCCCGACCGGCACGTTCAGGTAGAAGATCCAGCGCCAACCGGCCAGGTCGGTGACCGCAGCCCCCACGCTCGGTCCCGCCACCGCCGCAGCACCCCAGACGGCGCTCGTCAGCCCCTGCAAGCGGGCCC
>Ga0065723_100684_pt1 | contig 16275 bp, 17 predicted proteins | sample TheenrcuSG05Z960_FD_59110 | JGI IMG/M metagenome (GOLD analysis project Ga0065723, IMG submission 59110) | Thermophilic enrichment culture from UC Davis - Sample SG0.5Z960 | ecosystem: Engineered > Solid waste > Grass > Composting > Bioreactor | place: USA: University of California, Davis
AGGACTTACGCAGTTGACCGTGATGATGTAACTTTGGGAGGCACACTGGGACAACGCTTTAGTCTGGGAGGCCAACCGTGAACGCGTCGAAAGTGGATGAGTTAGATTACATTCATTTCTTGGTTGCGGCCCAACGGGTCTTCACCACCACCGAAGCGGCTCGGATTCGGGCAGGGGAGCTCAACGCCCCGGCGCATGATGCCTATACGCGTCTGCTGAAGCGGATTCCGCCCGATACGGAAGCCCTGTGGCAGGAGGTGGCCCCCTTTGTCCGGCCAGACCGTGGGGTGTTGGTGGTGGACGATACCACGCTGGACAAGCCCCATGCTCGGAAGATGGCATGGGTGACACGCCATTGGTCGGGTAAGCACAAGCGGGTGGTCCAGGGCATCAACCTGATCTCGCTGTTGTGGACCGAAGGTCAAGCACGCCTGCCTTGCGATTTTCGCCTTTACAACCGGGCAGAAGACGGCCTGACCAAGAATGACCACTTTCGAGCCCTGCTGCAAACGGCCCATGCGCGTGGCTTTCAGCCCCGGTTGGTTGTCTTTGACAGTTGGTATGCCAGTCTGGCCAACTTGAAGTATGTGCGCCAGCTAGGATGGGAGTGGTTCACGCGTTTGAAAGCCAACCGGTTGGTTTCGGTAGAGGGCGAGCGCCGGAATCGTCCGGTATCGAGTTGGCCGATCCCTGCTGAAGGTTGTGTGATGCATCTGAAAGGGTACGGCTGGGTGAAGGTGTTCAAGACGGTGACCCCAGACGGTCGCGAGGAATACCGGGCCACCAGCCGCCTGGATATGACCCTGGAAGAAACCGCCGCGTATGGCCGGCATGCCTGGCAAATCGAGGTGTATCATCAGGGTCTGAAGCAGTTCACAGGGATCGAACGGGGGCAATTTCGTGTGGCTGAAGCCCAGCACAACCACATTGGTTTGGCCATTCGAGCCTTTTTGCGCTTGGAAGTGGCCCGTTTGCAGCGTGGTATCAGCTGGTTTGAGGCCAAACAGGCCATCCTTCGGGAGGCTATCCGTCATTACTTGGCCTCTCCCTCCCTGATCCTTCATTCAACTGCGTAACTCCTATTATTATATCTAGCCGTCGAGTTGAATGTTGCCTCTCCACCTAAAACCGGGCGCATTCTGTTCCTTATCGGGAAGACCTGCACCAGCCCTTGGTGGTTTCCCTAGAAGTCATCTGAAAAAGGTTCTTAAGAAGATCATGAGGCACCCGAGCAATACAAAATAAGTAGTTTTCAACGTAGCGCTCATGATGCATTGTAATCCGGTGAAAATGCCCCAACCACACAAACAATCACTCTACTTTCCAGCTGCGCCACGAGCGACGAAGCTTACGCCCATCCTGCATCCGTGCGGAGCAATCATCTCTATACCCTGTTGCGCCAATGCCTTATCCATCGCATCACTCTGTCATAGGCCTGATCCCCGATCAAACGTACCGGCCTGGCTTCGGTAAAACGAGCCGCCACAGTGGCTTCGACCAACCGGATCTCATGCGGCGAAGCACTGGCCACCAGCACCGCCAGCGGCATCCCATTGGCATCGGCTATCGCCATGAGTTTGCTTCCTTTGCCTCGTTTGGTCTTGCCCACACACGTACCCCCTTTTTAGTGGCAATAAAGCAGGCATCGATAAAGCACTCCGAAAGCTTGAGCTTTCCCTGTTGGTGGAGTTCTTCGGCTAGCACCTGCAAAACGCGTTGGAGGGTGCCGTTTCGGTTCCACGCGTGGAAGCGGTCGTGGCAGGTGGGCCTGAGCGGAAATTGGGCGGGGAGCCTAGCCCAGGGAGCGCCGGTCTGGAGTATCCAGAGGATAGCTTCGAGGATCTCGCGGCCGGCGCGTCGGGGACGGCCGCGTCGCTCAGGGCGTTTAGGAGGGAAGACGATCAGAGGCTCGATGCGTGCCCATTGTGCGTCGGTGCGCTTCATGAGGCCGTTCCGATTATCGTGGCGATTACAGAGTATCCCTATTTTCCGGATAAGTCCTATTGTCTTCCGAAACCATTTTCAACGAAAACAACCATGTAGGTACACCTGATGGAATTACTGAAAAGCGAACGGTTGAAATGCACGACGCACTCCAGCCGGAGGTCTTTCTGCACCAACGACGTCTCGACGACGTGGTGATCGACGTGCGCACGCCCGAGGAATTCGCGCAGGGGCATCTGGAAGGAGCGATCAATCTCGATCTGATGGCGTCTGACTTCCACGAAAAAGTTGCACGCCTCGATCCGAACCGGACGTACTATCTTTACTGTCGTTCCGGCAATCGAAGCGGACAGGCCGCCCGACTGCTGCGCGAACGTGGCCTGGAAACCTGCACCAGCGGCGGACAGGAAGAGCTGGCCCGCGCCGGCACCGAAGTGGCGCGCTGAAAGCGGAACATCTGCCGGACGCGTGGGTCAGGTTGCCACGCCTGGAAATCCATCGCCTTGCCGCATGCCACGCGCCCGTGACTGGTGGGTGCAGGCCGAAGCCGACCTGCGCCATGCCCGCCATGCGCTGGAAGACGAAGACTACGAGTGAGCTGCGGCGCAGCAGGCGGCCGAAAAGGCCCTGAAGGCCCAGGGGGTGGCGATCGAAGCCGACCTCCTGGATGCCGCCAAAGTGCTGGACAAGCTATACATTCCCACGCGCTACTCCAACGGCCTGGTAGAAGGTGCCCCAACAGAATTCTTCACGCGCCAGGAAGCCGAGCATGCCATCCGCTGTGCAGAAGCAATCCTTCGGTTCGGTCACGGTCTTCTCGCTGGACCGGCGTCGGGTTGAGGCGGCGCTGCAGGCGCTCGTCGAAACCCTCCAGCATCGGGAAGAGGTGCTGGCCGTGGTGTGCTTCGGCTCGTGGGCACGCGGCGAGGCCGGCGTGGGAAGCGACATAGATGTGCTGGTGGTACTTCGAGACTCGGATCGGCCTTTTCTGGAGCGGATTGACCGGTACCGCCCCGAGACGTTTCCGGTGGATCTGGACCTCTTTCCCTACACGCTGGCCGAGATCCGACGTGGCCAGCCGCTGGCCCGAACCGCCCTGCAGACGGGCACCGTGCTCTGGGCCCGCCAACCCCTCAGCGAACTGCTGAACGATGCGCCCTGAACTCTGGAATCAGCGCTTTGCGGAGCCGACGTTTTTCTACGGCACCGAGCCCAACGCCTTCGTGGCCGAAGTCGCGCCACGCTACCTCCGGCCCGGTGCCGAGGTGGTCGAGCTGGGCGCGGGTGAGGGCCGCAATGCCGTCTGGCTGGCGCGCCGGGGCTTCCAGGTGACGGCCGTCGATTACGCCGAGGCCGGGCTGGAAAAAACGCGCCGGCTGGCCGCGCAGCAGGGCGTCGCCGTCGAAACGATCCAGGCCGACGTCACCCGATGGCAACCGGACCGCACCTGGGACGCCGTGGTGATCACTTTTCTGCACCTGCCGCCCGAGGCGCGCCCGGCCCTCTATGCGCTGATCCATCGCATCCTGCGCCCCGGTGGCTACCTGATCGCCGAGTGGTTTCGTCCCGAGCAGCGCACCGAGGGCTACACCAGCGGCGGCCCGCCCGATCCGAGCTGGATGGTGACGGCCGACGAGCTGCGCCGGCATTTTGATCCGGAAGGGATTCTCCTGCTGGAAAATGCCACGCCCGAACTGAACGAAGGTCCGGGCCACCGCGGCCCCGCCGCCACCGTGCGACTGGTCTGGCAACGGCGGGGTTAAAAATCCGTCCCGTTCGGAACCGTCAGCACCAATTCTTTTATATCCCCTTGGAAACGCGGCAACAGAACGAAATGGCTGTCCAGACATCCCCGGCGCTCACCTATCTCGACGAAATCGTACGTCGTCTGGTGCAGCATTTCAATCCGGTTCAGATCGTACTATTCGGTTCGCATGCCCGGTACCAAGCCGACGAAGCAAGCGATCTGGATCTGCTTGTCGTACTCGACAAGGTGGACCATAAGCGGGAAACGGCCATTGCCATGCGGCGGGTACTTTCAGATCTGCCTGTGGCCAAAGATATTTTTGTAGCCACACTGGAAGAAGTAGCCCGTTTGAAAGGCTGTTTCTGGCACGTAGTCGGTCAGGCCATTCAGGAAGGGCGGGTCATCTATGAGCGCACATAGCCATTTACAATTTCGCCTTCGAGAAGCGCGGCGCTGGCTTCGCTATGCACAGGAAGATCTGACAACTGCCCAACGGCTTCTTGCCATGGGCGAGGTTATTCCACGCCATCCCGCCTGGCTTGCCCAGCAGGCTGCCGAAAAAGCATTAAAGGCTGTGTTAATCGCTGAAGGGATCTTTTTCCCTCGTACTCATGACTTGGAAGCGCTACATACCCGCATCCCCTCCCGCTGGCGAGTCAGACATCTGCAAGTCGACCTTGAGCGACTCACCGAATATGCCGTAGAGGCACGATACCCTGGCGACCTTCCGGACATCAGCTTTGAAGAGGCACGGGCTGCCGTAGCGGATGCCGCCCGCATTGTGCAGGCGGTTGCATCGGAAATGCCTGAAAGCCCCGAAATATCCAGCACATAGGTTGAAACCAGAGTTTCATCCGGCACCTGCAGCGAGACCGACCAGGCGGCGCGTGCGCGGAGGCAACGACTGTTTCCAGTCAATCGTTGCGGTTTGTTGCTTCGGCGCTTCAGGTAATTGCTGAAGTAGTTCGGCAATCAGCCGGGAAAGCGGAATGCCCCGTTCCCGTGCAATCCGGCGTGCCCGAGCCACCAGTTCGCGATCCAGCCGAATTGTCAATTTTTCTGTAGCCATAAGATTCTGGTCTGGTCGGTAGTAGCTTCTGCGGCCCCGTCGCCACCGTGCGGCTGGTCTGGGAACGGCGGGGTTAAAGGCAGTGGGTCGGATCGTCGGGGTCCAGGTAGCAGGCGTCGGACTGAAACTGCCGGTTGAGCGTCACCTCGTAGGCCAGTGCATCCAGAAAGACCCGAATGGCCTCGGCACCTTCGTAGCGCGCTCCGTTGCTTTCGGCCAGCACCGGCCAGGCGGTGGGCACCGAGCCATCCGGAAGCTGCGCGTCGCCGTCCACCGGCACCACCCGATGCGCCAGCACCAGCTCGCGAAGCTGCTCGGCTACCTCGTCGGCCACCGGATCTTTCTTTCGTCGATAGAGCACCAGCATCGCCACGGACCAACCGTCTGAACGACTCCTGCTTTTGTGCTGGTACGTGCAGTGGGTTGATGAGTTCACCGCGCAGGCGTCTAGAAGGCGATCTCCATATCTTCTGCAGCGTTTGTGTTTCCAGGTAATACAGGACTGCGCAACCATTGTCCGGAAGGTTTTCATATCGTTTACCGGCACGCCGCCTGATACCGGCACTGGACTGGCTACCCCGCTACGGCCGTGCCGAGCTGAAGGGGGATCTGGTGGCCGGGTTGACGGTGGGCGTCATGCTCGTGCCCCAGAGTATGGCCTACGCCCTGCTGGCCGGTGTGCCACCGGTCTATGGCCTGTATGCCTCCCTGATTCCTCTGCTCGTTTACGCATTGCTGGGCACCTCGCGCCATCTGGCCGTCGGCATCATCGCCATCGACATGCTCATCGTGGCGGCCGGACTGACGCCGCTGGCCGAGCCGGGCTCGCCCCGCTACCTGGCGCTGGCGCTACTGCTGACGGCGCTGGTTGGCGTGCTTCAGCTCGTCATGGGGCTGGCGCGGCTGGGCTTTCTGGTCAACCTGCTCTCCCGTCCGGTGCTGACCGGCTTCGCCTCGGGAGCGGCGCTCATCATCGCCTTCAGCCAGGTGGACAGCCTGCTGGGGCTTTCGCTGCCGTCCGCCTCGTCGCTGCCGGCCCGGCTCTGGCTGACGCTCACGCATCTTCCGGAGGTGCACCTGCTCACGCTGGCGCTGGGCGTCGGTGCATTGCTACTGCTGGTGGGTCTGCAGCGCTTCGCGCCGCGTCTGCCCTCGGCGTTGATCGTGGTAGTGCTCGGCACGTTGCTGGTCTGGCTGTTGCGACTGGATCGGCTGGGGGTGGCCGTCGTGGGCTCCATTCCCCGGGGCCTGCCCTCCTTCGCACCACCCGAACTTGAGCTGTCCACCGTGCGTGCACTGTTGCCGACGGCCGTCACGCTAGCGCTCGTGCAGTTCATGAACGTGATTACGCTGGGGAAGGTCTTTGCCGCCCGCTATCGCTACAGCGTCCGCCCCAACCGGGAGCTGCTGGCGATCGGCGCGGCCAACCTGGTGGGAAGCTTTTTTCAGAGCCTGCCTGTTTCCGGAAGCTTCTCGCGCACGGCCGTCAACGCCCGGGCCGGTGCCTGCACGCCCCTGAGCAACGTGATGGCCGCCGCCGTGGTGGGTCTCACGCTGCTGGTGCTTACCCCGCTGTTTCACTTTCTGCCGGTACCTGCGCTGGCCGCCATCATCATCGTCGCCGCCCTGGGGTTGTTCGATCTGCGTGGTCTGCGCCAGCTCTGGCGCATCAAACGCACGGACGGCGCCGTGGCGCTGTTGACCTTCGCCGTCACACTGCTGATAGGCGTGCGGGAGGGGGTGCTCAGCGGCATCGTCGCCTCCATCGTGGCCGTCATGTACCGCATCAGCCGGCCCAATGTGGCCGAGCTGGGCCACCTGCCGGGTACGCGCTCCTTCCGGGATCGGCGCCATCATCCCGAGGCGCGGCCGATCCCCGGACTGCTCCTGCTGCGCGTGGACGCTTCGTTCTCGTTCGCCAACGCCGACTTTCTGCAGGATCTGCTGCTGGACCGCACGCGCGACGACCCGTCCATCCGCGCCGTGGTCATCGACGCCTCCTCCATCAACGACCTCGACACCACGGCCGCAGCGGCCCTCCAGCGCGTAGCCGAAACGCTGGCCGACCGAGGCGTGGCGCTTTATTTCGCGGGCGTCAAGGAGCCGGTCATGGAAACGATGCGCCGCGCCGGGCTGGTCGATCTGCTCGGCGCAGATCATTTCTTCCTGACGCCCCATCGCGCCGTGCTCCACATTCTGGAGCAATGGGGCCAGGCCGACCGTTACCTGGCCGCTCTCCCGAAAGCCGAACTGCCCGAACATGATAACCATGACAGGGACAATATCTGAACCATGAAGCGACGGATTCTGGTGATCGGTGCCGGACCGGGTGGCATAGCAGCCATCCGGCGGTTGCGTGAGCGGATCGGCGACCGACTGGAGATCGTGTTGATCGAACGAGAAGCGACGGCGGAGTTTCTGCCGGGCACGATTGCCACCGTGCTGGGCGAAGCGCCCGCCGCCCACTGGCGCACGCCGCTTCGGCTTCGGGGCATCGAGGTGCAGCAGGGCGAAGTGCAGCGGGCGACCGGCCGGGGCGTCGTGCTGGCCGACGGGCGCACGCTGGAAGCCGAGGCGGTCATTGCGGCCCCCGGTCTGCACCTGAACCTGACGGCCGTGCCCGCCCGACCGGACGTGTTCGCCTTCTGGAGTCCCACGACGGCCGAAGCTACTCGGGAAGCCGTCGCACACCTGCAGCGCGGCCGCCTCGTCGTGGTCATCTCCGGCCTGCCCTACCGCTGTCCGCCCGCTCCCTACAGCCTGGCCATGCAACTGGCGGCCTTCTACCGCCACCACCGACGCGACGTGCAGCTCACGCTGACCACGCCCGAGGAAGCGCCGCTGGCCTCGCTGGGGCATGGTATCCCGGAGTTTCTGCTCCGCTCCTGCGCCGAGGCCGGCGTCGACGTGCAACTCGGCTGCCGGCCCGACTGGTCCGCCGGCACCGACCGTGAGCTCGTCTTTACCGACGGAAGTCGCCTGGCCTTCGATCTGGCGCTGGTCGTTCCGCCGCACGGACGCGCGCCCATGCTGGCGGCGCTACCGGACGAGGGCGTGCTGGTGTCCGTCGATGAACGGCTGGAGACGGCCGCGCCCGGCCTGTTCGTCGTGGGCGACGCGACGCGCACGCCCCTGCCCCACGCGGCCGGCGTCGCCGCGGCCCAGGGACGGACGGCCGCCGACGCCGTGCTGGACCGCCTCGGGCTGGCCCGCTTCGAGGGACCACACCTGCCCGAACCCGAATGCTACATCGGCCACGGCGACGGCCGTTACAGCCGCATCACGATCCGCTTCCCTGAAGGCCTGCCGCCCGCCGGACGGCCCGAGGTCCGGCTCGAAGGCCCAGCTCCCGAACTGGCCGCCGGCTTCGCCCGCGTGTTCGAGGAATGGCGGACGCTTCGCACCGAAAACGGTCGCTAAGCCTTTCCGCGCAACATCAGGTTCCAGTACAGCCAGGGGAGGACGTACTTCTTGAGCAGGTACATCGAGTACCGCTCCTTCGTGGTGTCGAACGGAAACGACGGCATGGGCCGGTTGTCGTAGTCGAACTCGGCCAGTACCAGTTTGCCGTAGCCCGTCACCAGCGGGCACGAGCTGTAGCCGTTGTAGTGCTTCGGGTTGACGAGCGCTCCGTGCTCCCGGAGTTGGAGCAGGTTGTGCACCACGACGGGCGCCTGCTTGCGCACGGCCGCGCCGGTCTTCGCATTGGGCGTACCCGCCGCATCCCCCAGCGCGAAGATGTTCGGGTAGCGCACGTGCTGGAGCGTGTATTTGTCCACATCCACCCACCCCTCGGCGTTGGCCACCTTGCTGTGCTTGATGAAGTCCGGCGCGCTCTGCGGCGGTACGGCGTGCAGCATGTTGAACCGGTGCACCCGCTCTTCGAGCACGTTGCCCTGTTCGTCCTTCAGATGAAAGACGGCCTCCTGCTGTGGTCCCCGCACCTCGGCCAGTTCATGGCGAAAGTGCACCTGAATGCCGTAGCGTTCGATCACCTTTTCCAGCGTCCGGGCAAACTCCGGTATGCCGAAGATCACCACACCCGGCGTGAAGAAATGAATCTCCACCTGGTCCAGAATCCCCCGGCGGCGCAGGTGGTCGGCCGTCAGGTACATGATCTTCTGCGGCGCACCGCCGCACTTGACCGGTGTCGAGGGCTGCGTGAAGAGCGCGCGGTCGCCGGGCTTGAGCTGCTGCATCACCTGCCAGGTGTAGGGTGCCAGCTCGTAGGCGTAGTTGCTCGTGACGCCGTATTTGCCCAGCGATTCTTTGAGGCCGGGGATTTTGTCCCAGTCGAGCTGAATACCCGGCGCCAGCACCAGGTAGTCGTATTCGATGGTCCGGCCGCCGGCGGTCTGCACCCGATCGTTGTCCGGGTCGAGCGCCACCACACGATCCTGGATCCACGTGGCGCCCGGTGGGATGTAGTCGGCTTCGTCCCGCACCGACGCCTCGGGCGGGAAAACGCCGGCGCCCACCAGCGTCCAGAGCGGCTGGTAGTAATGCTTTGTGGAGGGCTCGATAATCGCCACTTCCGGCGGATTTTTGGCGCGACGCAACCGCGCGGCCACCGTGAGACCGGCCGTCCCTCCGCCCACAATCACCACTTCGTAGTGCGTCTTTTCTGCCATGGCGCTGCCTGTTTTCGGGTTTGCGATCCTGTAATGACAGGATATGCACACCCGAACGCTGAGGCCACCCGTCCCTCCCGGATCGGGCCGTCAGGTAAAGCCTGATTCGAGTTGTCGGGCAAACCCCTACAGCGGTCGGCGTGCCCGCACCTGCAGCGAGCCGATCGGTCCTGTGCCGACGCTACGTTCCACGTATTCCACCACAAAACCGGCCGCTTCGATGGCCGCCAGATAGTCCGCCTCGGGGATCGTACCGGTCAGGCAACGGGCGTAGGCTTCGGGATCGTCGCGCCATGCTTCCGGGAGCTCGCCTTGCCGCACCAGATCGGCCACGAGCAGCAGTCCACCCGGCCGTAGCACACGAAATGCCTCGACGAAAGCGCGCGCTTTGTCAGGCACCAGGTTAATGACGCAATTCGACAGCACTACATCCACCGAGGCATCCGGGAGTGGCAACGCTGTGATGTCTCCCTCACGGAAGATGACGTTCGTCACGCCCATCTTCCGGGCATTTTCACGGGCCAGCGCCACCATCTCGGGCGTCAGGTCGATGCCGATCACCCGTCCTTCCGGACCCACCTGTCGGGCCGCCAGCAGGCAATCCCGTCCGGCGCCGGCCCCCAGATCCAGCACCGTGGCCCCCCGTAATGCCGTCCATTCTGCCAGCGCCAGCGGATTGCCACATCCCAGCCCCAGACGGGCTCCCTCCGGAAGCTCGGCCAGCGCCGCTTCAGAGTAATTGGCCTCGCATCCGCATGCGTCCGTGCAGCACGAAGTCTGCTTCCGGGCTACCTGCGCATAGTGCTGGCGTACGATTTCCTTTGGATTCCGTGTTGTCATGGCTCGCCCTTTCATTGATGTTTATCGATGATACAGGATAAAAAAATTTATCGGAGGATATGACACATTACCTGACTGCTGACCGGGCACAGGTAGGTAAACTGCGGAGCCGCACGTACCGAGGCCGGAACCTCCTCCCGGGTGACGGGCACGAAGCCCAGCCGGGCGAAAAAAATCCGCGGCCGTCTCCGTGAGCAGGAACACCTGCGATAAACCTTCCCGGCGGGCTTCTTCCAACATCACGTCAACCAGGCGGCGGCCAATGCCACGTCCCTGCCAGGCGGGCTCGACGGCTACCGAACGCAACAGGCCACCTTCGGCGTAACGCTCCAGCAACGCCATACCCACGATCCGTCCCCGCCACGTCGCCACACGCACGCGGTCGAGCTGCGCGGCCACGCCTGTTTCGATCAGCCCACAGGTCTGGAGCAGTTGCCGGAGCGCCGGCCAGTCCTCGGCCCACGCCGGACGGATCTGAAGGGCGTCTTTCTGGTCCATGGCATATAAACTTAGATGGTCAGTTGCTGCAGCCAGCCGGTCAGCCCGCTCAGCGCCTCCGGCTGCAGGCGGTAGTAGGTGTACGTTCCCCGCACCTCGGCGGCCAAAAAGCCCGCCTCCTTCAGCCAGCGCAGGTGGTGCGAGATGGTCGGCTGCTTCAGCTCGAAGTAGGCCTCAATGTCGCACACGCACAACGCATCGCCCGCCTGTGCCAGCAGATGCAGAATCTGCAGCCGGACCGGATGGCCGAGTGCCTTGAGCTGTCGGGCCCGATGGCCTACTTCGGACGCCGGAAGCCGTTGCAGGCGCGGCGGCACGCAGCAGCTCGCCGTAGCGGCAACTTGCGGCTGATCGTTATCCGGACGCGCCGTCATCGGTCTGCCCACTACATTGAAGTTTATCGATGATAGGATTCACTTTTGAGAAAGTTCCGGGTCCGATTCAGACCATACACCGATACGCAGGAATTGCCAACAAAAAAACCCCTGCCGAAATCGGCAGGGGTTGCTTCGTGGTGCCCGGGGAGGGATTCGAACCCCCACGGGGTTACCCCCACATGACCCTGAATCATGCGCGTCTACCAGTTCCGCCACCCGGGCCTTTGGGCTTGTGGATTGCGATGATAACAAATCATCGATCGCTTCGCAAGTTCCCGACGTCGAGCTTCACGGCCTTTTCGTCGCCGGGCACCCGCGTCGGGACGGTTCGTTAAACGCCCGGGCTGTGGGAGCGATCTCCCATCGGTTTGCGGATTGTTGTTGAAGCGAACCTGGCGCGCCTTCAGGCGTTTGAAAAGGCCGTCAAGCAGGGACGCGGTGCTTGACGACCCTCAGGGTGCGGTTGTAATTTAGCGCCCGCTTTCACTCCTCGGTAGCTCAATTGGTAGAGCACCTGGCTGTTAACCAGGGGGTTGCAGGTTCGAGCCCTGCCCGAGGAGCCGGTTGCGCCTCGCCGGATATTCCGGCAAGGCTTTTTTTTGTTTTGGCGGTTCGGGTTGCAGGTGTTTTCATCATATCTTTTCGAAAGTTTGACAGCACCTCGCTTGACATAGCCCGGCCTGTGCCTTTCTTGATCAATGTGTTCTGAACGCGTCCTTTCTTCTGCCATGAACCGGACACGTCCTGCTTCGGCGGCGGCCGCGTGGCGCTGGCTGCCGATGTTGCTGCTCACGACGCCCATGGTGGCGCTGGCCCATACGGGCGCTGTGCCTCCCGTCGGCTTCGGCCACGGCCTGCTGCATCCGCTGACGGGCCTGGATCACCTGCTGGCCGCGCTGGGCGTGGGACTCTGGGCCACGCTGCAACCGGACGCTCCGGGCCGTCGGCTGCCCGTGGTCTTTCTGAGCGCGTTGCTGCTCGGACTGCCGCTGGGGGCGACCTGGCCCACCCCGGTTGCCGAAATCGGCGTACTGGCTTCGGTGCTGCTGCTCGGCGCGGCGCTGGCGCTGCTACTGCGCGTGCCGACCGCGCTCAGTCTGGTGCTGGTGGCTCTGTTCGGCCTGGTGCACGGGCATGTGCACGGCACCGAGGCCCTTCCGGAGGTCGGCCTGAGCTACGTGCTTGGCCTGCTTGCCGGCACGGCGTTGCTGACGGGCGCGGGGTATCTGACCGGACGGCTCCTGCACCGGTGGCAACGCGCTGACGCGCTCCGCTACGCCGGTGTGGCGTTGCTGCTCTTTGGACTCCTGTCCTGACCGAACGCCATGGAACCCGAAGTCAAAATCGTCCGGGTGGCCCGCCGCGTGCAGGCCGACAACGACGCGCTGGCTCGCGCGCTGCGTCGGCGCTTCGACGAAGCCGGCGTGCGCGTCTTCAACCTGATCGCGGCCCCGGGCGCTGGCAAGACCAGCCTGATCCGTCGCACCATCGAGCAGCTGCGCGACCGCTATCGCATCGGCGTGCTCGAAGGCGACATCGCCGGAAGCATCGACACGGCACAGGTACTGACGGCCGGCGCCCGCGACGCCGTCCAGATCAACACGGGCGGCACCTGCCACTTGGAAGCCCGCATGATCGACGAAGCGCTTGCGCAGCTCGACCTGGAGGCGCTCGACCTGCTCTTTATCGAAAACGTCGGCAACCTGATCTGTCCCACGCACTGGGATCTGGGCGCGCACTACACCATCTGCCTCGTCAGCGCGGCCGAAGGGCACGACAAGCCGCTGAAGTACCCGGCCATCTTTGCCCGTAGCGACGCCATCGTGCTCAACAAGATCGACCTGGCGTCGCTGTGCGACTTCGACCGGGAGCAGTTCTACCGGCACCTCCGCGCACTCACCCGGGCTCCCGTCTTCGAACTCTCCTGTCGAACCGGCGAGGGATTGGAGCGCTGGATTGTCTGGTTAACCAATGTATTATGATACAGAAATTGCCCATATCTTTTTGTCATTCTATTCACATCTATTTTGCCATATCGCGCTTGCCAAGCGCAACAACTGTACGATCTTGTAGTCAGTAATACTGGCGACTCCGAAACGCCTCCCTGAGAGGCGGGGCAGCCGCCGTACGAAGTGCCACCAACCGGAGGCCGCATCATGGAACTGACGGCAAACATTCGTACGGTTTACGAAGAGGAGCGCCCCCGCCTGACGGACGACCAGGCCCTTCTGGAGGCTGCGCGCTGTCTGGAATGTGGACGGGATGGCCGACCGGCCCCCTGCATCGAAGCCTGCCCCACGCACATCGACATCCCGGGCTTCATCCGGGCCATTCGGGAAGGTGATCCGCTGCATTCGGCCCGGATCATCTTCGAGGCGAATGTGCTGGGCGGCACCTGCGCGCGCGTCTGTCCGGTGGAAGCGCTCTGCGAGGGCGCCTGCGTGCTGACCCATGAGAAGCGGCGGCCTGTGGCCATCGGCCGCTTGCAGCGCTACGCCACGGATGCCGCGTTGGAAGCGGGCGCCGAGATCCATCCACGTCCGCGGCGCGTGCGCCAGCCGCTCAGCGTCGGGGTGGTGGGCGCCGGTCCGGCGGGGCTGGCCTGCGCGGCCGAGCTGGCGCGCCTGGGCCATGAAGTGATCGTCTACGAGGCCGCGCCGGAGCCCGGCGGGCTGGTCGTGTCGGCCATCGCCCCCTACAAGCAAATGGTCGATCCCATCCCACAGGAGGTCGAGGCCATCCGGCGGCTGGGCGTCACCTTCCGCTTCAACACACGCATCGGCCGCGACCTGTCGCTGGCCGACCTCGAAGCGCGACACGACGCGCTGTTTCTGGGCGTGGGCATGGACGGCGACATGCCGCTGGAGCTGGAGGGCATCGACCTGGAAGGCGTGTGGCCGTCGCTGCGCTTCATCGAACGCATCAAGGCGATGAATCCGCCGCCGATCGGTGATCGCGTGGTGGTGATCGGCGGGGGCAACACGGCCATCGACGTGGCGCGCGAGGCCGTACGGCTGGGTGCCCGGCACGTGACGGTGCTTTACCGGCGCACCGAAGCCGAAATGCCGGCCTTCCGGCACGAGGTGGAGGCCGCCTACGAGGAGGGCGTGCAGTTCGAGTGGCTGACGTTGCCGATTCGGCTGCTGGGCGAAGTGCGCGTCTCGGGCGTCGAGTGCGTCCGCACGCGCCTGGTGCCCGATCCGTCGGGCGGGCGTCCGCGGCCTCAGGTGGTCGAAGGGACCGAATTCGTGGTGCCCGCCGATACGGTCGTCTTTGCCATCGGACAGCAACCCCGTACCGACCTGCTCTCCGGCCTGCCCGGACTGCGGCTGGAGCGCGGGCGCGTATGGGTGGACGAAAACTTCCGCACAAGCCATCCCCGGGTGTTTGCCGGAGGCGACTGCGTCAACGGCGGCGGCACGGTGGTCGAGGCCGTACAGCACGGCAAGCTGGCGGCCCGTGCCATCGATCGCCTGATCAAACCCCGCCGGCGCAGCGTCCCGGCAACCAACGGGAAGGAGGAAGCCTGACATGCTGGAGATTCGCTGGCACGGGCGTGGCGGTCAGGGCGCCATCACGGTCTCGAAGATCCTGGCGCTGGCCGCGCTGCGCAGTGGCAAATATGCCCAGGCGTTTCCGGAGTACGGACCGGAGCGGAGCGGTGCCCCGGTGCGGGCCTACAACCGGCTGGACGATCGGCCGATCGTGCTGCACTCGGGCGTCTACACGCCGCACCGGGTGGCCGTGCTGGACGAAACGCTGCTCGAAGCCGAGGACGTGTGCGAAGGGCTGGCCCCGGACGGCGTGCTCGTGATCAACACGACACGTCCGCCCGAGGCGATCCGGGAGCAGACCGGCTATCCCGGTCGCATCGTATGCGTCGATGCAGCGGCGATCGCCGAAGAAACGGGCTCGCGGTTCGCCAACGTGCCGCTGCTGGGTGCACTGGCCAGCACGCTGGACTTCATCCAGCTACCCACGCTGGAAGGGGCACTGCAGGCGTTTCTGGGTAAGCGTCGGCCTGAAGTCGTCAAGGCCAACCTGGAAGCGCTCCGACGGGGCTACCATGAGACCGTCGCGCTCGAAGCGGTAGCGCCCGAGACGCTGCCGCCACGTCCACGCTCCGAAGGAAGCCGGGCGCTTCCACCCTACTATGCCCTGCCTATCGGCGGCGTCATCACGCCGGAGATCCGCTGGTTCCCGAAAACCGGGGGCTGGCGCAACGAACGGCCGGTCTTCAACGAGGCGCTCTGCGTGAACTGTCTGCTGTGCTGGGCGCACTGCCCCGAACCGGCCATCGTGGTGCACGACCGCCTGATGGANGGCTTCAACTACGACTACTGCAAAGGCTGCGGGATCTGCGTGGCCATGTGNCCGACGGGCGCCCTGACCATGGTGCCCGAAGGCGCTGCCGAACCGGTGGCCGCGTCGGTCTCGCCCAACCCGAGGTGANGCCATGACACTCGTGGTCATTCCCCGGCTCGAAGCCGCCCAGNTACTGACGGGCGCGCAGGCTGTGGCGCANGCCATGCGCCAGATCGAGCCCGACGTCGTGCCGGTCTACCCGATCACGCCGCAGACGCCGATCATCGAAGAGTTCGCGCAGATGGTGGCCGACGGCCGCTGCGACACCGAAATCATCAACGTCGAGTCGGAGCACTCGGCCATGAGCGCGGCCGTGGGCGCNTCGGTGGCCGGCGCNCGCGTGATGACGGCCACGGCCTCGCAGGGCCTGGCGCTGATGATCGAGGTGCTCTACATCGCGGCCTCCATGCGCTGCCCGATCGTGATGCCGCTGGGCAACCGGGCGCTGAGCGGGCCGATCAACATCCACTGCGACCACTCCGACGCCATGCTGGCCCGCGATTCAGGCGCCGTCCAGATCTTCACCGAAAACGGCCAGGAAGCCTACGACTACACGCTGATGGCCGTGCGCCTGGCCGAAGACCAGCGGGTGCTGCTGCCCGTGATCGTCAACCTGGACGGCTTCACGCTCACGCATTCGGCCGAGGCCGTCGAGCTGCTGCCCGACGAGGTAGCCCGGGCGTTCGTGGGCCACTATCGGCCGCTCTATCCGCTGCTGGACACGGCGCGCCCCACCACGCAGGGCCCGTTCGACATGCCCGACTTCTACTACGAGCACAAGCGGCAACAGGACGAGGCCATGCG
>Ga0065723_101000_pt1 | contig 16106 bp, 13 predicted proteins | sample TheenrcuSG05Z960_FD_59110 | JGI IMG/M metagenome (GOLD analysis project Ga0065723, IMG submission 59110) | Thermophilic enrichment culture from UC Davis - Sample SG0.5Z960 | ecosystem: Engineered > Solid waste > Grass > Composting > Bioreactor | place: USA: University of California, Davis
AAAGCAGCTTCATGTTCGGATCGTAGCGCGGCTGAAAACCGATCGACAGCACCGTGCCCGCCGCCTTCCGCTCCTTCACCATGTCCACCGCTTCCGCGAGCGTCACCGACATCGGCTTCTCGAGCAGCACGTGCTTGCCTGCGCGCAGCGAATCGATCGTTGTCCGGTAATGGGCAACGTTCGGCGTGCAAATGCTGACCGCGTCGAGCGGCAGCTTGAGCAGCTCCTCATGGGAATCGAATGCCGCCGCCTCCGTCAGCCCCTGCGCTTCGGCGAACTGCTTCGCCCGCCCGGGAACAACGTCCGAGATCGCGGCGATTTCAACGTAGGGCAGCCGCTTGTACGCTTCCGCATGGAATCGCGCGATGCTGCCGCTGCCGATAATGCCGACCCTGATCGTTCTCATCCGGCAATTCCCTCCCATTATGCATGAACCGCCGGGGAATGCGCCGCGCCCCGATTCCCGGGAGCGATGGCATTCCCCGGCGCGATTGCCGCGTCAGCGGCCCAATGTCACGATCGAATTCACCGATGCGAAGGCAAGCGGCAGAAATCCTTCCGATGCTTCGCCCTGCGGCTGGTTGAACTTCAGCGCGTAGTCCGCGCCGCCGATCGCTCTCACGACGAACGTCCGGGAAAGCCCGGTCTTCTGTCCCGTCAGATACAGGATAGCGCCCCGCATCGGCTCGTAGATCCGGTCGCCCGTCCATTCCTCGACCGTTCCCGCGCCTTCCTTCACCCAGGCCTCGCCTTCGGCGCGGACGTCCTCCGCCCGCCAGCCGGCCGGAAGCTGCCTGATCTCGACGTAATAGTCCGGATACGCGATCATGCTCATCCGGTTCGCGGCGGAGTCGAAGGTGAATTGCGGAAAAACGTAAATCGCGTAACCGGAGCCGACCGCCTTGGCCGCCTCGCGCGTCTCCGTCATCCCTTCGATCTCGACTTCAAGCCGCTTCGTCTCCGGGAGGGCTGCCGCATCCGCGCCCTCCGCGCGGGCAATCCCGGTGATGGTCAGCACCTTCAGCGTCTCGTCGCCTTCCAGCGTCCGCTCCGTGTATCGGAACCGGACGGGATCGTTCTCGTCCAGAGCCTCGACCGCGTCCGCCGTGCCCTCGCCGAGCTGAAACACCATCGGCGTGCCGCCAACCTCGATCTCGACGGAATGCGGATCGATCCGGCCGATATAGACGCCGTAGCCTTCCTTGAGCTCCGCCTCTCCGCCGTCTTCGGCCGCGCCTTCGTCCGCCCGGCCGCCGTCTTGCGCGGGCGTCTCGTTCCGCGCCGCCTCGTCATTCCGCTGCCCGCCTGTCCCGGCGCCGCCGTTCCCATCCGCGCATGCGGCCATCGCCATGGCCGCCGCCAGCATCGCCGCCAGCACAGCGGCACGAATCTTCATTCGGTTCATCATGAGAGCACCTCCGTCCTTCTCGAACGACAGTGTTCCCGAAATTGTTGCGCACAAGACCGCATGAGGCAGATATTTCCGCGACCGGAACCGTTGCCGCGCGCGCGGGTGTCGCCCGTTACCCGATTGCGCCCGATCCGCCCCGTTCCGGCAGATCGAGAATGCGCCGCGCCAGGCCTTCGAAACCGCCGGCGGCCAGAACGGCGTCCGCCGGCGCCGCAAACGCGCTTCCCCGGGCGCGGAACCAGACGGCGCGCCAGCCCGCCCGCGCCGCTCCCGCGACGTCGTTTACCGGCGAGTCGCCGACCATGACGCTCGCCTCCGGCCGCGTCCCCGTCGCCCGGTTCACATGGCTGAACAACGCCGGATCGGGCTTCGCCAACCCGATCTCGCCGGAGATGAACCAGCGTTCCCGCGGGATGAACCGCTCGATGCCGAGCGCCTCGAGCTTCCGCGCCTGGTGCGGTCCGGGCCCGTTCGTCACGACGCCGAGCAGGCAGCCCGCCGCCGCAAGCTCCGCCAGGCAGTCCGCCGCGCCGGGCAGCGGCCGGATCCGGTACTGTCCTTCCTGATAAGCTACCTGAAACCGCAGGCAATCGCCCTCGTCCGCTTCGAAGCCGCAGTCCGCGAGCGCCCGGCGAATCCGCTCGACCCGCATCCGCTCCAGGCCGAGCCGGCCCGCGCGGTACGGCTCCCACAGTTCGTCGCTGTGACGGCGGAACCGGCGGTACAGCTCGTCCGCGGAGATCCGCCCGATGCCTCCGCCGAACACCCCGAGCGCCGCCCGGAACGGCTCCAGCTGGTCGTACAGCGTGTCATCCAGATCGAAGAAAACGGCTCTCCGCATGCCGCTTGAGCCCGTCATGCCTGATCCCACTCCCTGCTTCGATGCAAACGTCCCCCGCCGTCAACCGCTCCTTACAGCTCAATCCCCAGCTCCGCCGCGGTTCGCCTGATGAAATCGCCCGCCCGCCGGTACTCCTCCTCCGTCTTCAAATGCTCGACGATGATCGAAATATCCCGGCCAAGCTTTGCGATCTCGCTCAGAAACACGCGATAGTCGAGCGCTCCCGTTCCCGGAAGCGCCTCCTCGAGATGGACGGTAAGCCGGGTCTCGAGGCGGATGTCCTTCGCGTGGCAGTTCGTGATCCACGGGCCGAGCTTGTTTACAAAATCGCGGATCATCTCGCCGTTCCGGAAATAGACGCGCGGACTCGAAACCATGTTCACCGGATCGAAATGGTCGGAGACCGCCTTCCGGTCGATCGCCCGGATCAGCGCCAGATACGAATCCGCCGAATCGGGGAACACCCACGGCATCGTCTCGAGCGCGAAGGTCGTCCGCCCCGGCTTCACCGCGTCGACGATCTCGCGCACCGTATCGACGATCAGCTCGAACGTCTCCTCCGAGAAGTTGTCCGGATGCGGGCCGTCCCACCGCTCCGGATCGCGCGAGCCGGCGATGTTGACGCAGCAGTTCGCGCCGACCCTGTCGGCCAGCGCGAGCTGGTTCTTGCAATATTCGATCGCCTCGCGCCGCGCCTTCTCGTCCGGGCTGATCGGATTGCTCCAGGCGCCGACCTCGGCGATGACGAGGCCCGCCTTCTCCGCCGCGCGCGCATAGGCGTCGATCACGTCTTCGCCCGCGTCGTGGCGCACCGGGAACACGGCCGCGCGATATCCCATCTCCGCGTGGGCCGCCGCCCAGAGTTCGGGCTCCATCCGTTCGGGAAACACCTGTCCGCCCAATCGCATGCCGCTTCATCCCCCTTGTTCGCATCGCGTCAATAAGCTTTCTCCAACGCCGCCCGCAGGACCGCGACCGCCCGGACCCATCCGCCCTTTGCTTCGACGACGCCGCCGAACGCCCGAAAGCGTCTCGTCGAAGTTTCCTCCCGCCGTCAGGTCAGACCGGAACATCCGCCCGAATATCGTGTCTCCGCCGCAGTCTGACGATCAGGAACGCCAGCGTCGCCAGTTCCGCCGCCACGCCGCAGGAATGCGCCAGCGCGCCGACCGTCCCGTTCCATCCGGGAGCGGCGGCGGTCAGCACGATCAGCATCGCGATCGTCATCATCAGGTTGGCGGCCTGCGATCCCATCATATAGCGTGTCCGCTTGTGCAGCATGGCAAGACCGTTGAAATAATCGACCCACGGATAGACCAGCGCGAACAGCACGAACACGCGAAGCGCCTCGATGCTCGCGTCGAGCAGCTGCCCTTCCGCTCCGACGATCAAGCCGAATACGGTTCTGCCCGCGGGCGTCCAGGCGAGCAGCGCGACCAGCGCGGCGGGCAGCAGATTCGCGCCGAACGCGAACCGACGCACGGCCCCGGGGTCCTGCCGGTAGAAATTCAGCACGATCTGGTGCGCGTAGGTGAAGAAGCTGTTCACCAGATTCAGCACGCCGAGCGCGACCGAATAGGACGCGATCGCGAGCTCGATGTCCGCCGTCTTGCCGAGCATCACGTTGATCGACGGCGCGAGCATGACCGAAATGATCGACGTGACGACGAGCGGCCGGTAAAACGGGAACACGTCGCGCGCCCGCCGGATCTGCGAATCCTTCAGCCGCTCCGGCATCTGCCGGTAGATCCGCCGGCCTTCCCAGCTGCTGACGGCGGCCTCCACGAACATCCCGAGCAGGAAAATGACCGCGCCCGCGCGCCCGTCGACCATCCATCCGGCATGCAGCCAGGCGAGCGACAGACCGTACATCGCGACGAGCCGGATGATCATGCCGATCGTCAGCCATTTCGTCTGCATGTTGCGGATGATGATGCCGTGGAACAGGCAGCGGATCGCCGAGAACACCGTCACCAGGAACAGGATGCGGTAGCTGGCGACCGTGCCGCCGAGCAGCTCTTCGCCGGCGTTGAACAGCGTCCGGAACACCCACGGCCCCAGCGGCGTGTACGACAGCAGCGAGCCGAACCCGAGCGTGAACAGCAGCACATACGCCATCACGACGCCGACGGAGCGGAACCCCGTCCGGTCGGACGCAAGCGCGGAACATGTCTGCCTCAAGAATACGGCCGGCCGCTCCGTAATCGTGAAAATGCTGAACGCGATCGTATAAGCGGCAATCGTCGCTTCGGGATCAGGCGCTCTCGCCAGCGTGCCGTTGATGATGACATGGGACAACGAGACAAGGCTGGCGGACAAGCCGAGCGGGACGAAGAAACGGAGGATGCCGCCCGTCGTGACCTTGCCGCCGGCGGTCTCCGGCTCCTCCCGACCCGCTGTTCCGCCTTCGCCGGAACGGTCTTCCGCGGATTTCATCCTGTTCATGCTGCTGCATCCTGCCTTTCGTTGACACAGACCGTTCTTGAGGTTCATGATGGCACAGCCGCCGCCGCCGCGACATGGACGGATTGGTTCGCGCAGGCGGACGAATGTGACGGACGCGGGCTCGCCGCTTCCCGCAAATTCAAGCATTCATGCTTGCTCAAGCGGCTATTCCAGCGGCCGGAGCCTCATCTTCTTCACGCGCAGCGGTTCCGTGATCCGGATGCCGTCGATTCCCCGCTCCCGGCAGGCGGCGAGAAGGCGGCTGAAAATCCGGCCGATGAGCAGCGCGTCTCCCAGCGCGTCGTGCCGGGGCAGATCGCCCGCATCGATGCCGAAGAACCGGACCAGGAAATCGGTCGACGGGATCTCGTCGATTTCGGGGAACGCGTAGGTGAACAGCGCCTTCGTGTCGAGCAGCGGATTGCCCGGCGGAGCGATGCCGCAGAGGGCGCACTCGCGCGCAAGCAGCGGTCCGTCGTATTCGTATCCGGCCTGCGTGACCATGACGCTGTCCCCGGCGAACGCGGCGAACGACCGGTACGCTTCCGGAAACGCCGGCGCGTCCGCGACATCCTCGCCGCGGATGCCGGTCAGCCGCTGGATCGGCTCCGGGATCGGGATCGGCGGGCGGACCAGCGCGGCGAATGTCCGGCCGCTTGGCTCGCCGCCTCCATCCATGCGCACCGCCCCGATTTGGATGACGCGATCGCGATCCGGGTCCGGTCCCGTCCCTTCGAGATCGAACACGCAGTAGCGGCGCTCATGCAGCCGCTCCACGACAAGACCGGAGATTTCGTATTCGGTGTCGGATACATGCGCAATGCGCACAGGGATCACCTCTCCTTTCGGTTGCCGTCCGATTCCTTCGGAATTCCGGTTCTTTCGGTCATCAGTCCCTTTCGTTTCGTCCGGCTTCTCCGTCGCTTCCGTTCGTTTCGGCAATTTCCCCCATTATGCGCCCGGTTCGGGAAAACCGTCAATATTCCGGCAAAACAATAAATGTTATAAATATTTAATGCGATTAAATAATTGAAGCGGCGTTCCATCCTTCCCCGGCTCGCCAGCCCCCGTTCCGGACCTCCGCCGCATGGACGGCGCCCATGCCGGACGCACCAAAAAAACCGGCCGGCGGTGCCTTGCGCCGCCGGCCGGCCGAAATCCCGGTTTACGCCGGTTCTTCGTCCGCTTCGCCCTGGATGCTGAAAATGATCGCGTCCCGCTCGCACCGGCCTTCGGCCAGCGCCTTCACCAGTTCATGCCGGTCCCACACCGCGTATTCGTCCATGCCGATCCGCACGACATAATGCGTCCGGCGGGTTTCCCGGCAGTACATTTTCGCCGTATCCACCGCCTGCTGTCTGTTCAATCCGTCTCCCCTCCTCCCGAAGAGCCCTCTCCGGAACTTTGCTTCTTGCGGCGACGATCCATTATCATTCGATATTCCCGGCATGATATCCTTCGCCCCGCGCGAAGATCTTCGCGATGCGCGAGACCTTCGCGCCGCGCGAAATTCTCTGCGCCCCGCGCACGCCCGCTCGCCGCTTCATCTTACGACGAATCGGACATCGCCGGCTGCCGGCGCCTGCCCGTTCGTAGTCGCGCCAGGGCCCGGACGCCGTCGGGCGAAATCCGGATGACGCCTTCGGCGCCCGCCTCCGCCTCCGGAATCCGCAGCGTGACGACCGTCCCGTCGATCGAGCCGGAGATCGGCACGATCGCGCGGCCGCCGATCGTCAGGTCGAAGAAGTTGACCTGCCCGGCGAATCCGAGAACCGGTTCGCTGAAGGTCACCCGCACCTCCTTCGCCGTCGCGTCGACGGACAGGATATGCGGCGCCGGATTGCTCCTGTCCGAGCCGGAGAACCGCACCTCCCCGCCGCCGTTCGCCGGATCGAGCCGCTTCCCTTCGAGATCGGCGATGTACGCGCCGCCCGATTCCCGGTAAACCAGTTTATACATGCGATCGGGCAGAAGCGGCCCCGTCTTCTCCGCGTTCAGATGCAGCGTCACGCTGCGCTTGTCGGCGGAGACGACATAGTGCCCGTACTCGCTCTTCGCGATCGGAACCTCCTGACCGGCCGCCTCGTCGTACAGCCGGTAGACGTTCAGATCCGCGCCGTTTACCGGCTCCGTGAACCTGAGCTCGATGGTGTGCCGATCGGCGGCGTAGGCCGATTCGAAGCGCGGCGCGGCGTTGTCCGGCTCGACGCCCTCGAAGCTAACGGTATACGGCCGCCCGTTCTCCTCCGTCTTCCAGCCGTTCCACCCCGGCGCGTCGGTGACGCCCGAACGGAACGACAGCGTATAGATCGTTCCGGCTTTTACGCTCGAGCCGAGCTTCAGCGTCACGCCCGTCACGATCGAACCGGTACCGCCCGCGTCGTTCGAAGCGATCGGAATCGCGCCGCCCTTCGCATCGGCGAGCCTGAACGCGGAATTCGAAACGCCGCGCACCGGCTCGCTGAAATGGACGACGATCGTCGTCGCGTTCACCACCGTCACATGGGTGACATGCGGCGCCGGATTCGGCGTCCCGCTGCCGGCGAAGGCGATCCGGTTCGCGCCTCCGGACGCGTGCATTCCCGCAAGTCCGCTCACCTCGGCGACGTACGTGCGGCCGGCGCGGAACAGTTCCGGATTGCTGTCGCTTCTCGTCCGAAACTGCACGGTGAGCGCCTGGTCGCTGCCCGGCTTGCGGTAGACGTAATACTGGATGCCGGACATGTTGAACGCGGCGCCGTTCTCCGTCAAAATCGCGATCGCGAAGCGGTTCAGATTCACGTCCTTCATTGATTTCGTAAACGTCAGGTCCAGCGTGTTCACATTCACCGCCTGGATGCCGGCAAGCGCGTATTCCGCCGGAGCCAGGCCCGCCCCGCCGAACACGACGGTCGTATCGGGCGCGATGACGTTGCCCGCCAGATCCCGGACGGCGATGACGCGCAACGTGTACCGCTGCCCCGGCGTCTGGTCCGCCGTGAACAGCGTCACGGTCTGCCGGCTGTCGTCATACACCGCGCGCAGCGGCAAGCCGATGCCGCCGTCAATGATATAATAGTGGGTCTGCTCCGCATGCTCGGGATCCAGCTTCTCGCTGAATGTCAGCTCCACCGTGTTCTTCGTCGAGACCGCCTTCGTCACCGTCGGCGGCGTCGTGTCCACCACCGAGACAAAATAGAGATCGCTCCGCTCGTCCATCCGGTTGCCCGCCGCATCCATCACGCCCCGCACCGTCAGGCGATAGACCGTATTCGGCTTCTGTCGCTCCGTGATGATCGTTACCGTCCGCTTGTCCTGCGCCAGCGAAATGGACGTGATGCCGAGCCCCTGATCGAACGAATAGTTCGCGCGATTGACGGCCGAGGCTTCATCCAGCGGCTCGCTGAAGCGCAGCGTCACGCTCGCGTCGGGGTTGATGCCGTGCGAGACGATGCGCGGCTTCTCGTTGTCCCGGATCTCCGGATGCAGATCGAGATAGACCGCGTACGCCGCTTCCACGAGCAGGCCGCGCCGCGCGGGTCTCGTATAGTCGGACTGCGCGGAGATCCAGCCCTTGCGCAGCGCGATGCCGACGTCCCGTTCGGCCCAGGGCGACACGGCGCCCGTCACCCGGTGTCCCGCCTCGCCGCTTGCGCCGTAGCCGCGCACGAGCACGGCGGCGAGCTGCTCGACCGTCACGTGGAGCAGCGGTCCGAATCTTCGCTCGCCGATCCCCCGCATCAAACCGGCCCGGGTGACGGCCTCGATCTCGTCGAACGACCATCGCGTCCTGAGCACATCGTCGTATGAGGGCCTCGTCTCGACGGTTCCGAGCTCCCAGAGCCGGAACAGGACGGCCGCGAACTGCTCGCGCGTCATCGGGTCATTCAGGCGCGCGCTGCCGTCGTCAAAGCCGGTGAAAATCCCCTTGCCCACGAGAAAAGCGTACTTCTCCTCCACGCCCGGCGCCGCGGCTTCCGCCACTCCGGGCGGCGGCGCGCCCATCACGCACAACAGGACCGAAGACACCATCGCGATGATCAGCCTTCGCATCGGAGCACCTCCTGGTTCTCCCGTACTCTGCTTAGAAAGACGCATGGCTGATACATTTTGTTTCGGTTGGACGATCCGTTTCGTTTCAAAAAAACGCGACCGCTCTCCCAAGTCGTCGGCTTCTTTTTCAACCGCGGCCCGAACGTGATACAATAATCGTTGTATTTACGGTCAACGGAGGGTTCCATGCAATACGTCATACTCGACATCGAATTCAACGGCCGCAAATTCGCCAGCGATCTGCCGATGGAGGTGATCGAGATCGGCGCCGTTCGGCTGGACGAAGAACTTCGCCGGACCGACGCGTTCTCGTCGCTGATCAGACCGGTCTATTTCGCGAAATTGAACAAGTTCATCCGGGAGAAAACCGGCATCGCCCAGGAGGAGATCGACCGGGCCGCGCGCTTCCCCGCCGTCATCGAATCGTTTATCCGCTGGCTCGGCCCCCCGGAATCGTTCCTGCTCGTCACATGGGGCGGCGAGGACCTGAAGCGCATCGTGCTCGATACGCGCATGCACGGGCTGGACGATGCGTACTGGCTGAAAGTCCGGTATTACGATCTGCTGAAGGGATTCCTTCGCGTCCATGAGCTGAAGAACGATGTGAGCGTCGAGAAGGCGCTCGAAATGCTCGGGCTCAAACCGGACGGCGCGGCCCACCGGGCGCTGGGGGACGCGGTGATGACAGCCGGCATCTTCCGGGCGCTGCATGAGCGGCTCGATCTCGACCAGGTCCGGCAATACAGGGACACGTATTCGAACGCGAAGGAGCGCCGGCTGGTGAAAAACGCCATCCGCACGATGAGGCTGCGCGGCGACAAGCCGGATTGGGACGCGATCGCCGAGCATTTCCTGAAGAACAAGATCGATCTTTCGAATGAGAAGAAACGGGACGAACTGAGAGCTTATTTTGAAGAGGAGATGGGCAAGATTCCGACTCCGGGGTCATGAGGAGATCCGGCCTTTGCGCGGAAGGCCGGATCTTATGTTGCGAACGACAAAAATCGCCTTACAACTTCATTACATTGCACAATTCGTGGAAATTATGGTAATGTGTAAACAGCATACATCCCTATCAATTAATGGAAAGGATGGAGCACATGAACGTCGACGCAACTTTGCATAGACGCAATAAACTGCTAGTGAACATCATCTGGGGAATGTTGCTGCTCGGCATCGTTGTCGATTTCCTGACGGGAGCGCCTGTCGCTTCCATCATCGCCCTTGCGGTCGTCGGGTTCATCGCCTGCGGCGCGGCCACGCTCATGACGTACATGCGCTGGTTTCCCCAGTACGTCATGTATTTCATTCCGATCATCATCACCGTGCTGACGCTGCTGCTCGCCGTCACGGACCCGATCATCACGACCTATTTCCTTGTCTTCGTGAATTTGTCGGTCATGACGCTGTACAACAATTACCGGGCGCTCGTCTTCACCGCCGCGCTCGGCCTCGCCTTGTCGATTTACCTGTTCCTCAGCCCGTACAGAGACGAAATGTTCACCAACAACTCGCCGCTTACGATCATGCTCTATCTGTTCATGATCGCGGTGCCGCTCATCGCTTCCACGCGGTTCAGCGAAGGGCTGCAGCGGGAGAACGACCGCCAGCGCGAACAGGCCATCGAAGAGCGCAACCGGATGCGCGACATCTATACGAAGATCGCCTCTTCCCTGCAGACGCTCAACGCGTTCAGTTCGAATCTCAAGGAGAATATTACGTCGACCAGCACGATCTCGCAGGAAGTGACGAAGGCGTTCAACGAGATGACCGCGAGCATCGAAGCGCAGACCCGCGGCATCGGCGAGATCAACGACTCGATCCAGGCGGTCGAGAAGGCCGTCGGTGAACTGGCGGAACGATCGGACGCGATGAAGGAGCTCGCCGGACAGGCCGTCGTCCAGATGAACGAGGGGCGGGAAGACGCGCTCCGGCTGTCCGGGGATATGAACCGCGTGAACGAGATGATCGACCGGACGGCGGCGATCATGGCGGAGCTGAGCCGATACAACGAAGCGATCCACGAGATCGTCGCGGCGATCAACCACATCTCCGAGCAGACGCATCTGCTCTCCCTGAACGCGGCGATCGAGGCGGCGCGCGCCGGCGAACACGGCCGCGGATTCGCCGTCGTCTCGCACGAGATCCGGAAACTGGCCGAGACGTCGCAGCAGTCGACGAAACAGATCGCCGACATCCTCGAACGCATCCGCCTGAAATCGGACGAAGCGGCCGGACAGGTCAACCTCGGCCAGCGGATGATCGTCGAGAGCCACCACGCCGCGCAGCGGATGGCGGATACGATCGGCAGGCTTGCCGGCGACGTCGAGCATCTCGCGGAGCAGTCCGCGCGGGTCCAGGCTTCGTCCGGCGACGTGTTCCGGCAATACCGGAACATCACCGAACGGGTGAAGTTCATCGCGGAAGCGACCGAATCGAACATGGCGGCCGTCGAGGAGATGGCGGCCAGCATGGTCACGCAGAACGATCGGATCAACAATGTGAAGGAAAGCTATCTCCAGCTGGATCAATTGGCGGCCGAGCTGAAAAACATGAGCGGCGGGAATTGATCCCGCCGCTCACGGCGTTGATTTCAGACCGGTTCCGACGGCAGGCGCTCCGGACGCATCCGGACTCCCGCGCGGCATGCTTTCAAGCCGGTCCGGCTCCCGGACAAAAACTGACGGGGACGGCTCCGATCACCCGCCGTGATCGGTTGCCGCCCCCGCTTGTCTTTTGTGTCAGACCCGATCCCGATTAGCGCAGCTTGATGCCCAGGAACCGGATGTCCGTCATGTCCTCGATCGCGTATTTGACGCCTTCCTTGCCGACGCCGCTCAGCTTGACGCCGCCGTACGGATGGTTGTCCTGGCGGTACGTCGAAGCCTCGTTGATCCATACGCCGCCGGTCTCAAGCGCTTCGGCCACCCGCATCGCACGGTTCAGATCGTTCGTGAACACGCCCGCCTGCAGCCCGAAATCGGAATCGTTGGCCATCGCGATCGCCTGCTCCTCCGTCTCGAACGGGATGACCGACACGATCGGCGCGAACACTTCCTGGCAGACGACCTTCATGTCCGGGCTGACGTCGACGAGCACGGTCGGTTCGACGAACGTGCCGTTCCGCTTGCCGCCGGTCAGCACGACCGCGCCCAGCTCCACGGCTTCGCGAATCCAGCTCTCCGCGCGGATCGCCTCCGCTTCGCTGATCATCGGACCGATGTCGGTCGTCTCAAGCGCGGGATCGCCCAGCACCAGCTTCTTCACTTCCGGCACATAGCGGTCCAGGAATGTCTGATAGATCGACGACTGGACATAGATCCGCTGCACGGAAATGCACGCCTGGCCCGCAAACACGAAGGCGCCCTTGACGAGGCCGGCGACCGCCGCGTCCAGATCGCAGTCCTCGAACAGGATGTTCGGCGAGTTGGAGCCGAGTTCCAGCGTCACCTTCTTCAGGCCGGTCCATTCCTTGATCTGCAGCCCGATCGGAACGCTGCCCGTGAACGTCACCTTCGCGACGCGCGGATCGGTGCAGAGCGGCTTGCCGAGCACCGAACCCCGGCCGTACAGGACGTTCAGCGCGCCGTCCGGCAGCCCGGCTTCGGCGAACAGCTTCGCGAGCATCGCCGAGGACAGCGGCGTCTTGTCGGCGGGCTTGAGCACGACGGTGTTGCCCGCCGCGAAGGCCGGCGCCAGCTTGTGCAGGACGAGATTGAGCGGGAAGTTGAACGGCGTGATCGCCGCCACGACGCCGATCGGCACGCGCCTGACAACGCCGAACCGGTTCTCGCCGCCGATTGCCGCGTCCATCGGCACCATCGAACCGGTCAACGTCTTCGCTTCATCCGATGCGAAACGGAGAATCTGGATGGCGCGCGTAACTTCCCCCCGCGCGTCGCGGATCGGCTTGCCCGCCTCCGCCACGATCACGCGCGCGAATTGCTCCATCCTGTCCTCGAGCAGATCGGCCGCCTTGCGCAGAATCTCCGCCCGTTTGTAGGCGGGCATCTTCCGCATCTGCTCCCGGAACACGCGCTCCGCCGATGCGAGCGCGTCTTCGAGATCGTTCTCGTTCGCATAGTCGACGCGTCCGACGACGCTGCCGTTGTACGGGCTCGTCACCTCCTGCGTCACCCGTCCGCCTCCGATTCGTTCCTTGCCGTCGATCCACGGTCCAGTATGCATGATTTCGCTCATTGAACATAACCTCCCGGTCTCATGATCAGTTCCTATAATTTTGCCCTTGCGTCAACCCGATTTGCGCGCCAGGACAGTCTTCGCCTTCCTGGCGATGTCTTCCGGCGTGAGGCCGTACTTTCGGAGCAGTTCGTCGTTGGAAGCGGACTCGGAATTCACATCCATGACCCCCACCCGTTCCATCGGCACCGGCGTCGTCTCGACGAGCGTTTCCGCAACGGCGCTGCCGAGCCCGCCGATGATCGAATGCTCCTCGGCCGTGACGATCGCGCCCGTCATCCGCGCGGCGCGCTCGATCGCTTCCCGGTCGATCGGCTTGATCGACGGCAGGTGCAGCAGCGCGGCGCTGATGCCCTCGGCGGCCAGCAGATCGACCGCCGCCAGCGCGCGGCTGGTCTGCGTGCCGCTCGAGATGATCGCGACATCGGTGCCCTTGCGCAGCCAGACGCCCTTGCCGGCCTCGAAACGATAGCCGCCGTCGAACAGCACCGGGTAGGCGTCGCGCGCAACCCGGATGTAGACCGGCCCCTTGATCGAACGGGCGTATTCCATCATTTGCTCCAGCTCGACCGAATCCGCCGGCGCCAGCACGGTCATGCCGGGCAGGCTGCGCATGATGGCGATGTCCTCGATCCCTTGATGCGTCTTGCCTGTGCATCCGGTCAGCAAGCCGCTGTAGGCGCCGACCAGCTTCACGTCGAGCATCGGCTGGGCAATGGAGACCGCGATCTGGTCGAGCGCCCGCTTCACGAGGAATGTCGCGAACGTGCACACCCACGGCTGCAGGCCGGACGCCGCCATGCCCGCCGCCACCCCCAGCATGTTCTGTTCGGCGATGCCCATTTGCAGGAAACGGTCCGGATTCTGCTCCGCCACCTTGTCCAGCTTGGTGGACGTCGCCAGGTCTCCGTCAAGCACATAGATATTGTCATGCTCGCGGGTCATCGCCAGCAGCTTGTCGCCGAACGCGTCCCGCATCGACACGAGCTTTTCCGCAGTCGCGGTCATGATGCCGTCCCTCCCCGAAGTTCGTTGATCGCCCGGGCCAATTCCTCGGCCGTCGGCACGCGCGAATGCCAATGATGGGAATCTTCCATGAAGCTGACCCCTTTTCCTTTCACCGTGCGCGCGATGATGATCTGCGGCTTTCCGCGCACCGCTTTCGCTTCCTCGAACGCGCGCAGAATGTCGGCGAAGTCGTGGCCGTCGATCTCGATCACATGGAAGCCGAACGCCCGCCAGCGCTCCGCCGGATGTTCCACCGGCGTCCGCCGCTCCCTTCCGTCCGTTCCCTTCCAGCCGTATTGCTGGAGCTGGTTCCAGTCAAGCACGACGGTCAGGTTGTCGAGGCCGTATTTCGAGGCGATGTCCGCGGCTTCCCACACCTGGCCCTCCTGCGATTCCCCGTCGCCGACCATGCAATAGGTGCGGTAGGTTTTGTTCCTCAGCTTCGCGGCGAGCGCCATGCCGACGGCGGCCGAGATCCCCTGGCCCAGCGAGCCGGACGACATGTCCAGCCCGGGCAGCAGCTTCATGTCCGGATGGGCTTGCAACCGCGAGTCGAGCTTGTCGAACGTGGACAGCTCCTGCTTCGGAAAATACCCCCGCTCCGCCAGCACGCTGTAGAGCGCGATGGCGGAATGCCCTTTGGACAGGACGAACCGGTCGCGATCTTCCCAGTCCGGATGCTCCGGACGGACGTTCATGACCCGGAAATAAAGCGCCGTCAGCAGATCCGCGGCCGACAGCGGTCCGCCGATATGGCCCGCTCCGGCGAGATGAACCGTCTTGATGACGCTTACACGAACTTCGGTCGCGATTCGTTTCAACTCCCGGATCTCCAGGTCCGCCGTCCTTTCCATCGTCTGTTCCATGTTGTTGTTTCCTCCTTTTCCATTAATAATCTAATCGTTTAGATACTGGAGAAAAAAGAGAGCCGTTTCGCCTCGCATCCGCCGCCCATCGGCCCGTCCGCTTGACGGCCCATCCTTTCCTTCATTCGTCGCAGCGGAGCAAAACCTTTACCGTCCGGTCTTCTCCTCGCAAATCCGGAACGCCTCCTCCCACCGGCTGAGCGGCACTTTGTGGGTGATGATCGGCTTCACGTTCACAAGGCGCTGCTCCCAGATGCGCATGACGCGGTCGAACGTCTCGATGGCGTGGGCGTACGAGGCCGCAACCTGCAGCTGCTTGTAGAGAATCGTGTCGAAGGCGACGCGAATGTCCCGGCCGATGATGCCGACCTGGACATATTTGCCCCGCTTCTTCACCTCGCGCAGACAGCTTGCGACGGAAGCCTCGGCTCCGGCGCACTCGACGGCGACATCCACCCCGCGCCCGTTCGTCTCGCGGGCGACGACTTCCGACAGATGCTGTTCGCTCACGTTGACGATGACATGCGCGCCCATTTCGGCCGCGATGTTCAGGCGGGCGGCGTCCCGCGCCGTACCCGCGACGATGACCTTGCATCCTTTGACGAGCAGCAGCGACAGGCAGAGCAGCCCGATCGGGCCCGGACCGGACAGCAGGACGGTGTCGCCGACCCGGATCTGGACGAGCTCCTCGATCGCCTTCACCGCGCAGGCGAGCGGTTCCGTCAGCGCCGCTTCCTCGAGCGACAGATGGTCCGGAATCTTGTAGACCATGTCTTCCCGGACGGCGACATACCTGGCGAAGCCGCCGTCGAGCCCCGAGCCGATCGATTTCCGTTCGGGACAGAACATGTAGTTGCCCGTCCGGCAATGCTCGCATTTGCCGCAGAGCGAGCCGGTGGACGGCAGCACCGTGACCCGGTCGCCGGGCCGGATGTCCTTCACTTCTCCTCCCGTCTCGACCACGATGCCCGAAATCTCGTGGCCGAGGATAACCGGGGGATTGCAGGCGTACGTGCCGTGCAGGATGTGCTGGTCCGTCCCGCAGATGCCCGCGAATTTGACCTCGATCTTCACCATGTTCGGCCCGACGGAAGGTTCCGGCACCTCGCGGAGTTCGACGTGGCCGTGCCCTTCGCTGACCTTCATCACGGCTTTCATCGGTTCCCCTCCATGCTCCCTGACATCGCTTGTTCAGCCCAGGGGTTCTGTTCAAACGGACGTGAATCGTTTAGATACGGCGCAACGGATCGGATGGCTCCGCCCCGTTCCGGCCCATGCGCGGGTTTACCGGCGGGACGAGCCG